>Ga0316608_1000028_pt1 | contig 79073 bp, 54 predicted proteins | sample MIS2016152B_MG_FD_207673 | JGI IMG/M metagenome (GOLD analysis project Ga0316608, IMG submission 207673) | Microbial mat bacterial communities from Middle Island sinkhole, Lake Huron, Michigan, United States - MIS.2016.152B | ecosystem: Environmental > Aquatic > Freshwater > Lake > Sediment... | reverse complement strand
TGTTTTTTTAAATCAAATTAGTTCTCACTTAAATACTTTTATCACTTCTGGTTTTCTAAACAAAAAAGGTGATTTTGGGATATTGGAAGGTATGAATCCTGAGGATTCCTGTTGTGGGGTTGCAACAATAGATGTAAGTATTTATGCATCCCCTATGATTTGTGCTTTATTTCCTGAACTTCAAAAGTCCACCATGCGCAATCATAAAAACAGGCAATTGGAAAATGGCTTGGTTTTACATAGTATGGATAAGGACTTTTCATGCTGTGGAGGAAAATGTGGCGATTCTGGTATAACCGATCGACTAGATCTTTCTGGGCAATTTGTGATGATCGTGTTGCGTGATTATTTCTGGACAGACGACAAAGCCTACTTGGATGAAATGTGGCCAGCAGTTAAAAAAGCGATTGATCATGTGATTAAACTAAGAGATAAGAACAATGACCTCCTACCCGATATGGAAGGAATTATGAGTTCTTACGACAATTTTGCTATGTTTGGTGATGCCTCCTATATTCTGAGTCAATGGATTTGCGCTATGCGAATGGCCGCTGAAGCTGCTAAAATTATGGATGAATTGGATCTAAACGAAAAGTACAGCAAGATAGCGGATCATGGTCGCAAAGTTTTCGAAGAAAAGCTTTGGAACGGTAAGTATTTCAGGCTATACAATTCAGAAATTGGTAAAAATAAAGGTGTTGATGAGGGATGCCTGACGGATCAATTGATTGGGCAATGGTTTGGTCATCTAACTGGTTTTGGTGAATTATTCAATCAAGCCAAAGTGAGAAAAGCTTTGCAAAACATCTACGATATTTCCTACAAACCCAAGTTTGGATTAAGAAATTGTTCTTGGCCCGAGGATAAATTTTTGCATGATGTAGGAAAAGACACTTGGGTCGATCAGGCCAATACCTGTTGGACGGGAGTTGAACTCGCATTTGCTTCTTTCTTGCTTTATGAGGGCATGTATCAACGAGCAGCGGATATTATCAAACAGGTAGATTCCCGTTACTTAAAAGCCGGTCTTTATTGGAATCATCAGGAATGTGGGGGGCATTATTACCGGCCCATGTCGGCATGGACTATATTAAATGCATCTATTGGTTTGTCTATTTATTTGGGTGAGTACAAATTCCAGCCAAAAATTCCACAAAAATATACCAAAGTCTTTTTTGCCTTTCCAGAGGGAACAGCGCATTTTATTTCGGGCGAAAAAGTAGAAATTCCGGTACTGACAGGAGTATGGAAACCCAAAAAGATAATCTTATCCGGAGTTTTATCGCAAGTTGAAAATCTCAAAGTAACATTAGACCAAAAGCCTATTGATGCAAAATTTGAGAAAAACACAGACACAATTACGATTACTTTTTCAGAGAAGTTTGAAATTAAAGGAGGTCAAAAACTTGAAGTAGGATAAAAAAAATGGGTAAGCTGATTATGTCGCACCGCTACAACCATCTACCCTTGCTTCCTTCCGGATCTGGGGGGGTTCGACAGGAGCTGATCGCATAAGACTTACCCGGGACAAAAGTAACATTAATTCTATTCCTGCAAGAGTTTTTTAACAATTATTTTTCAATTCATTTTCTTTTGTCTTGTAATAAACAGAAATATAGCATTATACTTGGTTTTTTTTTTTTGAAAAAAATGAACTTATCTAAAGTTCGTAAACATACCAGGCTTTGGTTCTGGACAACCAATTATTAAAGTTAAATGCCAGTAAATAATCAGGAAAGGAGGAATAGACGAGTTTATGATTTTTTCCAAAATCAAGTGGAATATCCCGATTCGTGAATACGATGAGATTTTTGTTATTCGATTTGTAATCAATATCTTTTAAACTTTCAATTTTATTCACACTTAGATTTTTTCTTCTGTAAAAATAAATATCCAATACTCTCTTGTAGGGATTTTCATTGATGTAATAAAGCGTGACCGGTTCTTTATAGTTCTTATATATTGAATTATATAACGGTATTTGATTGTCTGCTGGTTGTAATGAAACGATTGCCAAAGCAATGAAATTGACGATGAAAAATAATTTCATGAAAACCTGCAAAAATCTTGAAGAAGTAAGTTTCGGAATATACTTATTTTGAATTGCCTCCATTGCCAGAATTGAAATAATGGGAAGGAAACAAATCATAGGAAACAAAAAGCGAATCTCCTTATGACCAATAAGAAAATGAACGATTAAAAAGGGTGTGATGCTCCAAAGAACTGGACTTTTGGGTCTATATATAAGTAAAACGAAAAGTGAAATGATAAACAAAAGACTAAAGGGCGGAATTCCTTTCATGAAAAACTTTTCAAAGTACCACCACCACGGATGGACACCAAAATTTGAAACTTTATCCTGCAAAATATTTTGCTCAAAATAATGCCAAAAGCTTATTGTCCATTCTCCATAAAACCAGTGGTCTATCAAAATTCCAATAAAAATGAGAAGGCTTAGTCCGAACATTATTAATAGAAGATTGAATACTTTTTCTTTCTTAATGAATGCCATCCATAAAAGAAATCCCATGATAAGAAAGCCAGCCTGATATCGGAACAGGAAAGTAAGCCCCAGCCCACATCCAATGCATACAAAGAAAATTGCATTGCGCTTTTGAATTATAAAAAATAGTGAGAACGTTATTATAAAAGCAATTCCCGACCAGTTTTCAGATGAAAATCGAACGCCATTATAAATCGCAAACCAAAGTAAAAATGAAAGAATTAAATACCACTTTTTTAAAACTGTATCATGGATTTGATCCTTGAATACCCTGTATAAGAGCCAAATACTATAAAATGTCAAAACAGCGGACAAAAGCCTAAAAATGAAAGCTATAATAAAAGGATTATTGAGACCAAATAACCCAAAAAAATTATATAAGCAGAAAGCAATGAAGGGTTGAAAAGCTGGTCGCATTTGACAATGATATTCCCATGGCAAGTTGACAGCGGAAGTTAGATTTAATTTTAATCCTGCAAATTCAAGAATTTGAAAATGTTCATCAAAATGGTGATAACCGACCGAAAAAATACTTGCTACAACAAAAACAATGAAACTTATGATTATAATTTTTTTTTCTTGTGTTGTCATCTGTTTATTAATATTTTGGTATTCTTACCTCGTTCATTATAAATTGTTATTTTCTCAAGGCTCAAAAATAATATTTTTATTGCATGCCTGAATTAGGTCTGAAAATTAGTTCGAGAATTTCCGATCCAGTTTTTCCTTTGAAACCTACTTTATCCCTTTATAATCAGCATGTATTTGCTAATATTTATTTTCAGTTTTCAGACAGAATTTCATGAAAGGTTTCTCATTCCAAAGAAAAGTTATGGATACCCAAAAAAGATTTTATATTTTTGCAAAAATTATTTTGAAAAACCCAAAAAGGAAAAGAAATTTCGAATCATGAATGAATCGATTCTGAAAGCTTTAATGCAACTATTTGCAACCATTACAGATATTAATGATGAAAAGTTATCTCAGAAGTCCCGCTCCGTAGTTAAGTCTTTCCTACGCCAACATTTGAATGATGTTCTGGTGCTTGAATATTTGAAAATCTTCGAAATCAGCTTTATTTCCTTTCATTTTGAGTCTACTCAAAGTAAAGAAGACAAGGAAATTCTTATACACCGCGAAATACTGAAGCTTTCCGAAGATATCAACGCAGCACTTCATCAGAAAGAAAAATATATCGTAATTTTACGATTGTTGGAGCTTATTACAGAGGAGATTACACTTACTCCCCGTGAAGAAAAGTTTTTGCAGGTTATAGCCGATTCTTTTCATCTGGATGCAAAAGAATATGAATGTATTAAGTCCTTTGTTTTCCAGAATGAAGCACCTCAATTGTGTGGTGAGAGGCTTTTAATCGTAAAAGACAAAAGAAAAAAACAAGAGAAAGAAGAGTTTTTGGAAATGGTTGAAAAGGCTCATCCAAAATACATCAACAGACCCGGATTCGATGGTTATTTGATTGTCTTACATATAACCTCAGTAGGGGTTTATTTTTTTCGATATAAGGGAAAGGAATGGTTACTTTACAATGGACATCGACTAAAATACGGCAAAAATTACATCTTGGAACACGGATCCATTATCAAAGGATTCGATATTGAACCCATTTATTATACCAATATAGAAGGTGAATTTCTTGAATCCATCCGCAAGAATAAGATTATTTTTACAGGTGAAAATATTTCTTTTCAATTTAAGAATAGTGATAATGGAATTCAGCCTTTTAGCTTTTCAGAAGAGTCTGGGCAGCTCATTGGGGTAATGGGTGGAAGTGGCGTAGGAAAATCAACCCTTTTAAATATACTGAGTGGAAAAATAACGCCCAAAACCGGAACAATTACAATAAACAACTACAATTTGTTTAAAGAAAAAAATCAAATTGAAGGTCTGATTGGTTATGTGCCTCAGGACGATTTGCTTTTGGAAGAATTGACGGTTTTTGAAAATTTATACTTCAATGCAAAATTGTGTTGCAGCACCCTAAACAATAAAGAGTTGAATGAGGTGGTGGAAAAGGTTTTGCATGATCTGAGTCTTGAAGATACCAAGCATTCAAAAGTTGGAAATATTCTTCACCGATTTTTGAGTGGCGGTCAACGTAAACGATTGAATATCGGTTTAGAACTTATCAGAGAACCCTCTGTCCTTTTTGTTGATGAACCTACCTCAGGCTTATCTTCCAAGGATTCTGAAATGGTTATGAAACTATTGAAAAATCAGGCACAAAAAGGAAAATTGGTCATCGTAAATATTCATCAGCCATCGTCGGATATTTTCAAAATGTTGGATAAGCTATGGATATTGGATCGGGGTGGTTATGTGATATATAGGGGTAATCCTATTGATGCAATTGTGTATTTTAAAACAGCAAGCAATTTGGCCGATGCGCAAGAAAGCGAATGCTCTGCTTGTGGAAATGTTACCCCAGAACTCCTTTTACAAATCATTGAAAGCCGCCAGATAGATCAAAATGGGAAATTTTCTCGCTCCCGAAAAACTTCCCCACAGGAATGGAACAGAAGGTATAAAAAGAAAATTGAATCAAAATTTTTCATCAAAGAATCGTCCAATCAGGTTCCGAAGAGCAATTTTAAAATTCCTTCTTTTACCCGTCAATTCGCTGTATTTTTTATGCGTAATTTTCTTTCAAAGATTTCAAACAGGCAGTATTTGCTCATTTCTTTGTTTGAAGCACCCCTGTTGGCTTTAATTTTAGGGTATTTCACAAAATATATAAGCGAAAACTTCTATTTTTTTGCCGAAAATAAAAACCTTCCCGCATATTTATTCATGAGCATTATTGTTGCCCTGTTTTTGGGCATGACCATAAGTGCTGAAGAGATCATTAAAGATAAAAAAATTCTGGAGAGAGAGTCTTTTCTGAACCTGAGCCGGCTAAGCTATCTTGCTTCCAAGGTTATATATCTGTTCTTACTAACTGGTTTACAAATGCTTAGCTATGTACTAATTGGAAATTCAATTTTGGAAATTCAAGGAATGAATTTTAGTTACTGGCTTATTTTATTTTCGACTGCTTGTTTTGCTAATGTTGTTGGTCTCAATATTTCTTCTGGATTAAATTCTGTAGTTTCTATCTATATTTTGGTTCCTTTTATTTTGGTTCCTCAAATTTTGTTTAGCGGTGCAATTGTTCGTTTCGATGAATTGCATCGTTCGATTACCAACCGGGTCAATGTTCCCTGGATTGGCAATATTATGGTTTCCCGTTGGGCCTATGAGGCAATGGCCGTACGGCAATTTAGCAACAACGCTTATGAAAGACTATTTTTTGAATACGATAAAAAAATAAGCGAGGCGAATTATTTTAACTCATATCAGATTCCTGCATTACAAACAAAAATTTGGGAATACATAGAAATGAAAAATGAGCCTGAAAATGTTGAAATACAATTGAATTCCTTAGATCTCATACAAAATGAAGTAAAGTATGCCTGCTCAAAATTGGATGTAAAACCCTTTGATCAGTTGAATAAAATCAATATAAAGGAATTCGATGATAGTATTGCAAATCAACTTATTTCTTTCACCTCACAGCTAAAGAGCAAATACATACAACAAGCGCAAAAAATTATCCACCAAAAGGATCAGCACATAGAAAGCCTCATAAAGCAAATTGGAGAGGAGAATCTGCTCCAATTGAAACAGGAAAATCATAATATTGCTTTGGCCGACATTGTGTTAAACAGAAATGATTTAGTACAAATTTCGGCCATAGGAAACCAGTTTGTTCAAAGGAAAGACCCCATTTTTCAAGAACCGAAAAGCAAAATTGGAAAAGCGCATTTTTATTCGCCGGTAAAAATAATAGGAAATATACCTATCAATACATTTTATTTCAACTTGGCCATCATTTGGTTGATGTCTGGAATACTTTTTATTACACTATATTTTGATATTCTCAGAAACATTTTGCAATATTATGAAAATATCAAAAAGAAAAAAAATAGCAAGCAGATAGCTTAACTTTTATCAGTATGAGAATCATATATTTAAAGGGTAAAAGAGATACATACATATATTCACCCGACAAGATGCAAGATATATTGAAAGTCTTTGATCAAACGGGTAGCACGTATTTGGGCGTAGGTGAAAAGCATGGCAGGAAAGTAGTCATTAAGAGGCTATCCAATGAGTTGGCATCCAACCCTGAATATCTGGCGAGTTTTATCGGCGAAGCCGAAATAGAGGTAAAACATCCTAACATAGCCCGCCCTCTTGAGTATGTCAAGTACAATGATGATCATTATATCATTCGAGAGTATATCGAAGGTTACAGTTTGGCAGACATATTAAAAAACAGACGTTTGAAAATAAAATCCCCTGCTTTTTTCTATGTGCAATGCTTTATCAATGTTTCTGATGGTATAGAGGAGTTACACAATCATGGATACGTTCATAGGGATATACGCCCTTCCAATATGATCCTTTCTTTGAGTAAAAGCAAGATGATCGATTATGAGAATCCTGTCGTAAAATTGATCGATCTGGGATTGGCAAGAAAAATCCGTGAACCGCTTAATACAGAACAGAAACCTGTTACACAATTATATTCGCCTCCCGAACAAATTTTGGATTTCCCGGAACTTATCAATGAAACTTCAGATATATATAGTCTGGGTGTATCTATGTATGAGATGATTATCAGAAAACCACCCTTTGTGCATAACAATATTACTGAATTATCTGAGATGCAGCTTACCCAAGACATTCCCTATAACGCTAAATTTCCTGAAACGCTATTCCAAACAATATCCATTGCTTGTCAAAAAATAAAAATGCAACCCCCTTTGCACAAATTTACGCATGAAGAAATCAGAAAAATCATTTTGGAAGGGCAGAAAAGAAGGTTTCAAAATGCTACAGAATTCAAATCTGCATTGATGGATTCTTATCGTATTATGATGCAGATCAAAGAACAACCTTCATCATGGAAAAAAAATCTTAGTTGGATTTGGGAGTAATCACTGGGATTTAACCACCATAAACAAAGAGTAGTAATAGCGATCTGCTGCCATAAGATACTCGATTTCAAACCCGCATTCTTCAATTCTTTCGAGCAAACTTTTCCAGCGTTCACCAGTTTGAAATGGCTCGAAAGTATCATTGATAAATGTATTGATATACGATACTTTACTTGAAAAGTACAGCTCAAGGATAGCTGATAAATTTAATTTCCCTTCACTTTTACAAAGGTATTCTCTTACGTTCAAATTATCGGGAAAGTAGTGACAAATAATAAACTTCCCACCATTATTGAGCAACGAATGCAATTTTTCAAAAAGCTGCTTTTTCTGCTTCTTTTCGAAATACATGATGACGTAATTCAATAATATTACATCAAATTTTTCGGTCGTTTTGTATTTAAAAATATCACAATTTACAACCCTGACGTTGGAATATTCAGCATATTTTTTTTCTAATTCAACAAAAACATTTTCTTGAATTTCCAATCCGGTTACCATTTTGAGGCTGTCAAACTTGCTCAAAAGATCAATATAATTTCCAAATCCACAACCGATGTCCAAAACCGAAGCAACATCATGGTTTTTAATCAAAAACTTAATTAGTTCCGAAAAATTCAGCGAGGTAAATTGATTGAAGGCTTTTCGACCCGATTCTGTAAAGTAATCGTCTGTAAATGATGTTTTTAATTTGGTTTTTAAATTGGTATTCCTGATTTCGAAAATGGTTTCGCAAAATCGAATTTCATAGTCAAAATCTCCGCTATTTACCAGGTTTACAATTTGAACATTGATTTTTGCCACTCGCAATAAAATTGGATTGACACTTTTTTTGTGAAAAATTATAATAAGACTATGGATAAAAATAAAGTCCCGCAGCATGGGTTCACCGATGAAATCTTTGAGGCGTTCGGGATTAAAATTAATGATTTCAAATAGGTTATCACAATTGATATTGGCAAAATATATCGGTTTCAGTTCCCAACATTTTCTTTTCTTTTTAAACATAGAAAGTTGTTGCATAGTGTCGATAAAGGATTGCACCATGTCGGGATTGTAATCCTTAAAATCATCAACGGATTTGAATGAAGTAAGCAAAGGCTTTAGTTCATTTTGGGTAATGATGTGCATGGCCACTACCCGGAAATAATTCAAAATAGCGTCAAAAAATCGAAACTTGACAGAAAGTTTGGCATTGGGAAATAACTTTGAAAATAGTTTTCCGGCAACTAATAGAATTACCGGGTTTTGAGAAAAACTCCATGGAGGGATTTTTCCTTGTAGAGAATCAAAGCGAAATATCTGTCCCATAAACGTCAAAATTAGAGAATATCTTGAAAAGACTTTTGTTACTACATATCATCGTTTCATTTATTTTTTATGCAGCTAAGTTAAGAGAAAAATTTCATATCCAAATTTATTTTTCAAAAGTTTTCAGATTTCAAAAATTTACCAATTAGACCAATTTGATCATTGCTTAATAAAATTTAAGGTTTTCAAGAAACAGCCTAATTGAATTTTGCAGAAATAAATCCCTTGTTTCAATTGGCTTATATCAATTGTTATTAAATGTAAACCAGAAGGGTATTCTATATATTCTTTGCGTATTTTAAGGTTGCCAAATTGATCTAAAATATTGATTGTTGGAGTAGTACTATTCTGAATTTCGAATGCAATTGTGACATAATCATGAGCCGGAATAGGATATACAAGAATTATTTGGTCTGTTGGAAGACATTTACGAAGTAGATCCTCTTCATTATAATATTCGCATAGATACTTTATTGAATTATACACATTCAACCTACCCCCAGAAACTGTGATTGCCGATAATGTAGGAATTTTCTCAGTACCAACAAGAATCGAATTTTTAATCAGCATGGATGCTTTGGAGGGGTACACAAAGAAATCATTTGAAAATTTGGCCGATGAAATTGAGTAAATTAAACCAATTGTTCCTGTTACATAAGCAGCCGCTGCTGATGTTCCACCAAAATATCCATACATACCATTATTTAATGTTGTGTATGAGTAATCCCCTGGTGCTCCAAGATCTACAGAATTTTCACCATAGCCAGCATATTCGGTCAATTTATCAAGGTGATTTGTATTTGTAACTGAAATAATGTACTCACTTTTGCAATCTGAAGGCATGTCGCCATTTAAGTCAATATCGATATTTTCATTAGGAGCTGAAATAACTGATAATATTCCAACTTCGCCAAGTTTATCATAAAAATTACACCAATACTGATTGTCTTTTGAAAAAATGGAATCCTTACCCCACGAATTATTTATTGCAACAATAAAAGCTCCAATTTTCCCCTTAGAATCATTATAAGTCTTTCTTAAATTTAATATATATTCATAACAATCAAAAACAGAGCTCGTATCATCATTTTTTACAACATTTAAAATTTTGACTTTTTTATTTAAGCCACTTATTCCCTTAACATTTGTACCAACGGCTCCAATGATACCATTTATAGGTGTTCCATGCCAGCTCCCATATCCGTTATTACTTATATCGGCACTATTTGTTTTAAAATTCCAACCATTTATATCATCAATAAAACCATTCATATCATCATCGATTTTATTGTTTGAAATTTCATTTTTGTTAACCCAAATATTTTCAATTAAATCTTCGTGCATTTTGTTTACACCGCCATCAACTATCGCAATCACAATTTCATCATTTAAGAATGTTTTGCCATCATTACTAATTTTCCAAGCATCAAGCAAATCTATATCTGCATCTATTGCACCATTTTCTCCAGAGTTATCCAATTGCCATTGCTTATTATTGGACGGTAATAGGTATCCTCTTTCCTGAGCAGATAAAGCATGATAAATGAAACATATTAACAATAAAATTAGTGGCCATTTGCTATAGGAATTCATAAAACTAAATTTTATAATCTAAAACGCACTTATTCAATATTTTTAAAATCTTTCATTTGAATATACTTCTTTTTTATTTCTGATGCATGAAAAAAACCCGTACCGCCATTATTCACATTTGTATGCACATTACCCTGTGCAACGGAAAAAAAACCCCCCAGCCAATCTGTTTCATTTAGAACGGTAATCAAAAAAGAATAGTAGTTTTCTGATAGTGATATTTGAACAACTTCTATCGTATCGCTCACTTTGCCCATAAATCCAATATTACTGTAATCTTCAGGGAATAAGCCTTGAGGAGGACTTCCAGTATGTTCAAAATAAGTCAGGGGAGGCAAATTACATGTCAATGCTTTATTCGTAATTTCATCGTAAATTTGTTTAGGTGTTAATTCATCGAAATCAGGTAAATTATAGACTTTTAATGCCGGACTTTTAAAACCAAATGAATGTACTGTTAAATTAATAGAAATAATATTATCTCCTTTCTCCTGTTCGATTGTGCCAGGTACAAATTCACTTATTTCTGATGATTTTACTAAAGAATCTGATGCGGAATACTCTTTATTATTATGTTTTATGTAAAGGTAATAAATTTTTCCTACTTTTCCGCTTACTTCCTCCAAGGTGTAGTAGTCGCCTTGGTTTTCATAATCTTCTTCAAGGTAAAAAGTATCAACTTTATCGGTAATATAAATGATTGCATTACTTACTGTCTCCGGTAAATTACTTTCCTGTAACCATTTGGCAGGTTTGGTTAACTTGATGAATTGCTTGCCATGTTGGGTTGTGATTCCACCTTCTACAACCAGATCATAAATGTTTTCGCTTTCAATGAACGGCACATCTTTTAAGGGCATGAGCGTTTTTTCGCAGGAAAACAAGAATATTGAAATAATAACTGTATATTTAAAATTCATGTTGTTAAAAATTTATAGAATATGAAATGTTTGGAAATATTCGAATAAAATTGTATCGATAAATTTTTACAGGCGGATTTAAAGGGTCAAACGTAAATTGATATCCCAGAGGATTTTGCTTAGCATAACAATTAAAAATTCCAAATGTCCAAACGCTTTTTGATTTACCAATTTTATTTGATAATAGTTTGGCTGATAGATCTAAACGGTGATAGAAAGGCAATCGTTCTGAATTTCTTTTAGAATAAATAGGAACATATCTATCATTATGCTGTATATAGCCGGTGGGTATTGTTATTGCTTTTCCAGACATAAGCATCCAAATGCAACTAAAAATCCATCGCTTATTGGTATTATAACTGGCAGTTAATTTTAAATCGTGCGGTATATCATAAGTAGCAGGATACCATAAATTATTGTTGATTCCTCTTATTTTTCGAATAGACCTTGACCAATTATAAGAAATTTCGCTTTCAATGCGCCAAAATTCCTTTTTAAAACTGAACTCTATCCCATAAGCTTCCCCCTTTCCAATTCTTAATTCTTTTTCAATATAGGGATTGTTCAATAATTGTGCGTGATCAATATAATCGATTTGATTATTGAGCTTCTTATAGTAAACCTCTAAATTCAATTTCGTGGCTTTAAGAATGGAAGATATCGCAAAAGTTAAAACATCAGCAAACTGCGGTTTTAATGATTTGTTCGCAGGAAGCCAACATTCTATAGATGTGTATGATAAGGACTGATTTTGTATCAACTGGTAGTATTGATAGTATTTTGCGTATCCAAATTGAATTGAGATTTTGGGATTCAACTGATAAACAATATTCAAACGGGGCTCAAACCCTGAATAGGTATTATAAACTCCAGATTTGTTGTGTTGGAGAATTACAGAATCTGTCATAGATGTGTAATCATTCCAGTAATTGCTTCCTAAACTTTGAAAGAGTGAGTATCTCAATCCCAATTGAAAGGAGAAATTTTTCCGGATAATAAATTCTGAATTTACATAAATGGCGGATTCCAAATTATTGCTTTCTGGAATAATACTTGTTTTTGTAGAATTACTCCCTGGAGTAAAATGGTGATAAGTCATATTTATTCCTGTATAAAGCTTTATATTATTGTTCAAATAATACGAAGTTTGTATTTTCCCGGTATAGTCCACAATCGAAGTTAACCATTTGTAATCTCTCAGTTTATCCGCAAAAACATACTTATTAGAATAATTGCTATATATAAAACAGAAATTGGTAAACCATTTTGAACCCGCACTTAAATTATACCTAAGTGTAGCAGCAGAATTACCCCAATAGTTCGATAGTCCATCATAGGAAAGCAAACGATCTCTGCCGTGGTATATACTGAAATAAATTCTATTGTTATTGTTGATTTTGGTATTAAATTTGGCATTTATATCATAAAATGAAGGTACAAATGTGAAGTTTTCATTGGGTTTAAAGAAAAAGCTTCCTAAGCTGCTTCTTGCTGAAATATGGAAGGAAGCAACTTCTTTTTTAATTGGACCTTGAATTGTGAATCTTGAAGCCAGTGTACTTATTCCAATATTACAATCTGTTTTTAATAAACTACCTTCATTCAGTTGTGTATTAATAACCGAAGAAAGCCGTCCACCGAAGTTTGCCGGAATTATTCCTTTGTATAAAGAAACATTGTTTATAATATCCGGATTGAATACAGATACAAGCCCAAATAAATGAGAAGGATTGTAAATTGGCGCTTCATCAATCAATATAAGGTTTTGATCTAAGCCACCACCGCGTATGTACATGCCACTGGATCCATCAGCAACATTTTTTACACCTGGCATCAATTGAATTGCTTTGATAATATCAGGTTCCCCAAAAGTCATCGGTAGGGTGGCGAGTTTTCGTTGATTCAGATTTTGATTATGAAAAATATTTAGGTTATTTACCTGATTTTCAATTTTGTATTTTACTACAACTTCATTCATTTCAACGTTGTTGGGTGTTAAACCGATATTTATTTGTTTTGATTTATTATTCATTTCAAACTGAATCGTATCGGGTTTGTATCCCATATAGGTAACAATCATTTTATATGCTCCAATTGGGAGGGTTATAGCGTAGAAACCATACTCATTTGTTGTGAGTGATATATTTTGTGAAAGAATATGAATATTTGCACCAACCAATATTTCTCTGTTTTTTTTGTCGGAAACATATCCATTCATATTTGTCTGTGCGATTAATTGTGGTAAATTTATTAATATGAGCAAATATATAAATAAATATTTCATAAAAAAGCATTTTAGGATTCACTATAAGTTATTGCAAATACCCGGCAACCATGGTTACCGGGTATTATTTAGATACTCGTTTTGCTTTGTAAAATTTAATATGAAAAAAGCTTAAAGATTTGAATATGTAATAGTGTAATGCTTTTCTTTTCTACAATATACTTCTACTTGGATAGCATATATTCCATTTTCTCCCCAAGATGCACTCTTCCGTCCTTTTATTTCTTGAATATTAACCATCTGAGTTCTTTGTGCATTTTGGTCTTTAAAAGCATAAACATTCCATGCAATTGCCCAACAACATCTATTATTTGTAATTCGAGCATATTCATAATATGTAATATCTTCCCATGTCCATGAAAGACCTCTTTCCGTGAAGTTACTGGGAGCAATCCAATTTTCTTCAAGGCTGTATCCTGTAAACTCAGCCCCTAACCTTAGTTCGACTATTGTTTGCTTTACTTGTGCTGCTTCTTCTCCATTTGGTTCAAAGACTTCCATATCATTCATTTCACTTCCACTTTCTGAATCATTGTTCTCTAAATTAGTAATATCAGATTTTTGAAGTCCTTTAAAAATAAAATTCGTATCACAATAAGAATCAATAATTTCCTTTTCAGAAGAAGATAATCTGAACAAAATGTAATTACCATTATCATCGCTAACTTTTATATCTTTAGAGTAAAGATTTTCAGAAGGCTTTTTTTGATTTACTGGTATTACATTTTCATCCTTTTTACAAGCATTCATCAAAATTGCAACTATCGCAAGCATAAATAATGCACCCAAAACTAAATTTTTCCTTTTCATATTCGTTATAACAATAAGTTAAAAAATCAATTTTTATTAACTGCCTCATCCCAGAGTTGATTTAGTCGTCTTGCTCGGGATGGGGTTTTTTAGTGATTTTGATTCTTTGGAAAAACCACTAAGGAAATGCCTTATTTCCAAAACTTCCATGCCATTAAAATCCTCGATTCGCCTGGCAGATAACTTTAAGTCATAGCCATGCCACCTCCTTTTTATTTGAGCAAGAAATTTCGAATCTTATGTTGTATTGTAGAAGTTGTCTATAAAGTATTGAATTTGTGAGTAATAATAAGACTTTGTATGTTGCTGTATAACAACAACTTACAAGGGGGGGGTAAATATCCTAAAAGCTTGTGAAAAAATACCCCAATTCCAAAGAAATTTTGGGTTAAGTAAAATTCTATTGAGCTTGGACATTATTGCAAAAGAGCTGATTTTGGTCAAACTCCTTGTTTCTACCTGATGGGTTTTGGTCATAAAATCTATTTATTTTTCATGCAGCTAAGTTACGAGAAAAAAATTGTCACTTCCAAATTTATTTTTGAAAAGTTTTCAGATTTCCTCCAAAATTAAGCTTTGAATGTGTTAAAATTTTAAAAATTATAGGATTCATTTTGATTTTCAAAAATTAACACAGCAGATTTACCACGAAGGGACACAACGTACTTCACAATGGACACAAAGATCATTTTTTTTCGAGTGCAGATTGCTTTTACCCATTAAAAAATACCTGCCACCAAATCAACCCCGACTTTTAAAAAGCCTCTGATCCTTCTATACCCGGAAGTAAAATTTGTTTTTTTCCCATTCCTTATCCTGAATATAACCTTACCTAATATTGAATTTCCCTGAATAGGTTTATCTTTAAATTTGTTGTTATCCCCTTTTAAAATATACAAATCCTTTTTGTTGTATAGAAATCGGTGTAATATGTGGGTTTCATGTTGCCTGTAAGCGATGATATCTCCTTTACGAAGCCTTTGAAGTGATATTTTTTTTATGATAACTTCATCATTTTCTTTTAAAACAGGCAACATGCTTGTTCCTTTTACTGTGATTCTAAATTCATCAGCATTCTTCAATACAGAATTCCATACCACCGCTATGATTTCACTTTTCTGCATCGCTTTGGATTATGGAATCATGTATAAAAGGTATGATTTTGGAATCAGGAAAAAATCCCAATTCATATACAGGAGTTAAACTCGTAATTTGTTTTGCTATTTTGAATATTCGGGCGACAATTTCTTTATCGAAGTTTTGTTGAATTGTATTGGCAATGATGCGAGAAATAGCTTCAAACTTTTCTAATCGCCTGATCGAATTTTTTGAAGCCTGCTTTAGGAGGAAAATCGCTTTCAGTTTGGCTTTTTTGGGCACATCGGAGTAATATAGCATTGGGCTATTGTAAACATAACAAACCTTCGCTTGGGGCGAAATGATGAGTCTGTCATCGTTGATGATTTTGTATCCATTTTCGTTCCAAATCCTTGCCATGGTCGATTTTCCAATCCCTGAAACGCCGCTGAAAACATAAGCAAAGTCATCGGATATAATTGCAGAAGAATGCATCATAACGGCGCCATGCAACAAACTTGCATAGAGTAATACAATGCTGCCAACCGGGTATTCCATTGGCATGATAGAATTTTGATCAGCATTCAGAAATATTTTCCATTCAGGGCTTGTCAAAGAAAAATTAAAGCAACCTATCTTACTTTGATCTTTTGGAAAGAAATAATATTGATCCTTTTCCTGAAATATCTCCCAGAGTTTACCATCATTTGAAAAATCATTTCCTTGAAATACCAATATGCTGTTTACAAATAAATTACGATCAAACAATTGAATGTCAATATGGATATTAGAGTGGAGTGGTTTGGCAACCAAATATTGATTCCAAATTTCATCTAAATGAATCTGAATGTTCTTCGACTTGATTGAGATTGAAAAATCACCTATACCTAACACGTATTCGATCATAGTTCTGAATTTCTTCTCAACGACTTTTTGATTACCTTAACCCCAAATTCCACCACCAGGAGGAGGATCGTCTTGGGGAGGAGGATCTATAGGTGTAGCTCCGCCCGATTGCATGATCAATGATATTTCATTATCTATTGAAACAAAATGCAATTCTGGCTTAATATATTTCAATTTCGCTATCTCGGGTAAATCTTGACTGCTTGCTTTATTTTCCATGATAAATGTAGAATTATTTCATAGCTAATAGATTCTATTTCAGATCATTCCCTGTAATGATAGGAATTATGGAACTGATCAAATACGTATCGCCCAACCTAAAGACCAGAATATTGCAATTCAAGTCCAAAGATAATGAAAGAAATTAATCTTATTTCATTGCATTCATTTATTGAAAGGAAATGAGCACAAAATAATATATAGTTTTTTTGCAAATTTTATACCACAAATTACTATACTGAACGAATATATTTTGATTTCATTGCAAGTCAGCTTCATTTCTATTGTTTAATTTCAATTAAGTTAATCGATTGGACTTATATTGTAAGGTTTTATTTATATAGACTAAGGGAAATATTTATCCATGGATTTTCAGTATAACCAAGGTATGGTAGTAGGAATGGAAAAAGGAATATTGGAAGCGGCAAAAAATGCAATTATAGAAGGTTTACCCAGTGAGATAATAAAGAAAAATACGTAAATTTACAGATAATCAAATAGATGGAGACCTAAATGAATTGAAAAAAATAATACTTGAGATGGTCGTTTATTGTAATAACTTCTAAATGAAATAATTCAAACATTTTATAGACTCAACCAAATAGTTACATCTTCATTTCGAGCTTCTATTTTCAGTTGAATTCTATTCATTTACTTTTTCCAAAAATCGCGATATGGCCAAAAGAAACTCATTCATATCCGCTGAAGCATTTTCCTTATCAATGTCATAAGTACGAACCAACTTTTCCAAAATCTGTTCAAAAGTTTGAGTGCCATCAATTTCGTTCCAGATGAATTGTGCAGTGTCTTTCAGAGTGAAAATTTTTTTCATGTCTGCAACCTGATTTACTAAGGGGATAATTACAATTCCCTCGTTGAGTTGTTCCTCAAAAAAATTCGCTGCCTTCCGAAAAAGTGTTTTGCTATTCAGCATAGGGATTATGTTTTTTTTGTTAAAAAAAAATTCCTAAATTTGAGCAAAATTATTAAAAATATTCCAATGTTTGAATTTATTCATCAGATACCTGGCCCTGCATTCTTGCTATATTATATCCTTTACAGTTTTGGTTTTTATATTATTTATCGAATTTGCCTCATTTATATTGGGCAGCCAGCGGTCAGTAACTCCATTGCTACCGACTTGAAAGACTATGAAATTGCGTACCTGAAATTTTCAGGAAATTTGAACCTGTTGTTCCAGTTGCTTTTCATTACTATGCTGGGAAAAAAATACATTGAAAAATCTGGAAAAGTTCTGAAAAAAGGCAAAGCTACCGATTCTAGTGCAAGTGCTTTAGAAGTAGCTGTGTATAATTCTTTGACAAGGGAAATGACTCTTGCCGAGTTGATTAAAAACGTGAAAAAAAATGCAAGTTTTCAAGGTATTTTAACCAATATGGAGAAGAAGCTTTTGGAGCGTTCTTTGGTTTTTGATAATGACTCGAAACAATTGAGACAAAGTATTTATTATTTGTGGATAGCACTAATTATTTTTCCTGGAGTTCTAAAACTGTTTATGGGAATTCAAAATAGTAAGCCCGTATTGTTTCTACTTTTTGAGTTAATTTTGATGGCTGTATTCATTGCGTTTTCAAATCCTAAAACATCAAAAACCCAAAATGCAAAAAAGTATTTGAATGAACTCAATAATGAATATGCACAATTTAAAACAAGTGAACGAAATCATCAGACTTATGATAATGAGATGAATCCTATAGTTTTTGGCGCATTGTTTGGTGTATCCGCTTTGTTTATCTTCCCTGAGTTTTCTGCTTATTCAAATACACTAAATTCGGACTTATCTGGAGGTTCTGGTTGCAGTAGTGGATCTGGGTGCAGCAGCGGTTCCGGTTGCAGTGGTGGATCAAGCTGTAGCAGCAGTAGCGGATGCGGCGGGTGCGGTGGAGGTGGCGATTGAGTTAATCTGAATTTACGAAAATGATTTCTTTTACTTACAGTTGTTACTCGAGGCAACGGAAAATTTCTTTTGTTTGATGGCATCCCTTTTACCAGAGCGCCTCGTTTTGCAATGGCATATTACAGAGCGTTGTAATTTGCGTTGTACTCATTGCTATCAATCTTCCTTTGACTCAAAAGAGCCTGATTTTGAACAACTTATTAATTCAACCCTGCAATATATTGAATTGCTTAAGCAGTGGAATTTAGAACGGTATGGGCATTTTGTTCCAGGTCACATAAATATAACGGGTGGGGAGCCATTCATTAGAAATGATTTCATCGACTTTCTCGAATATTTGGCAAAGAAAGCAAACTTCTTTTCTTTTGGTATTCTTTGCAATGGTTCTTTGATAGATGAAAAAATAGCTTCCAAACTAAAAAATCTGGGTGTGAATTTTGTCCAGCTTAGCTTGGAGGGTGGTAATGAAACCAATGATATAATCAGAGGGTTAGGAAGTTATCAAAAAACGATTGGCGCGATCAAGCACTTGAAAAAAGTTGGAATAAGGGTCTATATTTCATTTACGGCAAGTACTCAAAATTATGTTGAATTTAGCCAAGTTGCCAAGTTGGGGCAAAAGCTAAAAGTTGACAAGGTTTGGACAGATCGAATGGTTCCATTTGAAGGAGCGCAAAACCAGAAAAACCTCCTTTTGCAAAAAGATGAGTTCAGAAATTATCTTCAGGTTATCAAAACTGCTCAAAGCAAAAAGCCTTTTCTATCAAAAACCAAAATTGAAATGGCGCGAGCGCTCATGTTCTTAAAAGGAGGAGAATGTATCTACCGATGCAAAGCTGGAGATAGCTTGCTTTGCCTGCTTCATAATGGTGATGTGTTGGTATGCAGAAGATTGCCTCTTGTAGCAGGAAATATTCATGAAAAATCTCTTTCCGAAATATACAATCAAAGTACTGTGATGAAAAATATCAGAAACGTTTCATTTCCGGTTGAATGTGATCACTGTTCCTACCAGAAATCATGTAAAGGGGGGGCAAAATGCATTTCTTATGCCATGAAAAATAACTATTCTGTGGCAGATCCTTCCTGTTTTGTGAAAAAAGATGAAATGTATTAAGCTAAAATATTATGAACAATCATTTTAAATTTTCAAAGTGCTTAAATCTTGCAATAGGGCTCATTCTTGCGCAAAAAAACTCCTTGCAAGATTTTCTCCAATTGCAAAAAACAGATTTAGAGAAATTTGAAAAATATTGCATACGCCATGGTATAGCTCCCTATATTTACAAAGTATTGCAATCATCAGATAATAAATTATATACAAATAATTCTATCTATAAAAATTTTGAACAGATATACATTCAAACCCTAGCCAAAAACCTAAAGAGCAAACAAGAAATATTGAGCTTGGCTAAAATTTTTCGGAATGAAAATATTACCATGATCGCATTGAAGGGGATGGCATTGATCCAAAGTGTTTATCCCGATTTAGGTTTGCGTTCCATGTCAGATGTAGATCTGCTTTTTGATTTGAACGATATACCCCAAGTCGAAGAAATTCTTTTTTCCCAAGGTTATCAGACTGATAGCAGGTACTATACAGGTCAGTTCAAAGAATTGGATATGCGGCAAAATCACCATCATTTGCCTATGATGACAAAAAATGGTATTGCAATCGAAGCCCACTGGAATCTCTTCCCGCCAACTTTTTCGTATTCCATTGATCTTCAAAAAATGAAGGACAATTCAATTCAATATGATGCGAAACAAAGCAAGCTCAACACCTTTTCAAGTCTGGATATGCTTTTGCATTCCTGCATTCATATTCATGAAAATTATATACAGAAAGGTATGCGCCTCGCTTGGTTGCTCGACATTGAAATGTTATTCAAAACAGATAAACTTCTTATGAATAATATAACCAGAGCTAACTGGGATAATAAAGTCAAAGACTTGGTTATTAAAATATTGAACTTAAAAGACTATCTTTTTTATCCTTATCAAAATCACTTTGTGGTGGGTACAGAAGACAGCGATTTCTTTCATAAAAATATCCAGTATTTATCGGATGATAAAGACGGAAAAGGATCTGATATTATTTATATACAAAGCTTTAAAAATAGAAAAAGTATTTTCCAGAACATAAAGCTTTTATTGCAGGAACTTTTCCCCAGAAAAAAATTCCTTATACAGAGATACAAAATAAAATATCTTGTTTTCATTCCATTCTTTTATGTTTTTCGAATTGCAAAAGCGATTATTAGGGGACTGAAATATATTTTGTTGTTATTGAAATAGAAAGCATGAACTTTTATTGTTAATTCATATTTCCTTATGTACCTTCTGTGTTTAAAAAATAAGATTGAAAAACCCAATCCTTTAATTTATAGACATTTTAAAAACCTTATAACGATTATTTTAGTCAGTCTATAGTGTGAAAATTCTATTCACAATTAATTTTTCTTTTCTCTAAGTTGAATTTCATATTGTGTAACAATAATTCTATTTCTATATTTGCAAAATTTTTGGTTTCATTGTTTGGATCTCAATATCTCATTTTATCATTTCTATATAGCACAGAGTATTTATTTTTAATATCTTGATGCTTAAAGGCAGAGTAAAATTCAAACCCAAAAATCTTTACTTTAAACTTCATTTGCCCTAAGATGTTTCTTTTGATGAAATCAATGAATTTTAAAGTTGATTCGTTATTTTTAATTTGACATTTTGTCATTTCTTTCATAACTAAAACAAAAAGTAAATTATGTTAATTGTTGGAGAGCCCAAAATTAGTCTGCGTTCAGAAGCTAAAGACTTCATAGATCTGTACGCCTCAGTAGGAGAAAGAGCAGAGAATTTTCTTCCCAAACAGTTATTGGACAGTTTGAGGAATTTTGTTCAACTATGTTATGATGAGCCTGTTGATCCTGCAAAGCAAAAGGATGAAATAGACAGATATATTTTAGAGTTAAAGGAGTCAATTCCCGGCTATACGGATGTTTCTATGATGCTTTTTCCACATGAAAATTCAAAAGCATACCTATACACCTCCAAAAAGCAAAATTTTACCAATAAATTAAGTACATTTATAGAACAAGATAAGATTGAAGATGAACTCAGAAAGCAAACAAGCAATGTTCTGAATTTTCATGATTTTTCTATTGGCACGCCACCTGTAACCCAGGAAACTATAGATTTGATGTGCAATTTGGTTTTGGGCGATTCTGTTCGCGATTTAAGAAAATTCAGAGATGTTATTGGTGTCATTGGCGATCAGGAGGAAGCACATTGGCATTACTTCATGGATATTCTGGATCAAATGATTATTCAAAGCACCCACTATACAACGAAAGGGGAAAAAAATGACTTTCTCATGCGAACCCGCTCAACCTTGAGTTTTAAAGGTTTGAATGGATTTATCAGAACCGTTGTTTCAGGGAGTGCACAAACCGCCATCAAACTGCTAAAAGGCGAAGTATTTAACGCTGACCATGTGGTGGTTTGTGATAATATGGACGCAGAGGATCTTTTTCAAAGAATAAAAGAAGATCACATGAGCATCTTCCTTTGGATTGTGCCGCATTTCAGAAAAAATGTATTCAACGACCTGAAGTGGTTTCCTTATCTGACAAGAATTGTAATTATTGATGATTCCGTTGAATCCAATAGTTCCAACACTTCCATGGTATTTACTTTTCATAATCAGATTATCAATATTCTCAACAAAGTTCATACAAAAAAATTAGGAGCTTTGGCCAATAATCAATTGAATTTAAGATTAACCCTCGAGAAGGTCAATAAAGATTATTTGGTTCGCTTTCGCGAATTGATCGAAAACAAAATTCAGCATTTCGAAGAAGAGCTAAAGGCTCTGAAAATGGATCAGTTAGGAGAAACAGATAACCTCGAAAAAAATACAACCCTATATAAATTAAACGAATTTGCAAAGCAAATCATCAGGGATAAACATGCAATTGAGAAACTACGCGATTTCTTGTTTTTTCTTGAAAATACAAGAGTTCCGGAGCAGCATCATCGTCAAAATGCTGAGTTAATCAAAGAGTTTGAAGAAAGAACTAAGCAGTATTTTTATTCCGACAATGATAAGCTCAATATTGCCACGGTTGTAGAAGGTGGTGGGCGAAATCAGATTAAAACTTATGCAGATTGGCTTTTAGTTCGAAATTTAAAATTAATCGATGATAAAATTATTGAACGTTGCAAAACGATTATCAATATAATTCCTAACAATTTCAAGCGCACTTTGCACAATCATTTTCATAAGAATTTTGGACTGAATTTATTTCTTGAAAAGTATAAATCTTTCATTACGAAAATTGATAATGAAGCGGACAACAAAGGTCGATTCCGAAATATTCTCCTCGATCTTGGTATTTTGGATGAATATTTAAAATTGGATGATGCCGGTCAAAATATTATCAAGGAATTTATTTCGGCAATGGCTGGCATGGAACAAACCTCCATTTCGGATGATGTTCAGATGATTATCCGCGATTTGCTGTTTAATCCTAACGCCAACCCCAAACCTTATGTTATATTTATTCAACAATTGGCTTGGGAATACAGAGATTTGTTTCCCGATGATCAATTCGATATTAATCCGTTCAACATAGAAATTGATAATACTGCTGAAGGAAGAATAGATTTTGAAAAAATGCTGGCTCGTTTTCAAAGAATCAAAAATGTATTGGCACTTTTTGATCCTTCCGGCAATTTGTGGGACAGGTTCTGCGAAAATACCACCGTGCTTATCAATGACCCTTCGAATCCCACCGGTTTTTCTGACTTTAATAAAGAAAGTGTTAAAACATTTCTTAAGTTTTTAAGTACGAGTAAGATAACACTTTTCTTAGACGAGGCCTACAATGATGGAGTAAAACTTCTGAATGATGAATTCCCCAAATGGCGCTCGTTTTCGCGCTATATCATGAATAATATTGATGCATTTCCTAAAATTCATGTGGTTTCCTCACTTTCGACTACCAAAAATTTGGGTGCCACGGGTGATCGTTTGGGATCATTGGTTTCGACCCCAGCAAGAAAAGATTTTGTTTCTTTTGCCAAAAGCAACAACACTGAACATTGTGCAAACAGCAATTCTCTCTATATGTTAAATTGCACTTTACAAACAGCTCAGCTTGCAAAAAAAATCAAAGAAAAAATGGAAACCAATTTACCCAAAGATGCTTCCCGACAAAAGATTAAGGAAAATCTTATGGGATTCATCAAAGATGAAATTGGCAAAGATAAATCAAGAAAAGCTAGCAAAATATTAAGTAAGAGTATGGCCAACTTTGAAGGAAGCCCTATTCATATTTACATGCTCGAAGAATTAAATTCTCTCGACAAATTGGATGTGTTGGGTTTGCCCGATGATTTTAAATATAAAGATGAACCATTTTTCTTTTATTATCTTGATCACCTCGTCAAAGGGTTGAATAAATTCAGAATCAACAGAATATTCAGAAATGAGTCAGTAAAGAGACTTAATATTGCAAAAGAAATTGCTGCACGCTTCATTGCGCAGGAAAATATTCTTGATGTGGACGTTGTCGATTCCGATGGCTCCTATTTATTCAATTTGCAATTGAAATCCTTCTCATCTTATCAGGATCTGGAGAAATTTACCAAAAAGTTAGCAGAGCAAAGAGGTATTGCTGCTATTCCATACAAAACAGGCAATATTCGATTTTCTTTAGGCGGATACCTTCAGGGAAATGATGAATCTTATGACCTTTTCAAAAAAGAAATAGAGACAGGTCTGGCCATTTTCCTTAAACATTGGAACGTATTTTATAGGTTAAGATCCGATAAGAAAAACATTGAAATAGAAACGGATGTTTTGCTTGCGAATATGTTCAAAACCAGCAACGATATAGCTTTTCTTGTGAATGTTTTGGACGATTACAGCTTGGTGAAAAACTTTAGCAAAAAAATGATTAAGAGTCTTAAAATTAGTGATATAAAAACTCTTTATCATGCATTTCCAAAAGTCAGTGGAATCAATATTCACACAATTCGTGAATCAGAAAATTCTGTAATAGAGATGTATGGAAATTTAGGAGGTTGCCGCACGGTATCTGAATTTATTAATAGCGTAGCATTTACAAAAGTTTATGAAAATCTGCTTCCCCAGATTTATACAAAAATGACAAAATTAAGGAAGCTTGATTTTCACGAGGTAGTAGGAAAATACGGTAAAGCTAATATTCTGAAATACATTGAAAACAAGAAATCTTACAAGCCTAATGATTATGTTCTTGATAATCCGGATGAGCTTAATACAATGAAAGAGATCTTAATCGAAATGGAAAAGCTCTTGTTTTCTGATGCCAAAACCAAGATACTCACCCTTCCTGCAACTGATGATATAAATGGCGATCAGGCAAAATTAGAGGGGGTAAACATGATTTTGAGGAAACACATTCAAGAATTGTTGATTCATTTCAATTTGCCTTTTGAAAAAGACGCTTCAAACCCAAGTTATAAGGAGCTTATTGAAATGGCTTGTGTGCGTTTCGAAGAAACTATTGGAAAATCAGTCAAAGATCTTGGATTAAAAAGCTACATCGAAGCCTTTGTGGCAACGATACGTAGCCGCGATACTTTTGCTCAATCGTCCTTATTTCCGCTATTATTGAATCCACTATTCAATGTTTTTTCTGAGCAGATTATTAGTGCGAAGATTGAGCAATCAGATAAACTCTTGCGAATATTTTTGTTAAAACAAAATGATTCAATGATCAAGGGACTTGAATCATTTTTGAAAAGTGCGGAAGATCAAATTCACAAGCTCGACGATGATGAAGCAGAAATGTTTGTTCAGAAATTCATACTGGGATCATCGAATCACCAGATTAAAGAATTATTTGAACAAATCTTCCAACATGAAAATTTCCGCATAACCAACGAACAACTTCACTCTGAAACAAGAACGGTTGTTGTGTATTTGGTTGATATGTTGAACAGAACATTTTCTACAGACTATTATGATAAGTATATTAATACACTGATCAAACTGACTGAGGTAGAATTTCGTAAGCAAAATTCAAGTATAAATGAAATGGTTCAGCATGGAATCACAATTTATAAGGATTTTGAAATGAAAAATAAAGTATTGGAAGAGTACAATGGCGGCGCACTCAACTGGGTAAATGATGTGATGAGAAAATGCGGTGTTATTGCTTCGGAACAACCGGTACAAACCCACACCCGTATTGCGACAGATGCCAAAAAGAGGGAGTATCCTATTTATAAGGTGGACAGAGACGAAGTTACACCAAAAATCTCTTTGGATGAACTGGAAAAAGGTCTGAAAAGTGGAAAATATGCGCAACACGAGTACATAAAACATTTAGACGTTAAACCTTCAGCCGAATTTTTTAATAGCAGAATTTCCAATTTTGTGCAGCACATGGATCCCGAAGATTATCGCTGCAAAATCGTGAAACAAGGATTGGTCAAAGAATTGGTTATTTTCCAAAAGTGTTACATGAAATATCTTACAGATAATTATCGTTTGTTTTTGTATGATGATGTTTCATTGGAAGATATACAAAATTTTGTGCCTGATGTAATTGCATTTTTTGGAGCACCCGAAAAAGTGGTTTCTTACCCGCAGATTTCATTCTTTGAAATGGATGGACCCAATGGTAAAATTCGCACAATCGTTACCCCGCTTAAAAAAGAAGCCGATTACTTCGGTAATATCAAAAAGCCTCGTCTGACAATGATCAACGAGCGTATCAAAGAAATGGGTGGTATTCCTATCCACGGCTCGCTTTTTGCAATCGAGGAAGAAGATGGAAGTATCTTCGTTGTAGAAGTGAATGGCGATTCAGGCGCAGGAAAATCGGAAATGCTTGCAGCACTTGTGCTCCGATGGTTGAAGAAAACTGTTCCGGGAGTAAGGTCTATTAAATTTATTGCAGGCGATATGTTCCACTTGTTTACAGACGATGAAGGAAATCTTTATGGCGTAGGTACTGAAGTGGGTGACTTTTCTCGGGTTACAGATTTTGATCCAGACTTCATTAAATATTACAAATATCTTTTTGAAAGTAGTGCAGACAGCAATGTAGAAAACCTTAACTCTCGTAGTACCGTGAGTGGGTTGTGCGATATTACAATGCCTTTCAAAATTGATATTATGCTGACAGCCAGCAACTACTCCCGTTCCGAAGCCGGCGTAGTGCGTGTAGATAATCCCGAAAATTTCTTGTTCTATATTGATGCTCATGGCGAGAGAAAAGAAAAAGCAACCTCGGAGGATAAACCTAATTTCGCACGTACTTTACTTCGTTATACAGACGAACCCAATATTTTAGAACTAATCTCTAAACATGGAAATTATTTGGATGAAATTTTGGATTGGGAGTTGGATAAAAATGGAAAATGGTATTTATGTTCATCCTATAAAATGATGGACAAAATTGATATTGAAGGATTGGTTTTCAAGATGTTTGATGGGAAAAAATTGAAAGAAAACAATCATGAGTATTTATTAACATCAGTTAAATTCGACATTATTAAAAATCGATTTATTGCTCATGCGCACAATGCTGAAGGAGAGCCAATTGTATTCCAGATTACTCGTAACTTCTTTGGGCAATATTATGATTCATTGGCAAGTACCCCTGCCGGGCATCCTTTTATTGCTGAAAAGGGACAAAATGAAGGAAAACAGCACTTATTGAATATTTTACGCGGTGGAATAGATGGTAAAGGAAAAGGAAAAAATATTCAATGTGGTGTACTTTCTACTGATCTTGGCAAAAAAGGTAAAGAAATTACGGGGCCACAAAAAGCCGCTGAGGAATTGAAGGATATGATTCGAAGTGTAAGAATACTTAATCCTGAAATAAACAAACGTAAGCAGCTTGTAAAACAAATGATCAACGAGAAGTACTACCATATTTTCAAAGGTACAATGGAAAGTCCCGAGCTTTGGAGATACAACTTTTATTTGTATCAGGTAGAACAAATGCGCAAAGCAAAATTTGTTCGGGTCGATAATCCTGAAATTGAAGTAAGTTTTAAGGATATTAAAGGATTTATTCCTAAAGCTAAGCATGAAGATTTTAGCCCTTTATTGGTTACACCCAATGCCAATATCGAATTGAACAGCTTTGGTGAAACGTATGATCAATTGATGTCACTACCAAACAATCCTGAATTAGCTGAATATTTTTCTGAAAATGTTGATAAATTATATGAAGCCACAGGATATAGTGAAGCCACAAAAGTAAACAATATGGTAGTGCAGTTGCTTCTTATAAATGGATACATTGATGCATTCGATTGTGCGAAAGGTCGGATAACCGAAAAAGTAAATCGTGAAACCATTGCTGCTGCTAAATTTTCTGTAATAGAATACTTAAAAAAAAAGTCCTTTTAATTGATAATCCTGTCGTTGAAGGAACACCAAATATCAAAAAGAAGAAGCCTAAGAAAAAGTAAAATTTGGATTAGGCTTCTTTTTTTGTGGCTATAAATTAATTATGACACCGAGAAACAAACACCAAGAAAAAGGAAAATTGCTCATATATGAAAAGCACAGAAAATTGTTTATTATACAGAAATATTCCAATTATTTTCCTTTTTGTTACGATTATGATGAATGCATGCAAATCAAATGAAATTAGGACTTTAAATAAAGCAAATTCGGAAAATCTTAAATCTCATATTGAGAATATTATTCGAACTCCTCAGTTTCGGAATCATGAGAACACTGAATCTCTTAATTTAGTAGCAGAGTTTATTCAAAGTCAACTTCGGTTATATTGTGACACAACCTACGAGCAGGCTTACACGGTAAATCAAAAAGTGTACAAAAACATCATTGGTATTATTGGCGCAGAGCATAAAAAGACCATTATCATTGGCGCACATTATGATGTCGCAGGAAACCAACAAGGCGCTGATGATAATGCAAGTGGTGTGTTGGGCTTACTGGAATTAAGCAGGCTTATTCAGCAAGAAAAATTACCATTCAAAGTTGAATTTGTGGCATACACTTTAGAGGAACCTCCCTTCTTTCGTTCTGAAAAAATGGGTAGTTATATTCATGCAAAATCTCTTTACGACAATAAAGCAGACGTTGTGGGTATGATATGTCTTGAAATGATTGGATACTATAATGATGCACCCAATTCTCAAAAATATCCTCTGAAAATATTGCGTTGGTTTTTTGGAAGCAAAGGTGATTTTATCACGATAGTGCGTAAATGGTCTGGTGGACGGTTTGCGAATAAAATTAGTAAAATATTAAAGAAAAATCAACTCATTAAAACTATTTTGTTTTCGGGGCCTGCCGAAAAGTTGGGATTGGATTTATCTGATCATCGAAATTATTGGAGATTCAATTATAGTGCAGTAATGATTGGCAATACTGCATTTTTTAGAAATCCTCATTACCATGAAGCCACAGACACCATTGATAAATTGGATTTTATAAGAATGACATTACTAATCCAACAAATTTATGTATCAATAGTGGATTATTGCAAAAATTCCAAATAATAATTTTATATCACAATACTAAGTAATACATTATGAAGGTTTTTCCCAACTTTTCTTTAAAGAGTTTTAATACTTTTAAAATTGATGCAAAATGTAGTTTTTTCATAGAGGTTGAAAACGTTTTAGAAGTGAAGGACGTATTTCAATCTCATGTAAAAGATCAAAAATTTTATATTCTGGGATCAGGCAGTAATACTTTATTTTCCAAGGATTTTGATGGATATGTAATTCATCCTGCTATATATGGAATTCAAAAGATTTATGAGGATGAAAATAAGGTGCATTTAAGCGTGGGAGCAGCCGAGGACTGGGATCTATTTGTCAAATATTGTACTGAAAATAAATATTATGGCATCGAAAATCTTTCCAATATTCCAGGCAGGGTTGGGGCAAGTCCAGTTCAGAATATTGGAGCCTACGGGGTGGAAGTTTGTCAGTGTATTCATTCTGTGCAGGGCATAGATCTTGTTGATTATAAATTAACTGTATTAAATAAACAGGAATGCAATTTTGCTTATCGAGATAGTATTTTTAAACAAGATAAGAAAAATAAATTCTTGATTACAAACGTTGTTTTTGAATTATCTAAAAAGGAAAAACTTATTGTTGAATATGGAACATTGCTGAAAGAATTTGAGCAATGTCCAGAGAAAAGTATTCAAAAACTCAGGGATTTGATTATTGCAGTGAGAAACAAAAAATTACCTGATATTTTGAAGGTAGGTAGTGCGGGTAGTTTTTTTAAAAATCCCCTTGTTTCTACAACGGATTATCAGCAACTGCTTATAAATTACCCTGATATGCCTTGTTTTAATACTTCATTGAATAACAAATTAAAAATACCGGCAGGATGGCTGATTGAAAAATCTGGATGGAAGGGGTACCGAAATGGAGATGCGGGTGTGTACCCACAGCAAGCACTCGTTTTGGTGAACTATGGAAATGCAACTGGTTCTGATATTGTTCATTTAGCAAATCAAATCATACAAAGCATTGAACAAAAATTTGGAATTCGATTGGAAATGGAAGTGAATTTGATTTAATAGCGAAATGCCATTTTGTCGCATTTGAGGATCGTGGCAGAATTTTTGAAAATGAATGTTAAATTGTTAAATTGAAATGAATTTATTCACTATTGTTTAAGTATTTGAAATACAATTTTTTTTGTTTTGTTAAAATTATTGCGATGCTTGAAAAGTATTTTTAATTTTAATAAAATATCTTTTATAAATTACAGTTTTAAAACCTTGACTTTTAATTAAAATATTGGTAAACAAAAATTTAACAACAGTATGGAAGAGAAAGAATTCGACAACAAAATGGAGGAAAATATTGAAAAAAGTCAAAATGACATAATAAATGGAATTTTTCAAGACATAGAGTCAGATTTGACCGATAATGAGCAAGAATCTGACGAGAAGCAAGAAGTTGAAAATCAAACAATAAACGAGGAAACACCTGAAGGACAAATGGGAAAACTCAAATCCGAAATCAATGCTTTGAACGACAAGTATTTACGTTTGGCAGCGGAATATGATAATTACAGAAAGCGAACTTTGAAGGAGCGCATGGATTTGATTAAAACTGCCGGAGAGGATATTTTGCAAGGGCTTTTACCAGTTATTGACAACATGGAAAGAGGTATTAAACAATTATCTAATACAACAGACTATGATGCTTTAAAAACAGGAATGGAATTGATTCACAGTCAATTTAAAGATTTTTTGAAACAAAAAGGTATTAAGGAAATTGAAATTAAAGACCATTGCTTTGATGTTGATTTTCATGAAGCCATTACCAAAGTCCCTGCACCTCAAGAAGAATTGAAAGGTAAGGTTGTGGATGTGGTAGAAAAAGGATATATGCTTCATGATAAGGTTATTAGATTTGCCAAAGTAGTTATTGGCGAGTAATTATTATTAGTTTAGAACAAGAAAATTTTTGAGAGAAAAAATGGCAAAACGTGATTATTACGAAATATTAGAAGTTCAAAAAAATGCTTCGATTGATGAGATTAAAAAGGCTTACAGAAAAATGGCCTTAAAATTTCATCCTGATAGAAATCCGGGGAATAAAGAGGCCGAAGATAAGTTTAAAGAAGCTGCCGAAGCGTATGAAGTATTGAGCGATAATGATAAACGCCAGAGATATGATCAATATGGACATGCAGGGGTAAGTGGTGCTTCATCTTCGGGTGGATATGGCATGAACATGGATGACATTTTTTCTCATTTTGGTGACATATTTGGTGGATCGGGGTTTGGGTTTGGTGGATTTGGTCGAAGTGGCCAAAAACAAAGAGTAAACAAAGGTTCAAATCTTAGGGTAAAGGTGAAAATGACGCTGTTGGAAGTTGCCAATGGGGTAGAAAAGAAAATCAAAGTAAACAAATATGTACCTTGCCTAGCATGCAATGGAACTGGTGCTGATAAGGGTTCGGAGCTTGCAAACTGTGGAACTTGCCGAGGATCGGGGTATGTTACCCGAATTTCGAATACAATTTTGGGTCAAATGCAATCGACCAGTGCTTGCCCGGAATGCGGTGGCGAAGGAAAAACCATAAAAAGTAAATGTGTTGAATGCCACGGCGATGGTATTGTAAAGGAGGATGAAATTATTACTATCAACATTCCTGCAGGTGTGGCCGAAGGCATGCAACTGAGCGTTAGTGGAAGGGGAAATGCAGCAAGAAGAGGTGGCGTAAACGGTGATTTGATTGTATTGATTGAAGAGGAACAACATCAGGACTTTTTTCGAGATGGAAATGATCTGCTTTACAGCCTAAATATAAGCATCGCAGATGCTATTTTGGGCGCTAATGCTGAAATTCCAACCATTGATAGTCGTGCGAAAGTCAAAATTGAACCTGGTACACAATCCGGAAAGATTCTTAGATTAAAAGGTAAAGGATTACCCGAGGTGCAAAGCTATAATCATGGAGATTTACTCGTTAAAATAAATGTTTTCATTCCTACGCACATCACTAAGGACGAACGAAAAGTGATTGAAAAATTGGGAACTTCAACAAATTTTGTTCCTAAACAATCGGAATCAAAGGAGCGCAACTTTTTTGAAAAAATGAAAGATATGTTTGAATAGTTCGTTTTTGATTCTATTTTTAATTAAAAATTATCACTATGGAACGTATTGCTGTTTTCCCGGGTTCATTCGATCCTTTTACAATAGGTCACGAGTCTATTGTTCGGAGATCTATTGGTCTGTTCGATAAAATCGTTATTGCAATTGGTGTAAATTCTGAAAAAAAAGGTTTTTTCCCTTTAGAGCAGCGATTAGAGTGGATCAGCAAGATCTTTGCAAAGGATTCTTCTGTACAAGTTACTTCTTTTCAAAATCTTACCGTGGATTTTTGTAAAAGTATCAGTGCAAAATTTATACTACGGGGCTTGCGCAATTCCAATGATTTTGAATATGAACGCACAATTGGTCTAGTCAATAGTGCAATGGATTCGGAAATTGAAACAATTTTTCTTCTCACAGCTCCCGAACATACGGGTATTACTTCTTCTATCGTAAGAGAAATTATTAAATTTGGTGGCAATCCAGGAAAATTTTTACCCAAAGAAATTATCATTTAATTCTTTGAGATTTTTATTTCATAAGTTCACAAAAACTTGGTTCTTTTTCTAAAATTGTATAGTTATGAAGGTCTTATTTCTTTTTCTGGTTATTACAACTTTCATTTTTGCACGTGCAAATGCACAATATCTCTATACTGATATTAAACAAAGAGCAAAGACCTTAATATTTAAGGAAAATTTTGACTCAAATACCAACAACTGGCTTTTGCATGATATTGAGGAAGAATTAATTCAAATAGAAAATGGTTATTACCTTTATACCTCACGAGATGGTGAACCCAAACTAAATACTTTGAGTATTCCATTCGACAAATCCAAAAATTTCGAAATTGAAATGAGTATTAAATTTGTGAATGGAGAAGATAATAACGCAAATGGTTTGACTTGGGGTGCAGATGGAAACAAGGAAAACCGTTTTCGTTTTAGTATCAGTGGCGACGGGCAATATCGAGTGGACAAATATTTTAACCAAGAATGGGTTAATTTTGTTAAATGGACTATGTCGCCCTTAATTAAAAAGAACGACTTTAATATTCTAACCGTGCGGAAATTTAAAACAGAATATATTTTCTTTATCAACCAAGAATATGTTTTTTCTATGCCTTATGACGATGTTTTCGGGAATCTTTGTGGAATTCATTGCAATCGAAACACAACCATTCATGTAGATTATTTATATGTTAATTATTACAAGTCAAAATAAGCTTTAATTTTTCAATCTTTTCTTGCTTTTCCTATAAACAATACAAGGGTTGAAGTTATTTTAATTGGAATACACGATGATTGTATTCAATATCTACTAAAACTTAGTTTAGAATGGAAAAGTTTGTGCTTCATAAAGCGAATTCCAGAGGTTTTGCCGACCATGGATGGCTGAGAACATATCATACCTTCAGCTTTGCAAATTACTATGATCCTGACAGAATGAACTTCGGAGCCCTAAGAGTGCTCAATGATGATTTTATTGAACAAGGAATGGGATTTGGTATGCATCCTCATGATAATATGGAAATCATTACAATTCCGTTAGAAGGGGATTTGGAGCATAAAGACAGCATGGGGAATTCTACTGTTATAAAATCAGGAGAAATCCAAGTGATGAGTGCAGGAAAAGGAATTTATCATAGCGAATACAATAAAAATAATGATAAAGACGTGAAATTGCTTCAAATATGGGTTTATCCAAATAAAAACAATGTAAAACCCCGCTACGATCAAATTTCCATTGGTGAAGTGGATCGAAATAGTTTGAAACAAATTCTTTCGCCCAATACCGACGATGAAGGCGTCTGGATTTATCAAAATGCTTGGTTTCATCTGGGAAAACTCGATAAGGGAAGTACTTTGGAATACAAATTAAAGCAAGCTGAAAATGGTGTTTATGCTTTTATAATAAAAGGGGGCGCACATCTTCAAAACATCGAACTTAGTGAAAGGGATGGAATCGGATTTTGGAAAACAAACCTCATAGAAATAGTTGCCAATAGCGATCTTGATATTCTATTGATGGAGTTACCTATGGATACTTAAATATTTGTTAACTTGGGTTCTGCTTTCATTATTGGAAAAAATTAAAATCAACGTTTTATTATGCTAAATTATTTATTTTAAGAATACAATAGTTGATTAAAAAGCAAAACTGAAAAGGTTTTAACCAATTTTCAGCTTTGCTTAGAATTATTTACATTTTATAGGAGTGATTGCATTTATTGAAATTCAATTTCAACAACAGATTCTTTTAACTTGGGTGAAGAAACTCTAATGATTGCCTTCCCTTTTTTTCCGTTAGAACGAATAATCGCTTGCGCTTTTCCTCTAAATAGCGTTGTGGTAGCAGATTGAAAGCTCTTCGGTACATTGGGAGCAGCATTGCCCATAGCAAGCAGGTTTGCTTCACCTGTTACTTCTATTTTGACTTCATCCTCGGATAATAGAACTTCTTTTCCATTTTCATCCAAAGCGTCGATCGAAATATAAGTAATTTGACCTTTGTCTGCTTTTAATTTTGTGCCGTCTGTTTGAATTTTAAGCTGGGTAGCTTTACCGCAAGTAATAATTTCTTTTTTAGCTACGATCTTCCCATCTTTAAACGAAATAGCTTCTATTTTCCCAGCCTGATATTGCACATCAAAATAAGCGGTTAATTTGTCTTTATCTTCGATCCTTTTTTTTCCTGCCGATTTCCCATTAATAAAAAGTTCTACTTCGGGTGACGATGAATACACAACTACTTTCATCATTTTCCCATCCATATCATTCCAGTTCCAAGTAGGAAGCTCATTGGGCCATCCCCAATATGAAACAACTTCCGTTTTTCCAACCGGTACAGGCGGTCTAACTGCCATTTCGATCAAACTATTTCCCCATAAAACGTCTCGGTAAAATGATTGTGGTTTTTTATTGCCACAAATATCCAAATCTCCGCACCATGCATTAAAATATGGCCAAGTAAGTGAAAATTGATCTTTTTCATCTTTATTTAAATATTGGTAATGACCAATTCCTGTTTCTCCCAAATAATCAAAGGCTGTCCAAATGAAGTCCCCAATGACATATGAATGATCTGTAACCCCTTTCCAGTATTCATAAGCGTCTTTGGCTACCGATTCGGTTGCCATCATAATTCTTTTAGGAAATTTTTCGTGATCGGAAACATATTGTTGTGGCTGATAGTTGTATCCTCCAATATCCAGTAATTCAAATGCTGGTGCTGTCTCTGGCCATTCTCTTCCGGGTTGATCCCAAAATGTACAGATTGCATTGGTTATGGGACGTGTTTTATCGATATTTCGCACAAATTCCACTAAATATTTCCCAGTTATTATTCCTGAACTATCGGCACGTTCAGGGATTTCGTTACCTATGCTCCATATTATTATGGAAGGATGGTTTCTGTCCCGAAGTATAATAGATTCAAGGTCACTCTTCCATTGATCTTTGAAATATTGGTGATAATCTTGTGGATTTTTCGGTTTTTCCCACATATCAAAAGCTTCATCGATAACCAGCATGCCTAATTTGTCGCAAGCTTCCAATAAGGCAGTTGAAGGTGGATTATGACTTGTGCGTATGGCATTATATCCATTGGCTTTTAAAATTTCAATTTTCCTTTCTTCGGCACGGTCAAATGCTGCAGCACCAATAATTCCATTGTCATGATGAATACATCCACCTTTCAATTCTGTGCTTTCGCCATTAATCTGCAAGCCTTTTTCGGCAGAATATTCGATTTTCCGTACACCAAATTTGGTTTTGATTTCATCTATCATTTTTCCGTCTTGAAACATAGATACAGTAAGGGAGTATAAATTTGGATTCTTTGGCGACCATAATTTGGGATTTTTTAAATCATAAATTATTGCGGCTACATTTTCCTTACCTGCTTCTATTTTTGTTTCTATGGCTTGGGTTTCAATAGATTTGCCTGATGGATCGGTAATTTTTGCTTTTATTTTTATAGGGGCTTCTTTTTGAGAATTGTTTTCACTTTTTATTTGTATATTGATTTCGGAATTGCTTGTAGTTATTTTGTTGCATTGTACATGTACACCCCAATTGGCAATATGAACGGAATGAGTCACCCTTAGCCAAACGTGCCTGTAAATACCAGAACCTGAATACCAACGGCTGTTTTTTCCAGTGTTTTTAACTTTTATAGCAAGAATGTTTTTCTCACCTTCTTTATTTAAATACTGCGAAACATCCAGATTGAATGGACTATAGCCATAAAAATGCTTTCCTGTTAATTTTCCATTCAACCAAATTTCTGCTTCCATATATATTCCATCAAATTGCAGAAAGACACTTGGATTTTCGGGCATTTTTGAGAGTGTAAAGGTTTTTCTGTACCAGGCAATTCCGCCATGAACATAACCTGTGGCATTGGCACCTATGCTGTTTTTATCAAATGGACCTACGATAGAATCACCGCTTTGATTTGGTAGGTCAAGGATGCTCCAATCATGGGGTAAATCAACAGGCTTCATTTTTGAGTCATCATATTCCGGCTTTTGTGGGCCATCGGTACTGTCGAGCAAAAATTTCCATTCATTATCGAAAATTTGGGATTCGAAATCGAAATTAGAAGCGTTATTCGAACACTTAATAAAAAAAGTCAGGAGTACCCCAACAAGTAACAGATATTGAAGAATTTTCATAATTTTGAGTTTAGTTTTTATAAATAATTTCGCCAAAGATAAAAAAAATCAAAATTATAAACAATGTTTTAAGATCTCGCAATTGTATTTTTGGGTTATGATATCTGTTATTGTTTTTCGGCTAAAAATTCGGTTTAAATTTTATTTTTAGTATATGAATTAAGTTAATCTTTTGTGTTTTGAAAATCTCCAAAATTGAGATTTCAAGCAACGATAAAATTATACCTAATGTGTTAGTAAATGAATGATTTCATTAAAAACTTTGCTCACCAATTCATCAATTTCTGTTCGGGTAAATGTAGGAACCTTTTTGAATGCGGCAATGTATTTTTCTTCATCAAAACCAAATTTTTTTGCTTGTTCCCTAAAATCACTTTCAAGGGGATTTATTTCATTTTTAATAAAAATTTGCCCCGTGTATAAAGTTGCCACATGAACTCCATCCATATTTATTGGAATTGCAATATCAAGGAGGCCATTTTTACACTTATATTCTGTATAGCCATTTTTTCGCGTCAGATCTGTGATTATTTCATTCGATTCGATACAGCGTTTTTCTGTTTCAGGATGTTTTCGGTGATACATCTTGCATATTTCCTGAAAATTTATAGCTATAAGAATTTTTTCTTCCAAATCGACTATGGATAAGCAAACATTTTGGTATATATGGGAGTATTCTGTTAACAAGACTTCTAATAAATCTAAATCAATATAGTCCCTGATGCTGGGTTTATGGTTCATGGCAATAGATATGTTTTAGTCATTTCATCCATTATTAATACGAAAAACGATAGAATTTGTTGTATATAAAAGGAACTTGAACCTTGCTTTTATTACTCGAAAAATATTTTTTTCATTCTCGTGCATTGTAAAAACTTTAAGGCTTAAAATTTTGTCAAAAGGATAAAAAAAAATTTAAATTTGCAAATCTTATTTAAAACTTATTTAGCTTATGAAAAGATTCGTGATTATCTGGGTTTGTATATTAAACCTTCTTTTATTTTCGTGCCAAAAGTCTAAAGACAATTATTATCGGATTTCGGTGAAAGAATACATTGATAAAGCCAAAGCTGCATGGATTGGTCAGATGGTTGGTGTAGGGTGGGGAGCTTCCACTGAATTCAAATATATATTTAAAATCATGCCGCAGCACGAGATTCCCGTTTGGAACGATTCCATGGTGAACCAATATTTTCAGGATGATTTGTATGTGGAAATGACATTTCTGAGGACATTAGAAAAATATGGCTTAGATGTATCTACAAAACAGGCTGGAATTGACTTTGCCAATTCTACTTATGGCTTGGCATGCGCCAATGAAACTGGTCGAGAAAACCTTCGTGCCGGCATAGCTCCTCCTGAATCTGGTCACCCTGATTTTGGTTTCAGCAGCGATGACATAGATTATCAGATTGAAGCTGATTATTCTGGAATTATTTCACCCGGTTTACCTAATTCTGTTATTCATTTGGGTGAGAAATTCGGCAAAATAATGAATTATGGTGATGGTGTTTACGGTGGACAGTTTATGGGCGGTATGTATGCTGCTGCTTTTTTTGAAAAAAACATTAAAAAGATCGTAGAGGCTGGTTTGAAATGCATTCCCGAAAAGAGCGATTACGCACAGTGTGTTCGGGATGTAATGAATTGGTATTCAATGGATAGTATGAATTGGAAAAACACATGGACACTTATAGACAATAAATACAGGAAAGATTCTACATACCAGAAACTTGCCGTAAAGAATCGCAAATCGTGGCCCGGTATTGATGCTAAATTAAATGGAGCATTCGTAGTTCTTGGGTTGCTTTATGGTAAAGGGAATTTGGATAGCACAATTTGCATTTCTATGCGTGCCGGACTCGATTCTGATTGTAATCCTTCAAGTGCAGCCGGGGTTTTGTTTACGTCCATAGGTTTAGATAAACTACCTGAAAAATTTAAAGCAAAATTGGATTTCCAAACTATGTTTTCCAATACGGAATATAATTTTAACTCACTCAATGCTGTTTGTGAGAAATTGGCCAGAAATGTAATTCTAAAAAACGGAGGTTTGATAGAAAAAGATAACAATGGCGAAGAATATTTCTACATACCCAAAACGGCTGTAGTATGCAGTGCTTTGGAGCAATCTTATAATGCAAAAGCTGCGAATAAAACCAATCTTTATACCAAGTCAGAAATGAAACTTATCCTTGTTCATCCCAGTAAGGTTTTTCAACCTGTTTTGGATGTTGTGGCCAAAGGTTGGAGGGCTGGGAATTGTGGCAAAACGATTGAACCGGGTTTTGTTCAGCATAGAGGTAGAAAAAATGTTTTAGCCATTATTGCGCCCAATGAAAATACTGCTTGCTATTTAAGCAAAGACATAGAAATGTCCAAGGGCAAAAATGCCAAGTTGAAATTTTGGGTTTCGTGCGGCGATGATCAAGAGTGGATATTGGATATTTATATTCAATGGAAAAAAGAAAAATCCATTGTAATCAATGATGAATTTTGCATAAAAGGATGGAAAGAAATTGTTTTTGACCTGAAAGAATACAGCGAAAGAGGAAAGCTCTTCATGCAGCTCGATGGACGGGCAGGAAAGAATGGATTGTGTAAAACTTATTGGGATAAGATCAGGGTGGAATATTAATGATCAAGTTATTTTGGACAATTATGAAAAACTCAGGCTGTTATTATATGCTTGAGTTTTTGTAACTTTTTGATCAAGTAAATGTTAGAAGAAAAAAGCTTTTCAATTTCAATTAAGATCAGTTAGAAAAATATGCAACAATTATGTTTGCGAATAGAGTTTGATAAAATCCAGATATCTATACTAAGCTTCAAGGATTTCTGAAACGGAACACCTTTTAGGGGCATTTTAGATTCAATGCTTTTAAATAGAATTCCGATTTTATACAATTCTGAAAAAGCATATTTTCTAATAGCTGTTGAAAAGCTTTTGCTGATTTTTCATTGCTTGGCCGGTTTTCTAACTTTTCGATCCATTTTTTATAACATTGAAATGAATACTTCGTTACTTCATCCCAAAAATCGGGTTTTTTGATTTGAATGAGACAATGATTATTGTTCATTTTTTTGTATGACCAAAGACTCCAGCTTACCTGATTTAAGTCACACAAAGTTCTTAATGAATCGACGATGGAGGTTTCATACTCACCAAATTCAGATAACCACAAAGGAACCTGATATTTTTTGCTAAAGTTTACAAAATAATCAAAGGAGGTATAATCATCAGTAAAATTATATAAATGAACTGCATAGGCAAGTTTGGAATCATAAGGTTTTCCTAACACATCGAAATTACGATTCCAATGCGATCCCGTAATGAAAATTATGTGGTTCTTATTTACTTCTCTTATTTCTTTTGTCAGTTTTTTGTAAAAAATTTCCAGCCTTGGATTTAATCGTGCAGTATCATAATACTGATGAAGAGGTTCATTCAACAGTTCATATCCGATGACAATGGTTTCGTTTGCATATCGTTTTGCAATCGATTTCCAAATATCAATCGTTTGTTTCTGGTAAACCTCACCATTGTCTTCGAAGAGCCAAGGGTAAACATATCCATCATCGCTATGCCATCCTGCTTGTGAACCTGGTGCAGCGTGCATATCCAGAATTACATTCAGATCTATATTTTTGCACCATCCTATGATTTTATCAAAAAGTTCAAAACCCCTTGGTTCATAGCTTCCCAGATAATATTCATCTGTGAATAATCTATAATCAAATGGAATACGAACTGTGTTCAAGCCCAATGACTTAATGTATTTGAGATCAGACTCCTGAATAAAACTATCCTGAAATTTTTTCCAAAATTTTCTGGATTCTTCTGGGCCAATCATGTCGGCAATCAGATCAAAATACTGGCGCGGTGCTAGTCCACCATTCATTTCCCACCAATATCCTTCGGGCATGAGCCAAAAACCAAGCCCCACACTTTTCACTTGAAAGGGTTTGCCATTTTTATCAATGAACTCCCTTCCTTTTATTGTAACAAAGTTTTGTGCGAAATTTTCCAAATTCAAATAGATTGAAAGGAAAATAATAAACAGTATTTTTTTCATTTGATTTATTTTAAAACAATTTCACCAGTATTTGCATCCAACAAATAGGAAGATTTAGCAGGAATTTCCAATACGATTTTTTTGCCATTTTTTAGGAGAATATTTCTTTTACCCCCATCTTTTGTGTGAATTAAAACGAATAGATTGTTGGCATAAGTAAAATCATTTATTTCATTATAAATATGAACTCCAGCTTCTTTAAATAATTGACGAAATACATTTGTGCCATGCAATGGAAGTGTGGAAAAAACAGATGTATGATTGTTATACTTTTTTCTTGCCACTATGGTTTTATTGCTGCCTGCCAAAGTACCTATTTTTTGAACATCTTGATCTTCAATTGTGACCATAGGGTTGACAGGTGATTGAAATTCAAATTCATAAGCCGGATTCACAATTTTAACTTTTGGCGATGTTGTTGTGGGATGTCTTTCGATTTTAAAGCCTGTTAGTTCTTCAATAAAGCTTAAATTACGAGACACACCATCTGTATATCCTGGCATATAGTTCCAGAATAATGTGCGGTTATTGTCTGCAACCTTTTGCTTTATAAATTCTCTTTGTTTTTGTGTTATTTTATATACATTTGTAAACACAATGACCTTGTATTTACTTAGGTCAACTTTATCAAGGTCAAAAAGATAAATGTGATCTCCACTTGTGCCGCTGAGTAACATTTCTTCAAGAGCAACATCTAACTGATTATAGCACACTGGAGTCCATGTGTTTTTAACGTAGTAAAATGACTCCATATCCCAAACATATAAAACATCAGCCGCCGATTTAAATTCTTTGTCAAAGTTTTTGTCAAAAAATTGTTTTTCTTCTTTGATATTTTGCATATACTTGGGGCGATCCCACCAACCTTGTCCCCTTTGTGGGCCAAAATCATAATACCACAAACCGCATCCTCGCATCAGAGGATAAACAGAGCTTCGTCTTAGAACTGGAACATAATCAGGATCTTCCTCAAGTGCATTTCGTATATCTTTTTGGTTTGAAAGATTTTGCAAATGACCATTATCCATTTCATCGAGCCACAGTTTTTTGTGGAGCAACGCACTTTCAATTACCCCGCGTGAATTGCCCGATCCACCTAATTTTCGCGAGTCACCCCAGTAGGATTGAGGAGCAGAAAGATAGTCAATATAAGGGCTATTGAGAATTCTTTCAATAAAAAGATGACCACCTGTGGCTTGTCTGCAAAATGTCATGTGGAAATATCCATAAAAAACTCCAATCAGACATTTTCGAGGCCAGTTATCCCGCACTATTTTGCAAAAGTATTCAATATCATCGGCCACAACTTCTTGTTGACATGTGAAATAGTCTATAACTCTTCTTTCTTTGGATGGATCACGAAAAATATCTTCACTTGAGAATTTCCTCTCAGTTGTATCCGGAACACTGGCATTGGTTAGCGTGAAACGGTTTGTGTTCCAAGCTTTTTGTAGGTTTTGGTCATTTTTATATTTATTTTTCAGCCAGTTTTGGAAGTGTTTTGTCATCGCTTTTCCTATGTCGGGATCGTTGGAAATAAATCCCCAGTAGTGCCATTCGCCATATATTCCGCCACATACATGGATGCCTATCACATTTTTTCCTTCTTCGGTAACGGACATTCTTTTGCAAAATTCCTGTAAGCGTTCACCCGATTCCTTACGCCATTTTTCTGATGCAAGACTGGCTCTTTTGGGGCGATCTGTATCTCCATCCTCATTATTAAGCGGAGCGCCATAATGCCGTTGATCTACCGGACCATTGGCATATTCTGTGCATTCATCAGGATTGGCATCGTTCCACCAAAAGGGGGCGTTTACATGAACTCTTATAACTACGTTGGCTTTTGGGTTTGCATCAAGAACACCCCTAACTTGTTTCTGTGCTTTGGCAATATCCAATTCTTGTTGGTCTTTGTGCCAAATATCTTCAAAGTACAAATCAACCTGATACATTTGAAAACCAGCCTCACCAAAATTTTTTATTTGTCGGTTAGGAACCTCTTCCCAAGACCAGCGGCCTCCATACGCATGTGTTAATCCATATTGCATTGGAATATAAGCGCTATCATTAATAAAAATGGTAGGCTTGCCTTTATACATATCAACATAGGCAGACTTGGGTTCTGTTCCTGTTTTTTGGCAGGAAATTATGAAAAATACTAATCCAATAAGCGCGATTAAGGTTGTTTTCATATTTGTAGTCTTTTGTTATTTCGTAAATTTTGCGTCTTCAAAAAAGTTTACTGATGCTCAGTTTTCTGAATATAAGAAATTCATGAATATGTTTACCCTACACAAATTTATAAAATGATTGAATTTTTCATCATTTTCAAAAAAAATAAATTAAAAGTGTAAAAAATACATTTAATATCATTATTTTTGTTTTTGAACTTTGTCCCAATAAAATTAAAATTTTTAATATGGAATCAATAAAAAAGAATGAAATTTGGTTTGTAACCGGTAGCCAACATTTGTATGGGCCCGATGTGCTTGAAACTGTAAAAAGCAATTCACAATGTATTGTAGATGCACTTAATATAGGGCAAAGAATTCCGGTAAAAATTGTATTTAAGGAAGTTTTAACAACAAGCGAGCAAATTTTGAATATTCTCCTTGCTGCCAACATGCAGCAGGATTGCATTGGAATAATTACGTGGATGCATACTTTCTCACCGGCTCAAATGTGGATACGGGGTTTACAGGCGATTTCTAAACCTATTTTGCACTTTCATACGCAATTCAACAGAGAAATTCCTTGGGATGGAATTGATATGGATTTTATGAATCTAAATCAGGCAGCCCACGGTGATAGGGAGTTTGGATTCATCATGAGTCGTATGCGCATGAACAGAAAAGTAGTTACGGGTTTTTGGCAAGATTCTTCCATTCAGGAAAAAATTGCAATCTGGGTCAGAGTAGCTAAAGCCAGAGCAGCATGGAAATCGACCCGCATTGCTCGTTTTGGCGATAATATGCGAAATGTGGCCGTAACCGAAGGCGACAAGGTTCAAGCGCAAATTCAATTTAACTTTTCTGTTTTGGGTTTTGGCATGGGTGATTTGGTCGAGTATGTGAATAAAGTACAAAACGATGAAATTCAAATTCTTCTGCAAGAATATGATAGGCTTTACGAAATAAGTCCTGATCTGAAAAAAGATGGCAAAGCACATGATTCTTTGATAGAATCTGCCCGAATCGAATGTGGTATGCGAAATTTCTTAGAAATCAATAATTTTCAGGGATTTACAAGCAATTTTGAGGACTTACACGGATTAAGTCAATTGCCCGGTATTGCGGTACAACGTTTAATGGCAGAGGGTTATGGATTTGGTGCAGAGGGCGATTGGAAAACCGCCGCTCTTCTGCGTGCAATGAAAGTCATGGCCGAAGGTTTGGAAGGCGGGACTTCTTTCATGGAAGATTATACCTATCACATGGATCCGTTTGCAATGAAGGTTTTGGGTGCTCACATGTTGGAAGTGTGCCCCAGTATCGCTTCCAATAGGCCGAGAATCGAAATTCACAAGCTGGGCATTGGAGGAAAAGCTGATCCTGTTCGACTGGTATTCAATTCAAAAGAAGGAAAAGCGTTGAATGCTTCCTTGATTGATTTGGGAAATCGTTTCAGACTGATTGTGAATACAGTTAGAGCTGTGGATCAGAATGTTGCATTGCCTAAACTGCCCGTGGCTAGAGTCGTTTGGGAACCTGAACCAAATTTGGAGATGGCTGCAACTGCATGGATTTTGTCGGGAGGAGCGCATCATACTGCTTATACGCAAGCACTTACAAGCGAATATCTGGAAGAGTTTGCAGAAATGACCGATATTGAATTTGTGTGCATTGATCATGATCTGAGAATTTCAGAATTAAAAAATCAACTTCGTTGGAACGAGGCTTATTTTTTATTGAAAAGTTTTGGGAAATAAAAGCTGGGTTAAATTCAGAACTCCTGAACAATATTTTGTAGTATAGTAGCAATTTATATTACACAAGTATATTTATTTAAATATGAGGCACATAGTTTATATTCTATGTGCCTCGTATGTGTTTAAATGGTTGTTTGAGAATTTCCAATATTGATCAAAATTTAAATCTCATTCCCAAAGATATTTCCCTTCCTTTGTAGTGTAATATATCATAACCGCCATCATACCAAGATGTTGCTATATCTTGTCTTTGGTTGAAAATATCATGAACAGATAACATTAGGGTCAAAAAGTCATTTTGATATTCCAAACCGACTCCAAAAATAACCTGACTTTCAATTCTTTTTGATTTAGCACTACCATCATAAGCCCATCTTTCAGATAAGTATAACCCGTTGAAGGAAGCGGAAATATTTTTGCTGAAAATAAACGTGTGGTTTGAATAGACTTTTATTTCTGGTAGGCCCAGTAAATGAAGATTGGTTGGGTATCCATCCTCATTGTCAGGAGTTATGTATGTATCACCACCTCGGGCATCTTCGTAGGAATAAGCCCATTCGTTATTATTTTTAAAAAATCGAGGTTTTGCCCAAGATATATTACCGACTGCCTTATATTTTTTATTTAAATATTTTAATTCAAACTCGCCTCCATAAGTTCCAATCTTTCCGCCATTGTCGCTGTATAAATCATCGTTTAAATAATTGTACCTGAATTCGATAATATTATTGACTTCCTGATAAAAAGCATTTAAAGTCATGATAAAAGCATCCTGAATTTTACAATTGACCTCCATTTCAAATACTTTTGTGTCTTCTGGTTTTACGCCTTCTATTGGGCGCGAGTTCAGTGCAGTATCGGGGTTTAAGCCATATCTGCTGAAGGCATTGTTTGCAACAAGAGGAGCTCGGTACGCACTGCTATAGATCAATTTAAAGAAAAACATATCGCCATAAGCGTTAAGGGCTATTCTTGGGTTTAATTTCTTGCCATACAACTCATTGTAATCGTATCGGGCGCCCAAATTAAGCAGGATCTTCCATTTTGCATCCAATATCTTATACTTTAGATTTGAATAAGCCGCAAAGTTAGAAATGCCTATTTCATCTCTTCCCTGATCATCAATAGATTTTCGCAAAAAATCGAGGGGTAGGGATTCTTCTGGCCGATTGATTTTCGAATAATCAAGAAAATACTCTGTTCCCAAAGTTATTTCAAATTTCTTCCAATTATAAACACCAAAAAGATAAGGTTTAATTCTTTGGGTATAGACTTCTTCTCGGGTAGGTTTGCGTTCAAAAGGATAACTGTATTGATAACTAATTCCATTGGTTATCACCATGTCTTTTATTGTAAACTCTCTGAAAAGTTGAGCGCCCAGAGTCGAATGAGTGTAGGATACTTTTCTATTTTCAAAAGCTTCTGTTAATGTGCTGAAAGTATTATTATCGATGTCTGTCGTTTCTGCTAATTTAAATCTTCTTACCTGATTGTTTGTGTATTCGTTATACAGCAAACTAAAGTGAGTTTTTTCCTTATACTTGCCTGAAATTAAAAATGATTTACTCTCGATACCTGCAGAAGTGTAGTTATGATCATAAGTAAGGTCATTATTTATGTATTTAGCCTCACCATCTGTCCGAAGCGCTTTTCCGTATGCGCCAATAATTGATAAATCGAAGAGTTCATTCTTCATTCCCGCCATAAAACCCACATCAGAATGGCCAAACTTTTTGCTCAGATGACCGTATCGAACGACAACATCGGATCCTTGAATTTCTTCACCTGTATATGTAACGATATTAATAACAGCGAGTTCTGCCGTACCTCCGTATATAACAGAACCCGGGCCTCTTATAATTTCTATACGCTTGATCAATTGTATAGGAAAGTCATTTCCAATGATATATGAGCCAAAATATAAATCCGATAATTGCATTCCATTGACCATTATCAGAGTACGGCCTTCAAATCCAAATAATCCCCTGCTCAGGAAGGTTGTGTAATCATCGTCTTTACTGATGTTAAAACCAGGAACTAAATTAAACACATCAACCAAATCGCGGCAGAAATTATTCCGAATATCTTCATCCGTGACCACGCTTATTGATCCGGGTGTTTCTCTGGTGGTTGATTTTGATTTTGAAGCCACATTGATTTGTAAAGCAAGCAAATCTTCCAGACTTAATTCCATCCAAGCATTCATTAAGGTATCTTCCTGGCTTTTTGCATCAAAAACCATCAATGAAATAAAAATAATGAATAAAATTTTTTTCATATCCGCTTTTTTTTAGGTTAAATGTTTATTTTCGCTTTGAATATCATAAAGGTTTTTTTCAAAAATTCAATCCTGTTATATAAACAAACAAGTTAAACAATGTTTTCTTGTTCGCCAAAAATTCGAGAGAAAATATTAACATATCTAAATAAGTAAACATATAAACAACTTAATATTAGTGTATTATAGTTTGTGATGACATATTTTATGTTCAATAAATTCCGTTTAGCTGGCAAGAAGCATTGATGTTTTTCCGTTTTTAGCATGTTCATTAGGAGTTTTTATCTTATTATTGTCATTTAATTGGATATTTGTGATAGAAACTCAAATTTTCACCAAATTATTTTATTCTTGCAGCAATGCAAAATTCAGAAACCATTCTTAATTTTAAAAATTTGTATATGAAGAGATTAGTCGTATCAATTGTATTCATCTTAGTTGTAATCCAGTGTTTTTCGCAAGTGAGTGAATTAAACGTCCCAGTTCAGAACTATGTAAAAAAGGAGGGTTGGAAAGCTAATTGGATCTCAAACCCAGATATCTATCCTAATGAGTATTCTGTGAGCATGTACAGGAAAATTATCGACTTAGATAGTCAACCTGAAAAGTACATTATTCATGTAAGCGGGGATAACAGGTATCAGCTTTATATCAATGGAAAATATGTTTGTTTTGGTCCACAACTTTCAGATCCTCGCCATTGGCGTTACGAAACGATCGATATTGCATCCTTTTTGCAAAAAGGAAAAAATATCATTGCAGCGGAAGTTATCAATTGGGGACAGGATCGTTTTTTTGGAATCATTTCAACACAATCAGCATTGATTATTGATGGAAATTCAGAAAATGAAGAAGCAATTCGAACGAATGACAAAACTTGGAAAACTGCTGTGAATAAAGCCTATAGGATAAAACACGTAAACTGGATGTTTAGTAAAGATATTGTAGGTGGATTTTATGCAAGCAATCCAACAGACAGTGTGGATGCCAATCAATATCCATGGGGATGGAATACCTTGGAGTACAATGATTCTGATTGGAAAAATGCCAAATGGATTGCGGGTGCTTCTGCTTTTGGTGGTTCAATGAATTGGATTTTGAAACCACGCACAACACCCTTGCTTGTAAGTAAAATGGAACGATTTAACTCGATTGCAAGATCAGAAAATATAAAGGTCGATCAGGAGTTTTTACAAGGTAAAAAAGAGTTGAAAATACCTGCCAATTCAAAAGTATCCTTTTTGATAGATCATAAATACTTGTCCATTGGTTTTCCTGAAATAATATTTTCAGGGGGGAAAAATTCTCATGTTCGGATTGGATATGCTGAAAATTTATTTGATAAGAACAGAGAAAAAGGAAATAGAAATGACATAAAAGATAAACACTTCATTGGAATACGGGACGTATATGATTTGGATGGTAGTGTCAATGCCAAATTTAAACCCTTATGGATGAGATCGTTTCGTTTCGTTTTTATTGAAATTGAAACTAAAAACGATCCACTCACCCTGAATGATTTTTATAACGTTTATGTTTCAGCACCTTTTGATCAGAAAGGAACTTTTTTGAGCGGAAATCCAAGATATGATAAACTAATGGAGGTTTGTGCGAGAACTGTAAAAAATTGTACACAAGATAATTATGTGAGTGATGCTTATTATGAACAAATGATGTACGTGGGAGATTCACGTCCGCACGCAATGACATATTTATCTTTAACTGGTGACACTTTGCATTTTAGAAATGCCATTGAGCAGTTTTCATATTCAAGGTTACCCGATGGCATGATTACAAGCTGCTATCCCCTTAAAGCAACCTTTGTGCATCCAACCTTTTCACTAATTTGGATAGACATGCTATTCGATTATTTTATGTTTTGCACAGACAAAAAATTTGTCAAAGATCAATTGCCTGCTGCTCGCTTGGTATTCGATTATTTTGAAAGAATATCAAATGAAAACGGAATACCCGGTGAAACAGAGTGGGCTTATTTTGTTGATTGGTATGAGCAAGGACGAGGTGGAACAGCTCCTGAATCCCAAAAAGGAAATTCTGCTACAATAAGCCTGCATTATGTTTATACACTGCAAAATGCGGCAAAAATGTTCAGCTATTTTGGGATGAAATATGAAGCAGATCTCTATCTTCAAAGAGCTGAGGCGCTGAAGAAAAAAGTATTGGATATTTTTTATGACAAATCGAGCGGTATCGTAATGGAATATCCGAATAAAACTTTTTTTGATCAACATGCCAATATTATGGCTGTATTGACGGATCTTGTTCCTATTGAGGAGCAAAAGAAAATTATGGAAACCATTTTAAATGACAATAATTTTAGTCGTGCCGGATTTTATTATCGATTCAATATGTTTAACGCACTAAAGCACTCCAAAACAGGATTTTTATTTGAAAAAGTTTGTCAACCCTGGTATGATTTAATAGATCTGGGGCTAACAACCACGCCAGAAGCACCCCTTCACATCAGAAGCGAAAGTCACCCTTGGGCAAGTAGTCCTGCTTATGGTTTCTTTTCTGTCATTTGTGGTATTTCACCTGCTGAACCCGGTTTTAAAAAAATTATTATTGAGCCAGATCTCGGTGATCTACAATATATTAATGCTTCATATCCTCACTTTTATGGCTTAGTTAAAATAGACTTGAAAAAAACGGGAAAAGATAAAATTTCCGGAAAAATTACTTTGCCTCAAAAATTATCGGGAGATTTTATTTGGAAAGGAAAGACCATTAATCTTTTAGCTGGAGAAAATACGATCAATAATTAAAATTGTAAAATGCGGTCTGATGATCATCATTCAGACCGCACTATTTTCACTTAGCTTTTTCTTTTACAGCCCAATTTATTTCTGGAACCAAAAGACCATTTTTATCCTGAACTATACCCATAAACCCTGCAATAAATTCCATATTATAAACCATTGAAAAGTAATTCCAGATGAAATCAACTTTTGAATAACCACAAGGAAAGCTCGTTAAATCCAAACCATACTCAACATCCAAAGGGGCATTCATCAGCCAGTTTTTCGTGTAGCGTTTACTCTTTAGTACGTACGGAAAAAGTTTCAGTATCCAGCCAGTAACAAATTTATCGCCACTAATTCGATGATATTTATAAAGTGATTCCCAAAATATTTTATCGATTTTTCCTTTAGAAGCATTAACAAACTGATTTAGAATGGGTACTAGTTCTTTCGTCCACCATTCTAAGCCATATTTATTTAGTTTTAGCACATTAGTACGAATCCATTCCCAGTCTTGGGTAGTGCCGCTCAATGAAATGGATGGAATTCCGCAGTCTGTTGAGTTGTCATATTCAAAATAATTATCCATTGCATCCATGAGAGAAACTTGAAATGCAGATGTTTCTGCTATTCCTGTTGTCGAAAATTTTGCTACGATTAAATCATTCACCTCAGAACCAATGTATTTCTTTATTCCATCGCAAAATTCAGGAAAAGTATTTTCCCAACTATTTTGCTGTCCTTTTACAAAATGATCCCTTTTAATAGAAATACTAACTTTACTTTCGAATGAAACAAAAAGGTGCCTGAGTGAATCACTTTTTTGGTCAACATGGGCTGCAAAACCTTGGCAAATAAGCAGCCAAATCATATCTGGGCTTATTTCAAGAGATTTGTGTCCACCAAAAGCCAGATGTAGAGTATAAACAAATGGATGCATTTCACATTCAATCATTTCTGATGAATTCATGCATGGGCCAATGGATTCAATTCCATTTCCTAAATATGCTCTTATTGCCTGATCATAAGTTACTTTATCGATTTTATTTGTATCGGCAACAACATCTGAAACCTGAAAACATATTTTATTTTGTGCCTGAACAAAGTAAACTACAAAAAGCAGTGATCCCAAAATGAACGATTTTGTCATAATAAATTAATAATTAATTGTTTATAATTGTTTAAATTCTTTTTTCTGTCCAGATTTTCTATAAATTGCTTTGAGGGTTGCAAATAATATACCATATATAATTGATATTTATTGTCTTCATTTGCGGTCATAAAAGGACACAAATAGATTCTAAAAATATTCATTTCAAAAACAGTTGTTTATAATTTAAAAATACAAAAATGAACAAAATAATTGTAAATATAGGGTGAATTGCTTTTCTTTGGATGTCATATTCCGAACTTTGATGCGGATGCAATGTTTGGTTTGTTAAGATTATTATTCTTTGAATTCCCACTGTTAAAAGGAAATTTCTATGTTGTTTAATTCATTACAGTTTTTTATATTTTTTCCAATTGTCACGATTTTTTATTTTCTTTTACCTCATAAGTTTAGGGTACTATGCCTATTGATCGCCAGTTGTATATTTTATATGGTATTCATTCCCAAATACCTACTGATACTGGCTTTTACCATTGTTATCGATTATTTTGCGGGAATTCTTATTGAAAAAAGCGAAGGCGCAAAGCGAAAACTCTACCTTGTCATCAGCCTGATTTCAAATATTTCGATCTTAGCTATATTCAAATACTTCAATTTCCTTGCCGAAGTTTTTTATGATATTTCTAATTTATTTTCTTCTACAAGTTCTGGTTATTCTAGTATTTTAGATATAATTCTTCCCATTGGTTTGTCGTTTCATACTTTTCAGGCAATGAGCTATACTATTGAAGTTTTTCGCAGAAAGCAGAAGGCAGAAAGGAATTTTTTGATCTATTCACTTTATGTCATGTTTTACCCCCAACTTGTGGCCGGACCTATAGAAAGACCACAAAATCTATTGCATCAATTCAGAGAAAAGCATATTTTTGATTCTGTGCGTTTTTGGGATGGAATGCGTATGATTATCTGGGGGCTTTTTATTAAAACGGTTATTGCCGATCGTTTGGCCATTGTTGTCGATGAATCTTATAATCATATTGATCAGCAAAATGCGTTAAATTTACTCATAGCAACGGTCTTTTTTGCTTTTCAGATATATTGTGATTTTGCTGGTTATTCCTCTATCGCAATTGGCGCTGCAAAGGTTATGGGATTTACGCTAATGGCGAATTTCAATATGCCTTATATATCCAAATCCATTGCTGAATTTTGGAAACGATGGCACATTTCTTTATCTACTTGGTTTCGTGATTATCTTTATATTCCTTTGGGTGGAAATAGAGTTAAAGTCCATCGTTGGTATTTTAATTTGTTTTTCGTTTTCCTTGTGAGTGGTTTATGGCATGGTGCTAACTGGACATTTGTTATTTGGGGAGCTTTGCATGGATTTTATCTGATTGTAGAAATTCTTTTGAAACCCCTAATGAATAAAATCTTCAATGCAAAAAATTCTGTTTCAAATTTTATCAGATTTCAAATTATTGCAAGATTTTTTACTTTTCTGGCCGTTCTTTTTGCATGGATTTTTTTTAGAGCCGCCAATGTTCATGAGGCATTCGCACTAATTGGTAAAATTATTCGCTGGGAAACACAAAATCCTGTATATTTTCCTATACAAGCAAGCGAACTATTATTTTCTTTCTTGTTGATTATTATTTTGTTAACCATTGAATTTTCTGGTTTCAAACTGATTTTAAAACATAACTATCAAAAAGCATTTTATTTTTTTTCGCTCATGTTCTTTATATTTCTTTTTGGAATTTTTTCCGACAGTCAATTTATTTATTTCCAATTTTAATTACTAAAAACTAAAATCTATGAAGATGAAAAAATGCACTTATGTATTTATCTTTTTTGCGGTTCTGATAATGGGCTGTAAAACGGTTACAAATCAATCCTCTTCGGAGAAGTTGATCAATTATGTCAATCCTTTTATTGGGGTAGATCGAGGTGGAAATCAATCACCCGGTCCTCTGTATCCCTTTGGGATGATGCGTCTATCTCCCATTAATATTCCGCAAATAGATCCAGCCAGTTATGTTGCAGGAAAAACAGACTTGTTTGGGGTCGGGTTGATCAATATGGTAGGTACAGGGTGTTCTAATTTTAGTAATGTTTTGATCTTACCTGAAACAAAAATGCCTGATTTTTCCAATGAGTCTCTTAAAATTTTGAGTGATACTGCCACTGTAGGTTGGTATTCCTGCAAATTGCAAGATAATATATCACTTGAGATGACAGGATTAACTCGATCCGGAATACTGAAAATCGATTTTGGTAAAAATCAATCTAAATTCCTTAAAATTGATTTGACAAGAAGGAATACAGACGATAGTGCATTTTACTTAAAAAAAGAGAATGGCTCAATTTCCGGGTATCGGGACGATGGTCAGTTTTGTGGAAAACCTGGTGATACAAGAGTGTACTTTTATATCAAAATTCCTACCATAAAATCGGATGCGATTGTCCTTGTAAAAAATGGCATAGACTTAAATGAAAATGAATTAGAAGTTAAAATGGCCAGTATAGGAGCAAAAATAAATCTTTCAGATGAAAAAAGCCCTATTGAACTTCGAATTGGAATTTCGTTTGTTTCTATTGAAAACGCTAAGTTAAATTTAGAGCAGGAAATTGCCAATAAAAACTTTCAGGAAGTTGTGAATGAAAATCAAGGTGCATGGGAAAAACTATTATCACGAATCTTAGTTGAAGGTGGCACGAAAGACGATAAAATTAAGTTTTATACTGCCATTTTTCACACCATGAGTCATCCGAATATTTTGAATGATGTGAACGGAGAATATCCTGCAATGGAAACCCTTAAAAAGATGAAAAGCGAACAAGGTAATCGTTACACATTGTACTCTTTATGGGATACTTATAGAAATTTACATCCCTTTATGAGTTTGGTTTATCCCGAGATGCAATCTGACATGGTAAAATCTATGTTGAATATGTATGATGAATACGGCTGGCTACCGCACTGGGAGTGTTTTAGTAAGGAAAAAGGCGTCATGAATGGCGATCCTGCCTGTATAGTTATCAATGACACATACCTAAGAGGAATTCGAGATTTTGATGCTGAAAAAGCATTTAAGGCCATGGTTCATAATTCTAAAGTTGTTTACAAAGTTGATAAAGAACGCGATAGAAGCAATGTAGAATATGTGCGAAAAGCTGTAAAACCTTATTGGGATTACAAGGGCTATATACCTGCTGATTACAGAAGAAAAGGCGGAGATGTATGGGGAACTGTAGCAGCAACACTTGAATACAATCTGTCTGATTGGAATATTGCACAAATGGCGCAGTCATTAGGAAATACTGCTGAATATAATACTTATTTAAATATTTCAAAAGGTTGGAAAACTTTGTTTGATGCTCAAAGTGGTTTTATTCGTCAAAGAAACTCAGATGGCACTTGGGTTGATCCTTTTAATGACAAAGAAACAAGTGGTGAAATGCCTTGGCCTGGTAGTGGTGGTCCTGGTTATGTAGAAGGAAATGCTCATAATTACAACTTTTTTGTTCCTCATGACATGAAAGAATTAATAAACATGTTGGGAGGGCAAGAAAAATTTACCTCACGTTTGCAATCCGTTTTTGATAATAAGCTGTATGAGGCTACAAATGAACCTGATCTTGCATATCCTTTCTTATTCAATTATGCAAAAGGTGAAGAATGGAGAACACAAAAAACAGTTCGTGATCTCATTGAAAAAGAATACAATACAGGGTTTGACGGCATTCCCGGCAATGATGACACAGGAACGATGTCTGCCTGGCTTATTTTTGCCATGATGGGCTTATATCCCGACTGCCCTGGTAATATGGATTATCAGATATGTTCCCCAGTTTTTAGTAAAATTACCATAAAGCTCGATGATAAATATTATAAAGGAAAAGAGTTTATTATTGAAACTCAAAACGGTTCAAAGGATAATATTTATATCAAATCGATGAGTTTAAATGGAAAAGAGCACAAAAAATTCCAAGTTTCACACCAGGAAATTGTAAATGGTGGAAAAATGATCATTGAGTTGAAAAAAGATAAATAGTGATTTGTTATATCTGCCACATTTAGAAATTAAGTTATTTGTGGCAGATATGATTTCTAAAAATTAATGACTTCGTTATTTCGTGCAGATTGATAAGATTTATATACCATGGTAACGGTTTTAAGATTATCGTCACCCGTTGTTTCTGCGGTTTTTATTCCACGTATATCATCCAGAATATTTTTATTGCAATCAACAATACTGGGAGGCTCATTTGTTAATCGTTCTGTTTGCCATACATATTTTTTCAATGGAACAATTTCGTTAACCGTTCCTTCTTTTGTCGTGATTTTTATATTTAATCCAGGATCCAATCTTATGCTTCCGTGTTCTGCTTCTATGAGTAATAGGGTTTGTGGAAAAACTTCTTGCTCAAGCCTCGAACTAAATGATATTTCCTGAATACAAGTTACGCCACTTTTCATTTTAATCATCGTAGTTGCTACATCTTCACCTTTGATTGTAGGATTAACCCGGTTTATTGCACAATACAAACTTTGTGGTTCACCAAAGAAATAGCGCAGAACATCAAATTGATGCGAACCTTGGTCGGTTAAAGCAAACTCTTCGAGTTGCGCTAAAAAAGGTTGTGTCTCAAACAGGGGGAAGGCTGTGTTAAAGGACGTTCTACATCGGAAGGCTTTGCCTACAATGCCCGAATCCATGATTTCTTTTATTCTTCTAAATTGTGGTTGCCAACGATAATTTTCATGCACAAAATACTTGACTTGGTTTTCGTGACAGATCTTAACCATTTCAATAGCTGTTTCTAATTTGGGTGCCATAGGTTTTTGGCAAATAACATGTTTTTTGTTGTTTGCTGCCATTTTCACAAAATGCTCGTGTGAATCAACATCTGTGATGATGTCCACCACATCTATTTTGTGTAAGGAAAGGAGTTTTTCTGCATCATCGTAAAAATGTTTTATCCCAAATTGCATAGCTCTTTCTGCTGCTTTTGCAATTGTTCGGTTATAAACTGCTACAATTTCAATTTCGGGGAGTTCCAACCATCCTCCAATTTGAAATTGCGACCAAAAGCCACATCCAAATACTGCGATTTTTACTTTTTCCATAATTGTCTCTAATTTAATAGATTTGAAAAGTTTATGTATAATTATTACTATATTAGATAAGAATAGATAAGTAGAAATAATACTTACCTATTCTTTTTTTCGACTTATTATTTAAGCATTTTTCGAAGCCACTCTAATTCTTTTTGATGCTGTTTATTGGGTACAGCGTGACCATAATTGGCAAAAACAAAAACTTGTTTCTTTTTTGAACCAATGTTATTGTATGCAGCAAAGTTCGTAGCAGGTGGACAAACCTGATCCTTCATTCCAATTCCCATAAATACTGGGCAGCTTACCCAAGGTGCAAGATTTTTGATGTCAAAATAGTCTAAAACAGAATACACTTTTTCCCATGTCATATCGGGGGTATTTTTTAGGTAGTTTTCAAATATTTCACGAGGGAAATTATTGATTTGAAAGTAATACCTGAAATTAGATAAAAAGGGAACATGAGGCGCACACACTTTTATTCTTTTATCCAGTGCGGCTGTTGCAATGCTTAGCGCACCCCCTTGGCTTCCTCCATAAACACCAATGCGATTGCTATCTACCTCAGCTCTTGAGCATATAAAGTCAACCGCACGAACGCAGTCCATGTAAGCTCCCCGATAAATATATTGTTCTTTATTTTCAATTCCGGAAGTAATATATTGTGGAAAACCTGGATTTACATCGTCTTTGCTATTTCCGTGACCGCGAATGTTGAATGATAGAACAGCAAAATCTTCAATATCGGTAACGGGCATATTGCTACCACTATAGCCTATCATTCTGATAAGTGCAGGAAACCGTCCTTCTTTTTTAGGAGCTGAGTACCAACCCCGAACACGCACAGAATCCAATGATCTCATCTCTACTTCATATACATCGATCGTGTTTGTAGAATATTCTACTGATTTTTTTACAACATATTTAGGTTTTACACCTGTTAATTCTTTTTTTGTTTTATCCCAAAAGTCTTTAAAGTCTTCGGGTCTGGTGAGTGGTGCTTGAATTTCTTCGGGAGAATTTCCAAAGAAAATTATATTATTCAAAGCATCTCCTTTGTTGGTTATGAAGCACAAAAAACTGGCAACATAGAAACCTGGTGCGGTGTTTTTAAATTCTAAATCATAGGAAAATTCTTCACCCGCTTCGGTTTTGAATTTTATTTCCTGTTCTTTAATTTTTACATGCGTATCAGTGAATATTTCAAATGTTACTTTCCCTTCTAAGTATTCTTTCGATTTATTTTGAAAAATCAAGTTGAATTTTGCTGCTTTTCCTTTTGGATAAACATTTTCTTGTGCATCCATAAGGGTGGAGTTTAATTTGACAAAATCAATAAAACTGGAAGGGTAGATCTTGAAAGGACCAGAAAATATTCCACAACCTCCACCGAAGTCACTAACCCGCACGCTAAGCACATTTGAACCATCCCAGTTGATTAATTCAATTGGAATTAAATACTTACGCACGATTTCTGATTCACCACCTGTTTGCATTTTCATATTGGCCGTAGATCCTATTTTTTTACCATTGAAATAGGTTTCATCAGCATCGTCTATTTTTCCTAAAATTAGGGTTAAGTAGGGATAGTCGTTTTTAATATTATTTTGGTAATCTTTCGGAAATTCTATTGTTTTTCGAAACCAACCTAGACCATCGAATTTTGGAAAACCGTGATTTTCAACTTTTTCTTCATAAGGAATATCAGACCAACCTTTATCATTGTAGGAAATATCGGACCATAGTTGGTTGTCACCGGGTTGGAACTTCCACGAACCTTTGATTTCGATTACTTGAGCACTACAATATGAAGCAATAAATACAAAGAAAATAAAAATATGTTTTTTCATTTTTGATTATTTTAAATAGAATATTAAATTTCTGTTAACCAATTTTTTATATATTTTAGGACTTCGGCCACAGTTGGACTATAACCCATTGACACATAAGCCCCTGATGTGGCCATAGCATATACCATCGATTCTTCAATAGAAAAGTTATTCAACAAACCAAAGCAAAGGCCAGCATTGAAATTGTCGCCACCACCCGTAGAAATAATTGGATTTGAAATATATTTTCCGGGCAATTCAAAACAGGAATCTTTAGAAATACCCAATGATCTATTTGTTGGATGAATGAAAAGCCAGTCAACATCAATATTCTCAAAAACTTTCTTTCCAATTTGAGCAAGATTATACTCCTTATTTTGGTTTTCAAAGGCTTTATATTCAAAGGCTGCATGTACTTTTAGTGCCTCATTTTCATTCAATCCCAAAACGACTTTTCCAAATTTTCTATATTTTCCGATAATTTTAAATACTTCAATAAGTTGATCAACGCCTTTTTTTGTTGGATCTGCCAGATCGAAGAAAAACAATCTATCAGAATTTGGTATATTTGCATGAACTTCATTGGCAAATTCCTCCCAGATTTTTGTGCAATGCGCCAGATTGGCCCAATCGACCAATGCTATTAATTTAGATTCTGTACAGGAGCGGATAAAGAAATTCATACCTAATCTTTCTTTCATCAATTTCCAATCGACTATTCTGAAAACACCAGAATGGTTAAGCATAATTTTCCCATCCTGAAATTCAAGGGCATCTGTTTCGGCTGGAAATGCATAGCTGTTTATTTTGCAATTAGGATTCAAATGTTTGAAAGCAGGATGCAAATCAGGATAGCCCATCGCACCAACACAATAATTTTGTATTCCTGCAGCAGCTAAACTATTCGCCATTAGAGGACCATTCCCCCCCAATTTTACCTCAATTGTTGAAATACCAATTCCTGCACTTTTGCCTGCTGAATCAAGAATTAATTGACCAAAATCGCTTATTTGCTTAAAATATTCTGTATTTTCAGGTGTTTGAATTTTGATGATTTTTTGGATTTTATCAACAAAACCATCAAAGCCTATCCATGCTTTCTCAGGGCAGGGATTCGAAATATTTTCGTTTAATTTTTCAATGCAATTTGCAAGGATCGTTTTTATCATTTTTATTCAGTAAGAAAATGGAGTTTGTGTTAAGTTTTTGAAAAATAAATAAATATCAATTTTCAATTTTCAATCCTATGTTTTTTCGAAGGATGAATGCTTGAACGGACAATATTATATTTTTTTTTGCAAATTACAAATGAAATTATAATTCATTTTGTATGTTATATAAATTCAATGCGACAGGAGCGAATCATCGTGTCACTGCGTTGCCAACATTATTGCCATCCTTCAAATCCAAAATTTTATCTCAACTTGATTTTGATTCATAAAAAAGTTCATTAGTTTTGCATATCTGTTATAATTTACAAATTTCAAAGAGTTTTGAGAATTAGTCTGAATCTATCTAATTATAAAGGATATAGCTGGAACTATATCGAGTCGGTTTGGGCAAAAGGTTATGCCTTTGATAAATTCGGGAAACTACATCAGGAAAAGGATTTATGCAAGATTTTTTGCCAAACTCCTCTTGAAAACCTGAATGAAAAAATTTCCGCATTGGATGGATTGTTTTCGGTGCTTATATTTTATAATGATGAGGTTGTACTCGTCTGCGATAGAACAAGAACCTTTCCAATCTTTTTTAAAATTCATTTGGGGGCTTGTTTTATTGCCGATCATGCACATAAATTAATTGATAATCATGAAGTTGTTCGTTTTTCTCCCACATCGGAAAAAGAATTTTTGAATTGTGGGTATGTTAGCGGATTCGATACGTTATTCTCTGATATTTTTCAGGTTCAGGCTGGAGAGATTGTTCGGATAAAGGCGGGTCGTTTACAAAGAAATTTCTACCATCTATTTTTAAAAACACTGCCTCAAAACAAATTAATTCAAAATGATAACCTGTCAATTGATCTTGTTTTTGAAAACATCATAAATAATTTTTATCAATTCTCGCTTGGAAAAAATATTTTCATTCCCCTGAGTGGTGGCTTCGATTCACGGTTTATTGCATTAATTTCAGCCTTATCTAAAATGAAAAATGTGACATGTTTCACATTGGGAAGGTACAATAATGAGGAAGCCCTTGTTGCGGAAAAAATTGCGAAAAAATTAGGATTGAAGTGGGAGTTTATCGAATACAACAAAAGCATAATCAAGAACTTTTTATCAGATCAAGAATTTCTTGATTTTGCTCATTTTTCATCCAATGGTGTTTCTATGCCATTTTTACAAGATTATTTTGCGGTTAAACAATTTTATAACCTAGGAATACGAGGCAATGAAAATGTATTTGTTCCCGGGCATCTTGGCGATTTTATTGCTGGAAGTCATTTGACAAAAGCGGGTGGTATAATGGAGAATTCAAGCCATCAACAAATCATACAAGGAATTTGTCGTTCACAGTATAATTTGATTACAGCCAGATTTCATGACAAGGAAATTGAATCAAAAATTTCCTCTTTACTACAATATGAGTTTTTCAATGCGCAAAACAAATTTGAAAATTGGAATCTAAAAGAACGACAAGCCAAATTCATCATTAATTCTTCCAGTGTCTTTAATTATTATGGCTATAAACAATTCTTTCCTTTCATGAACTCAGCTTTCTTTCAATATTTCCAGGAAATAGACGATTCGTTGAGACTACACAAAAAGTTGTATGATGAATATTTAATTAGCAAATACTTTAACCCTAATCATATCGTATTGGATTATAATTCAATATCCCCAAGAAAGAGTGGAACTTTTTCTAAAGCAAAGCAGGTTTTCAAAAAATATTTGCCAAAAAGACTACTCAATTTTGTTACCCAAGGTAAGGGAGTTATGCATACAATTTATTACAAAGAAATGACTGCTGAGATGTCTAAGGCTTTAAAAAAGAATAAAGTACAACCACCTGTGCCGTATAACAATAATTACAATGCAATTATATGCGGCTGGTATATTGAAGAATTAAAAAGCAGGCGGCCACACCTGAAATTTGATACATCACAGACAATGCATTTTGAATTAAAATAAAATTTATATATTAGCAAAAAAAATAGCAAAATGGAATTGAACAGAAAAGAGATAATTTTAAAAACATCATCCAACAAAATTTATGTATTGCCTATAGAGGTGGAAGATGGCGTGCTTTATTCCGGTTTAGAGGATTTTGTCACTTATACAGAAACGCAAAATATTGAAGGTGATACAATCTTATGTAATATTGAGCTCGAAGTTCTTACTGATGAGGAATTTATGTTGATTTGCCCTATTCGCGTGCCAAAAATTCAGGGTATCCCTTATATTATGATACCGGGATTTTTATATGGAAGCAATAACCTTAAATATTCACTAAATTCTCCTTTTCCGAAATTAGATTACGGAAAAGAAGCGGGATGGCCAAGTGGCGGGATTTTTAGCACCCGGGCAGATCGAAGCACTCACCATTGCATGTTGGGAATTTATGGAAAAGAAGGGTTATTGATTGGTGTAGATGAATGTATTAATGGGATTGAATATTCGACTGAAGATGTTTGGGCACCACGATACTTGTATAATGGATTTTTTATAGACACTTCAGGTGATCATTTTGATCTTCTTGGTTTCACGATAGGTTACGAACATTTTCCAAAGCGGTACACCATGGTATGGGAGGATCCCAAAACGCCCGGAATGGATGAATATAAAACTTCTTTTATAAAAGGACAAAAAGGCAAAACGCTGCAATTGCAAGCACATTTATACACCCGCAATATAGAATCTCTGAGCGATTATGGATCGCTTCTGCAAGGTTATTATGGAATGATCCATCAAGCTCTTTTAAAACGTGCGGATAGATTGGAATCTATAAAGAAAATTGCCGATGCTATCATTGAATATGGTTGGCAGGCAGAACATAAGTATTTTTATTTGTGTGATAATGAAGATGGACGCACAAGTGGCGATATTGCATGGGTAGGAGGTATGCAGGCCGCCTATCCATTGCTTAAGGCAGGAATAAAAATAGATGAAATTAGATATAAAAATGTTGCCATTGAATTCATGGATAATTTGTGCAGGAATGTTTTAAACGAAAAAGCAGGACTTTTTTATGAAGAATTTCGTGATGGAATCTGGCAAGTTACGGGATGGTGGGGTATTAGAAAAAATTGTCTGAATATTGGTGATAATCCTTTGCATTCTGCCTATTTGAACGGACAAGCAAGTTATTATGTTTTAAAAAGCCTTGAGCTTTTATCCACATATCCTCCTGAATGGTTGAATGCTGCCAAAACCGTATTGGAAACAGCATTGAAAAGCCAAAATGAAGATGGTGCCTATGCTTGTTTTTTCAGCCCCAAAGATGGACAAGGAGTTGACTATATTGGATTTCATTCGTGTTGGTTTACACCTGGTATGATTTTATTGGCGAAGGCAACCAAGGAAGAACGATATTTAACCAGTGCCAAACGAGCAATCGAATTTTATATTTCCCAACTGGAAGGTGGTGAGATATTTGGAACTCCAATGGATACCCACAATGCAGTAGATCAGGAAGGAAACCTTTCTTTTTTGATTGCTTGCGTGGAAATGCACAAAATAACCAAGGAAGACAAATACCTGAAATATGCCCTTAAATCATGTGATTGGGAGTTTTCTTGGAAATTTGCATATAACACCGTCTTTTCTAATGACCCTCTGCGAAAAATGAATTGGAGTTCGTGCGGAGGATCCATAACATCAGTACACAATCCTCATATACACCACATGGGAAATCTTGTGGCAGGTGAATTATTTTATGTATACCAACAAACAAAGTCCTCTTATATAGGAAGCCGGCTTAAGGATACATGTATTTGGGGATTAGGTTCTTATAATACAAAAGATAACGATTTTGGTTTTGGAAAAACCGGTCATGCAACTGAACAATTTTTTTATTCCGATGCCTTGCTTCTTCCATGGTATAGACCTCATGATGGGGGTGTTTGGGAAGCTTATTTGCCTTGGTGTACAGCCAGTGTTTTGCTTTCATGCGCAGAAGATATACCGGATGAGTTTTTTAATGCCTAATTGTTAATACCTTAAATCCGTAAGTGTTTTGTTTGCCCACGAATAAGCGAATTTAACGAATTTTATTTCATTTAAAAAGGTGAAGATATATTTATTCAAACTATTGTTTATTACACAAATTGAAAATCTTGCGAATTTTAGGTAATTTTTATTCATTGTTTTATATTCATCCATTATGCGAATTATTCCTATAAATCGAGATGCTTTCTGTATTAAGAAAAGCAAAAAACAATTTATTCTTTTAGGTGCAGAAGAAATAAGTAACACTGCAGTCATCAAGCACTTGATTGAACCCAAAATTGAAAAAAAAATCTATCATCAGGTTCCTGGTTTTTGGGGAACGCTGGGGCATGCAGACGATTCGCCGGTTGACTGGGAAGGGTATCTGGAGATTTCTGCTTATGGGAATGATAGCTCGAGCGGAATGATAAAAGAAGAAATAAAACTGCTTTATAAAGCGAATCCCTATTTAGATAATCGAATTGAAAAAGTTACCGAAAGATTTATCTCCTTTGAGAATGTTAAGTTTAATTTTCCTAAAGAAATAAATGAAAAAAATATTCCCGAATTGCGCCTTACCCTGATGCTTTCGAGAGATGAAGGGGCATTGGTTTTTTACCATCATCAGAATTTTAAAGATAGCACTGATGAAGCACTAGAATACATATTGCCCGCTCCCACACCGAATTATGACACGCGACAAAGAGACCGCTTAACCTACATTTTTCCGATAATTCCTCAAACAAAAATTGTTGTTGATAAAAACGGTCAAATCGTTTTATCAGATACCAAGGTTATGGAGAGGTTTATAATTCGAGTTCTCACTTATAAGAGGGGAGAATTTGCAAGCAGTAATGATGTTATAAATAAGTCATTAGCCAAATTAAAAGTTTATGAGCAATGCATTCGGATATTTGATCATCCCGAGTTATTAAAATATAATCCTTCATCCAATCAATTCGATACCGTCAATGGCGAAACCATTTCAAGCGGCAAAAAAACTTTATTGCTGATTCATGGAACTTTTGCTTCCACGGAAAAATCTTTTCACGCACTTTATAAAGATAATAGCACACAGTGGTTGAAAAGTATGCTTAAAGAATATAATGGAAAATATGAACAAATTTTGGCCTTTGATCATCCTACCATAATTTATGATGCAGAAACGAATATAAAAGAATTTTTTAAGTTATTGGGTGAAAGTTTTGTTTTTAGCGAACCTGTAGATATTATAGCATCGAGTCAGGGTGGTTTATTAGCTCAATATCTGGCAAATCTGCCTTTGAACGAAAGTAAAATGAATGTGGGGAGGGTTGCACTCATTGCTTCAGCAAATGGTGTGGACTACTTCACAAGTGGCAAGCATGTGGCTAAATTTTTAACTGTTTTAAAGTATCTTTTAGCCTCCAATGACAAGCCTTTGGCAGCCTTGATTTGCGAATTGGCGCAGCATTCGGCGGAGTTCTTCTTGTCATTACCCGGTTGTCAGCTTATGACGCCCGGAAATCCGAAGTTGGAAAGTATTGTTAACGGGAAGCCTAGTGGACAAACTGTTTACTTGCCCATCATCGATAACTTTGATGAAGGTCTCAGAAAAAAATATCCGATTATTAAAAAATGGACAGCCAGAGGTCTCGATTTAATTGCCAGATCCATCATGGGACAATACAATGACTGGGTTGTTCGCACGGAGAATCAGTATAAAGTACCCAAAGATTTTTGCTATATCAAAGATTATGATCCTAAAAAGTTCACACATTTTATGATTCCTTCTATTCATGGTGAGGTTTTATCTGTGGAAGAATCACGAAATCGTGTGCGTATTTTCTTAATGAGTGAAAGTCCCATTTCTATTGTTTAAATAATTTATAAACAGGCAATTAATTTTCATCGTTCAATATATTTGATAATTTCTGTAAGTCGATTCATGAAACTTTTTTGCATAAATTTATTTCTCACAAATGGCGTTTTTCCGGGTATTATTTCCATTGAGTGAAACATCATTGCAAAAACAGGATTGGGATAGTTTTTTTCAATTTTCTTAACGAGTTCTTTCATTTCAAACAAAAACATGTGGGTTGGACGCAACCAATTGTAGCTTAACCAAGAATCATTAGATAGTTTGTTCAGTATTTTAGATCTTTTTCCATAGATTGTAATGGGGACTTCTATGATACTATTATCTTCCGGTTTTGTTTTTTCTATATATAAATCATGGTCGGAAATATAATAGGGTTGAACGGGTGATTTTGAATGATTTGGCCCCCCATACTTTGTCCAATCAATGAAGGGAGTGCATGAACTATCATAATGAAATCCTAACTCTTTTAGAATATGAATTGTATCCATATCTGCTCCAAATCTGGCAGCTCTGTACCAGATTGGGTCAAAACTGAGTTTTTCTCTAATTTTATCACGAAGATTTTTTATTTTTTGTTTTTCAATTTCTTTATCAACGGCAAAACAAGGAAAATCGTTTGATGTGGTTCCAGCGGCATTGGGGTACTTCATAAGAGGTTCAATGTATTCACTATGCAGATGTGCGCCTATTATAGCTCCATATTTTATTTCCTGACGCAAAATTGCACTCGCAGCCTCATTTTCTAAAACTTCCGGGGAAACAAAATAAATAATCTGAGCTTTGCATTGATTCCAAAGAGGCCGTAGCAAATTGGGAATCCCCTCTATGACAGAAGTAAAGGTCAATGGATTGCTTCTTCTCCACTTCGTGTCGCAATCGGGTTCAGTGTCAATCGTGATATATAATCTTTTATCGAGTTTTTGCATACCAATAATTAAAAACAAAAACCAACCACAGGTATCTTGAAAAATTCTGATTTCTATGTTTTTGACTTTGAATACAGGAATGTACCGTATCAAAATCAATAAATCCGTGCAGGTAGTGCGTTGGATTTTTAAGATATTCCAAAATTAGTTCCGATTGTTCTGTCATTTTAAGAAGCGGAATCGTAAACCCTCTTTTTTTCCTGTAAACAATTTGTTTGGGCAAATAGTTCAAGGCTATTTTTTTTAAAAGAAACTTTGTTTGAAAATAGTGAATTTTATAGGAATCGGGAAGGCTTAATACCAACGGCACTAACCTGTAATCGAGCATTGGCACACGTGCTTCGAGCGAACATAACATGCTGGCAATATCGACTTTTTTCAGAATGTCTTCTGACAAATAATTCATGAAATCCGTCAGTTGAATCCCAGTCAATCCCTTCATAAGTTTTTCTGGAAGGTTATATTGTACATTTCTGAAGTTATCACCGAGTGTTTTTTTTCTTAGTTCTGAATTGCATTGTGACATAATCCTTAGATGCCTTTCGATAGGGTCTGGATTATAATCTTCTAAAAATTTTCGGATTTTAAACAACCTGGAAACTTTTTTTCCTGTGACGGGTAATAATCTGGAAATTTTTCTGAGCGATGTAAACAGTAGAGATGGGATATTGTGCGATACTTTATAGGAAAGGTAAGAATCATATCCGCCAAATACCTCATCACCAGCATCACCAGAAAGTGAAACTGTGACAAATTTGCGTGTGTTTTTTGATAGTAGATATGTTGGTATAAGGGAGGAATCTCCAAAGGGTTCATCGAGTTTTTCTATAATTCCCGAAATTACCTCGTCGTCTATACTAAAAAAATCAATTGTATGATCGGTTGCTAAATGTTGGGCAACGATTTTAGAGTAATGTGTTTCATCATAAGATTGATCTTTAAAACCGATGGAAAAGGTTTTAAAATGTTGATGATTTTTGGCAATTATAGCAGAAATCATGGAGGAATCTAACCCGCCGGATAAGAAACAACCCAGAGGTACATCGGCAATTAAACGCATTTTTACTGCATCTTTCAAAATGGGTTCTACTTGTTCCAATCTTTCAGCAATGCCCATTTTATTTCTTTCAATTATTTCATCTTCAATAAAATAATACTTTTCAATTCTAAATATGTACTGATGTATATCAAAATGTAAATTGTGGCCGGCTTGTAATTTGTATATATTATTATAAATTGTGTGTTCTCCGCCAATATACTTTTGGTCAAAGTATAAATTCAATGCAAGGCTCGAAATTTCCAATGTTTTAATATATGTGCGAATGGCTTTTATTTCTGACGCAAAAAGGAATAATTTACCATAAGAATAAAAATACAATGGTTTGACACCAAATCGATCTCGTGAAATAAAGAATGTACCCTCGATCTGATTATAAATGCAAAATGCCCACATTCCGTTAAAACGATTGATACATTTATCTCCCCAATGTTTATATGCATGTAAGATAACCTCAGTATCTGTTTGAGATTTAAATTTATGCCCCAGATCAACAAGTTCATTTCTGATTTCAATAAAATTGTAGATTTCGCCATTGAAAACAATCCAGAGATTTTCAAAGTTCATTGGTTGTTTACCTTTTTCCGACAGATCAAGGATAGAAAGTCTGCGATGACCCAAACTAATGAATTCATCCACAAAGATTCCTTCTGCATCTGGACCACGATGTGCCATGGATTTCGCCATAGCTTCAACTGCTTTATAATCTGGTCTATTTAATCCTGCTATTCCACACATTTTCTACTTGAGAATCATTTTGTTATATAATTCAATATGTTTTCTTACGTTTTTTTCCCAGGAAAGTTCTAATGCAATTTCCCTTGATTTTATGCCGTGTTCACGCATAAGTATAGAATTGTTTTTATAGTGAAGAATTGCGGTTTTGAGTGCTTCAACTGATCCCTTTTCCACAATAATTCCATTCTCTCTGATGAGTTCTTTTACTCCACCTACACGGGTCGCAATGATCGGTAGTCCTGTAGCCATTGCCTCGATCATGGAGTTGCTCATTCCTTCATTAAGAGAAGGAAGAACATAAACATTGGCCAAACGCAAAATGCTTGGGATTCTGTCATGGGGCACAATTCCCATAAATTTCACATTGACCTTGCAAACCTCTGCCAAACATTCAAATTCTTCTTTATCAGGCCCGTCGCCTGCAAGAATAAGTTCCACATCATCAATTCCCTCTAATGCTTTGATTAAAAACCCGATACCTTTATGTTTAGCCAATCTGCCTGTTGTTATCAATATCAGGTTGCCACTGTATGGCTGGGCTTTAGCAGGACGAAATTCATCAATATGTATTCCATTGGGGATGATTTCAAATGATTGCTTTGGAGAGGTCAAGTGGGCTTCTTCCATCAATCCTTCGGAGTTTGTTGTGGCAAATTTAGCTTTTGCCCAAATCTTCTTACTTAATCTTTGGAAAATGTGTTTATACATGAGTTTATACTTGGGATTGTGAAACGGAACATCGCTTCCTCGAAGAGAAACAATGTAAGGCAAGCCCAATTTCATGGCTGTGTAACCGCATGGTATTCCAAAGAAAGCATGAATAAAATCGAATTGGATTTTTTTCATAATCTTTTTGGCATACCAATAAGATTTATAGCTATATATACCTAAATCATTTAATTTTTGCGCATGCAAACTTCCTTTTTTTCCAATGTTCAAATAGTGTATGGTGATATTGGGCGAAAACTCTTCTATCCGAAAAGTATTAACAGAAGAAGTAATCAGGTGAATGCATATATCGCCTTGAACATTAACTTTTTCGAGTGTTTTTAGGATTTCATAATTGGCTCTACCTGTTCCACCTCCCAAGGGGGGAAACTCATAGTTGAACATGAGAATATTCATCAGATACGTTTAGATTTAACAACTATAAGCCTGCAAAGATAATGGAATATTTGGTTAATTCTGAATGACAGTATTGGAAATTTGGTTCATATTTTTGCAAATAGATATAATTCAAACTAATTGCTTTATGAATCGAAAATATAGTGTATTTCTTGGAAATGTGGGAACCTGCAATGAAAGGCATTGTCCAAGCTATTCTGATAAAAAGTTTTCTTATGAAGAACTTTTTTCCCGCGTTGCCTCTATAGATAAAATAAAAGGTGTCGATTTGGTTTCTTTTCCAGAATTGTATGAAAATTATGATATTGTAAAGAAAAGTTTGGCAAATACCGGACTCAAAGCCGTTTCGATTGTGGTTGATCTTTTTGCTCAACCAGTTTGGAAACAAGGTTCCTTCTCATCGATTTACCCAGAAGTAAGAACAAAGGCATTGGATGATACCAAAAGAACAATGGATGTTGCTGAAGAATTGGGTTGCGAATTTATAACCATCTGGCCTGGACAAGATGGTTGGGATTACTGCTTTCAGGCAGATTATATTACAGAAAGAACCTGGTTTGCCGAAGGAGTAAGGGAAGCCTGCCAATATAAACCTAATATTGGTATAGCCTTGGAATACAAACTCAGAGAGCCGCGAACTCATAACTACATTAATACTGTGGGCAATACCATATTGACTGTGAAAGAAGTGGCTGAGAAAAAATGCGGAATAGCTTTAGACATTGGCCATGCAATTTTTGCCTTTGAGAATCCAGCAGAATCAGTTGCCTTAATAAAGAAATGGGGTGGCAATCTGATGCATTTGCACATGAACGACAACTTTGCCAATTTGGATGACGATATCATTGTAGGTTCTGTGCGTACAATTGAGTATCTGGAATTTGTTTACTGGTTGAGAAAAACCGGATATCAAGGTTGGTTTACCATGGATCAATTTCCCTACCGTGAAGATGGAAGAGATGCTGTTGCTGAAAGCGTTGAATGGATGAATCAGTTCGAAGAAATCATAGACAATTGCAATTTAGATGAAATAGAGGCAATAATCAAACAAAAGGATGCCATTTCAGCCAGTAAATTGGCACGAAAGCTTATTTTTGGGAAATAAAACAAATTTATTTTTATTTATTGACTGCTTTTATTGTTGAACAAAAAACGTTTCACAAGGTCTTGGTCAAAAGTTAAATAATGAGTTACTTCCTTAACTTTTTCTTCGATTTTGTGAAACGTTTATTCAAAATGATTTTATGATTTGTCAAATACAGCTTTGAATATGTGAGCAAACTCTTCATAGGAGGTGGCAGTCGTATTTTCAGCATTTCTGATAATAACATCCTGTACAAGATTTTCATTGATGGCTTTAGCCAAATCTGTCATCAGGGTAGATATTTCTTCTGACCAGCCCATTTGCATCATTCCTTTGATTGCGTCCGCATACGGGAAGGTTACATATTTGATTTCTTTGCCAAGTACGCCTGAAAGAATAGCTGCTATTTCATCGTAACTAATATCTCTTGATCCCAATACATATTTAACGGAATTTCCAGTAAAACTTAATTCACCGAGATATTTTGCAGCGGTCTTTGAAATATCCGCAGTAGCTACCATAGGTAATTTCAAATCTCCCCGAATAGGTGAACCCATGAATCCCATATTTTTTATCATACTTACTTGCCCTAATGTGTTTTCCATGAAATAGGCAGGTCGAAGATTCAAAACATTTGTGGCATTCAAATCTCTGAAATATATTTCGGCATCTGATAAGCCTTGTACCACCCCCGCACCCTCAGTGAGGTGAGCACCGATACTGCTGAGCAACAATACATGTTTTACCTGATTTTTCGCTACAGCCAAACACATATTTTTTGCTACTTGTTGCTGATAAGCCCTGAAATTGCTCGTTCCAAAATTAGGCGGTATCATTGCAAATACCGCTTCTACGCCCTGTAATGCACTTTCTAAAAAGGGAAGATTTGTAATATCTCCGGCAAAAATTTCGGTATGAGGTATATCTTTTAGCTTTTCAGCGTTGCGGGCTATTATTCTGACTTTATGTCCCTGAGCAACGAGGATGTTGGCTATCCCCTTGCCTATATTTCCAGATGCTCCTGTTATTGCATAGATATTTCATAAATTTAGTTTTCAACACCTTAAAAATTCAAAATAATTGAATTAAAGATTAAACAAATATGGATGACAATAGTTTTAAAACGATTATGTATTTTTAAAATATAAAGATTAATCAATCTACTTACCATTTGGATCCTAAGGATATAACCTCCTTTGCAAACAATTCTACCTGAGCGCCTAAATTTTCGTATTCATTTTGAAGAATCTTTTTGGATTTTCCTCGTGCGGGAGAATCTGAACGTAAGGAAAAATCTAAATCCTTTTCATCCACAAACAATGGGTCTTTTACTATGCAATTTTGGCCATTGCTTGCATATATTGGAATTCGAAAGAAACCACTGAAAGCAGATTCTTCATGAAACTCTCCGATTAGATTATTTTCAATCACTATATTCCGGCTTTTAAGAGAATCCAATCCATTTTGTGGATAGTCGAATGTGGCAATTTCAAATGCGTGATTCTTATATAAAATATTGTTGTAGATATAAATATCTTTTAAATTGTGAGAAACTACACTAAGACCGCCAGCTTTGCCATTCCAATGCCCTGGAGTGCCATTCATATAACAGGTATTGTTGTAAACATAGATTTTGCTTCTGGGCTCATCGTTTCCGATTGTCGAAAAGCTTATTCCCATGCTATAATTTTTGTAACAAAGATTATCATGTATATAAACATTTTTCATTTCTGATTTTTTACCTTCTGAGCTAACTAAGATGCCCCAATCACAGTGATGAACAACATTATAGTAAACTTCAACATCGTGCAAAAGTCCAAACCAACTGTCTATATACAATCCTTCGCGCAAAATATCATGCAGGTAATTATGATGAACTTTGCCGAATGCACTGAATTCTTTCACATCAATTCCCTCTTTGGAACAATTGTGAAGGTAATTATAGGCTACTTCAAAATTTGTAGTTCCGGCCACAGAAATGGCTTCGTGCGGAGCCTCTCTTGATATTTCTGTTCCTAAGGGTCTATGGTCTTGATTATTGGCATCAACTACTTCACAATGAAGTACTTTAACCGAGTCTGTGTACCACAAACCTATGCCCGAGTTATATGAGCTAAATATTCGACAATTTTCAATAGTAATATTGGATGTTTTTTTTCCATATACCATAATTCCAGCCATGTGGGAATAAAGAATATTTAAACCGTTTACTTTAACGTATTTTACCCCTTCAATTTGCAAACTGCCTTGATTATAAAATTCCATTCCTGCATTTTTCGGCCTGTTTTTTAAGAATTCATCTGCATGAATGCCAACCCTTTCGTCTTTATAAGAGGTGACTACAATCCATTTATTTTTTATACCTGAATTTTTAAATTTTAATTGATCTTTTATGTAATAACTTCCACCTCGGATGAATAAAGTATCGCCGGGTTGTAATATATTAAGCCCCTTCTGAATTGAAGCAATCGGTTGTTCAAATGTACCTGGATGCAGATCATTTCCTTTGGTTGAAACATATACATTTCTGCCAAATAATCCTAAACTAAAGGCCATAAAAACAACAATACTAAACAATAATTTTAAATACATAATGTAGATTATTAATAATTGGTAAATCTCGAATTTATTTAAGCCAAAAAGCTTATAGAGTTACTTGTGCATGAACATGATCACATTGGAAAAACAATTATTTTCCTAAACACAAAAAGCATTTTGCTTGTTGTGGGTAAGACATGCGAAAAGAAAGTAACCCTATTTAAATTTTAAAATTTAACAATCAACCCGATTGTGGGCAAAACAGTTCCATTTTCACTATTTAAACTGTACAGATCATATTTTTGATTTTCAATCGGAAGACTGGGGTCTATAATTATTGGCTGACCCGTGGTTGGATCTAATTTTTGCAAAACAATGTCTTGTTCCTTAGATTTCTGGTTGTAAAGATTTTGTATGTCTAAGTACAATGTGAGCGACCACTTTTTGAAATAAAATCTTTTGTCAATACGTACATCGAGTTGATGATAAGCTTCAAATCGTTCTGAATTCAATCTACTATAGTCCAATGAAGCAGAGCCACCAGCATTCCATGCCAAAATATATGCAGAATTCTCCAAATCATAAGGCGTGTAGGGCAAACCGCCTACAAATCTCCATTTTGTACCAATTCTCCAATTTTTTTTGAATTCCTTTCCTGATGTAAACACCAAAAGATGTTTGCTGTCCCAGGATGAAGGAATTAAATCGCCTGAGCGGTTTTCAAATTCACTTCGCACATAAGTATAGGATAAATTAATAAATAGATTGGAAGTAAAATTAAAACGAGCCTGAAACTCAGCACCTACAGCTCGTCCCTGATTAGTGGAAACAACTTCCTCGTTACCCACTACACCAAAATCTGCACCTTGGTTGGCCAATGATATTGAATCGTTTTGCGAAAATGGATAGTGCGTATATTTTTTATAAAAACCTTCTAAGGTAAACTGAATTTCATTCGAATAATTATATTCCGTACCCGCTATATAATGAATGGTTTTTATATAACTTAAGTCATTCTCACGATTGACCAGTTTTCCTTCATTATTTCTGAATCCTAATGTAGTGTAAGCTGGTAGCTGAAAATATTGCCCGGTGTTAGCACTTAAGCTCCATTTATTATTTAAAATATAACTTATAGACATTCGGGGAGAGAACTGCTTAAATAAATGATTCATATTCTTTGAATAATTATTGGCATCTACCCGAGTACCCAACGAAACCTGCACACGGTTAGAGAACAAACCTCTGCTCAACGAAGCAAATGCATTCCATTTGAATAAATCCAGATTCGAATCATATTGGATGACATCTGCCTTTCCAAATCTGAAAATTTTCTGATAGGTATCTGTTGTGTATCGATCATATTCACCACCCAATCCAAATATAAAACGAAAATCAGAAAAACGAAAATTGTTTTCAAATCTGAATTTGTTTTCCATTTCCTGTGAGGTATAATCGAGTGTTTTTAGACTGTCCAATTCTATGTTATTCTGATATTTGTATGATCGATTATTCAGCATATTTCTACTCAATACCCAAGTTTGATATCCGTTTTTAAAATAATGCTTATACACTGCTCCAACGGCATAATTCCATTGATTTTGATAGGGTATGAAATTTAATATATATCTTTGGGTTTCATCGGGTTCCTTTATGCCTGTGTTTAAGGTAAACCTGTCAATAGCTCCAAGGCCCACAATGATTAATTCGTTTTTCTTGTTGAACTGAGTTCTTGATTTGAATTGAAAATCATTGAACGTAGGCAAAAATGGTAAACCCAAGGCACTGAACAGAAATTGCAAATAGGATTGACGTGCGGATAAAACATAACTGGTTTTTTTACCAAGTGGCCCATCCATGGTTAAGGATAATTCCGAAGCACCAATAACGCCAGTATATTTTGTTTTTTCTTTATTTCCATCAATTTGTGTAAACTCAAAAATTCCACTAAGCGCATTTCCTCTGTTTACCGGAAACGCACCTGAATAATAATTTACGTTGCGCACAAAATCTGCATTGATGATTCCAACAGGACCACCGGAAGCGCCTTGTGTAGAAAAGTGATTAAGGTTTGGAATCTCTACGCCATCTAAATAGAAACGACTTTCACTTGGACCACCACCCCGCACAATTACATCATTCCGAAAAGAAACTGAGGATCCCACACCCGGAAAAGATTGTATAACTTTTGAAATGTCTCTGTTGCTGCCAGGATTGAACTCAATTTCGGAAACACCAATGCTTCGCAAAGAAACCGGGCTTTCCTGAGTTCTTTGAAATGCTTTTGCATTGACAATAATCGCATCAATTAGTTTATCAGTTTGTTCTAAAGCAATTTCAATGTAGGCCGATTTATTGGTCGAAACAATAAGTTGATCCGATTCCTTTGATACATACCCCACAAAACTTGCCGTTATTTTAACAATACCTGGGTTTAATCCGGTAATTCTGAATCGTCCATCCATATCAGTAGCTGTGCCAATATTTGTCCCATTTAAAACTACGGTAACAAATGGCAAGGGTTCGTTGTTTTTAGCATCAAAAATTCTGCCTTCAATTTTACCGGTTTGTGTGTATGCATTTATTCCAATAAATAGCAAAACGAATAATATATATAATTTTGTTGTCATTTTTTTAAATTTAAAGTTAAAGAATTAAAACCTTCGAATGGAGTATAGAACTACCTGACTTTGACGATTATTTGATCGAAAATTTTAAGTGAAGTTGTCAATGTCGATAAATCAGTGTAAAGTAATCCGTCTGTTCCGGAATATTGGCCATGACCAATTGGATTTAAATAAAATTCCTTTAAACTTGAGTTTAAATCTATTGTAACTGAATATACAACAGAAGGTTGCCCTGAGGATTTGTAATCCTTATCATCTGAATATTTGTGGTTAGTCCAATAATCGTTCCAGTCCATGGTTTGATTTACTTCAACCAAAATTTTGAATTTTTCTATCTTTTCTTCTATAGATGTTTGAAAAACAAAGTTCGATTTGGGGGTTGCACCACTGATACCTGCAACGATGGGTATTTGGTTATCACTTTTACCATATTCTTTGCCAAAAGAATTATAATATTTATGCAAAAAATAGGGTAGTCCAGCAGGATATTGTGCTTTACCCGAGTCGGCACTCCAAGTTCCATCGCCATTGGGCTGATAGTTGAATACTCCACTTACAAATGCTTTGCTCACATAGATTGTTTTAAGCAAAGAATCTTCGGGAGATTCTATCCAAAGTGCGAAACTAGGATAATTATGCGAATCTCCCTTTAGAAATTTGATTTCGATCCATAGATTCTCGTTTCCCGATAGATTTTTCATCGTATCCACCGAGGTTGTCTTTGTTTTTTGACTATACGATTCAATTTGTATGAATATACAAATGAAAAATATTAGGTAGTGTTTTAATTGTGAAAGTTTCATAACAAATTTATTAATAAGTTATTAGTACTGAATTTAAATCAAATATTTGAATCGTATGACTCCTTTCACATAAAACAACACTTGTAATTAAATGTTTAATAATTTAATGAAAAGATTAAACAAAACAAGCAATTATCAGATAATCATTATTTTGATTTTTTGGGAGGAGTAACATGGATAATTCGCTCTGTAACATTCGCAGCGCCAAGTATGCCAAAACCATTCGATGAATTGCTATAGACGCTCGCAGGTTCCGAAAAAGGATTCATTTTAGCAATTTCCTGTATGTTAAGTGTTTTAAAATAAAGATATAGGGCTTCGTTTATCTTCCAAATTTTAAATTTTATATCAAATTCAGGATATTCAAATTCATCCATAAAAGCCCTGGCGAGAATTGAACAATCCAGGTTGAAAATAAATTGTTTTGTTAATCCATTAAAGTTTAAATCATTGAAATAAAATCCATATTGCATATTTCCAAAATCCATATCCGTATTCAAGGTATTCTCAGAAAAAATAGGGTCAGAGCTTTGAATATACAATTCTGTAAAAATGTAATCTTTTATATGTTTCACATTTCCGGTTAAAGAATCGAATATATATGTTGTTTCTGTAGGACCACAGGCTGTTACAAAATAATAATTTTTTTCATCAGGATTGTCTTCCAGCAGGATATTTACATTCATGGCGCCGTAAAAGGAATAGCCTCCGTACATTTCATCATTTTGAATTTCCCAAGTTGTGTCCTTTATTTCAAAATTGCACTTTGAAGGCATCTCGGTTTGGCACACAACGCTTGTGAAATTGGGTGCTGAGACAGATAATTGAAATACATTACCGTTTGTTTTCTTGCCTGTATATTTATAAGAAATTTTATCATCTTCATTTTCATATCTGGATTCTTCGATAAATTCTTCATAATGTAGCGTTTCTTCAGGTGCATTGTCAGAGAATAAAGTTACACTCGCATCCATAATGTATGATTTACTGTTTGGATTTTCGCCCAAAACCTTGCTGGAAACGACCTCGATTTTTGGCACACTATCCTGAAAAAGAATACCATTAATAACCAATTGCTTTTCTTTAAAATTTTGCGGTAAATCCAATTCGGTTTTACAAGAATATAGTAGAAAAACAAACAATATGAAATACAATCCTTGTGCTCTCATTTTTTATATTTTTAGAATAATGAATATTTCTTGTTTTTAAAATTCAAAGGAATATGAAACAAAGGGAATTAATGGTAAGGAATACATGACCAACTTTGTTTTATTGCCAAGCGAAAAGTAATCTTCTCTTAAACTAACAAAAAATGGATTTTTCCTATTATAGCAATTATAGGCCCCAAGTGACCAGGTACGCTTTCCTCTTTTCAACTGTTTTGTAAACTGCATATTGAGGTCTAATCGATGATACAATGGTACTTGATAATTATTTCGCACTTCATAATAATCTATTATTTCGCTTTCATAGTAATAAAAAAGATCACTAAATACGGCCATTTTGTCGTAGCGTTGAGTCGGCATCGACATCCAAGAACCGGAAGCAAGACTCCAGACAGCCGAAATATTCAATTTCTCCAATAGTTTGTAATTTAATACAATAGCCAAATCATGTCGTCGGTCGTATCGAAAATAAAATTTTTTGCCTAAACTTATGTTGGGATATTGTCTGTAATTCCAGGAAAGTGTGTATGCAATCCAGCCATTGAGTTTACCCGAGGTTTTGCTTAGCATAAACTCAAAACCATAAGCTTCGCCTTTTCCTTGTTCTATTTTAGATTCCCAGCCACCCAATGCAGAAATAAAACTTGCACCATCTTTATAATCAATTACATTATTCATTTTTTTATAGAACATTTCGCACATTATTTCCCAAGAAGAGTTGATTGCAAATACGCTCCCTATTACGTACTGGTAAGAACGTTGCGGGCGCACAGAATCTGTTGCTGGAACCCACAAATCTATCGGTAGAAGAATGCCCGAATTTGTCAAAAGATGGATGTACTGATCCATTTGTGCGAAAGATCCTTTCACACTGATTTTCTTGCCCAGCATAACACGGAAAGAGGCGCGGGGTTGCAATGATGTGTATTGTTTTTTATTTACAAAAAACATGGAACCATGCAATCCAAGATTAAACTTTACGATACTGAATGGCGAAAATTCAAACTCTGAGTATGCCGATGATTCATGAGAATATAAAGAATTATTGCCTATTGAATTGTTTGATTCCTGAGTCGAATCGGCCACATATTTCGAGCTAAAAGAAGTCACTCCGGGTTGATATCTGTGATAGATATGATGTAATCCAAATCTTGTTGTAAAATTGTTACTTACATAATATTCCAAATCACTTTTCAATGCCCAATCATCAATGCCGGAATGATATTTGAATTTGTATTCATCTTTACTACTGTTGATTAGGTCTTCGTATTTACTGCTCATTGAGGTAAGGAATAAATATCGGCTATAAGTGGCTGTTGTATTTAAAAATAGCTTTTTTGAAATTAAACTATTCCATCGAAGTGCTGAGGTTGCATTTCCCCAGTGCAAATCAAATTTGTCTTCCGACTTTGTTGAATAATCGATATCACTATAAGAGGTTTTTGATTTTAAATAGAATTTATCTCTTCCTGTATAAATACTAAAATACAGGTGATTTTTACTGTCTAATTTAAAGTTTATTTTACCATTAATATCTTGGAAAAAATACCCAGTATGCAGTTTATCAGCACCTGACATAGCTTGTCCAATTTTTATCAATGGCCATGTCAAAATATCTAAGTATGTTCTTCGTGCGGATACAATAAAAGAACAACGGTCTTTTATTATAGGCCCTTCCAACGAAATTTTTGAGGAAATGATGCCGAGAGAAAAATTGCCTTTCAGTTTATTCATGTTTCCCTCTTTCATTCTAATATCGATGACGGAAGATAGTCTTCCTCCAAATCTTGCAGGGAAACCTCCTTTATATAAGGTTACTGAATTTACTGCATCAGGATTGAATACAGAAAAAAGACCAAATAAGTGATTTACATTATAAACGGGCACACCATCCAACAAAATAAGATTTTGATCAGGGCTACCTCCCATAGCCGTCAATTTAGTAGGCACAATATTGATTTATAATAGAATACGAATGTTTGAGCAATAAGGGGGCTTTGCCCCCTTGGGCAAAAGCAGTCCTCATACCTAATTTTTTTTTGCCATAATA
>Ga0316608_1000027_pt1 | contig 79281 bp, 71 predicted proteins | sample MIS2016152B_MG_FD_207673 | JGI IMG/M metagenome (GOLD analysis project Ga0316608, IMG submission 207673) | Microbial mat bacterial communities from Middle Island sinkhole, Lake Huron, Michigan, United States - MIS.2016.152B | ecosystem: Environmental > Aquatic > Freshwater > Lake > Sediment... | reverse complement strand
ACCAAACATTTACCGTCTTTTTTATAATATTTTTCGATATTTCTTTCACTCAAATAAGTGAAAGATTTTGATTGTAAAAGTCTTATATTAATGTACTTATAAATTATCTTGCGGATTTAAGGAAATACATTTCGCTCTTTATTCATAATGCTTAAACCACCATCTGTAGAAATCCATAAGCGGTTTTGTGTATCTTCCATGATATGCCACACCTGTATGCCTGCAATACTGTTGGGATTATTGGTATTATGTGGAAAATGTTTAAAATATCCGTTGGGATGTGTTTTATCGGGTTTTATATATTGTTCCATTCCGAAACCAATAGTTCCAGTAAAAATATTATTTTGGCTATCCTTAAAAATACAAGTTGTTGTCCAAGAATGATAAGCAGCAGTATCTGTATATATAGCTTTGAATTCATTCAAATATTTAAGCTTTTGTGCCTTATAATCATAGTTAAACCGCTTTAAAGGTACTGAACCCAACCAAAAATCATGATCAGTAATTTGAGCTATTGACATGATTATATAGAAACCGTAATAATCTTTGTTCATATCCGGTTTATAGTAATTAATATCACCAGTTTTTAAATTAAGGATATTTAAACCATTGCCCTGAATGCCAAACCATAAATGGTTGTGATTATCTTCGCAAATTCCCCAAACCTTATTGCCGGACAATCCGGTTTTGGTATTTGGCAATTCTTTGTAAACCGAAAATTTTGCTTTTGCAAGGTCGAAATAAGTGATGCCTGCCGATAGGGTTGCTAACCAATATACACCAGAAATGTCTTGAAAAAATCTCTCTTGTATCGTACTTCTCTCAAAATATTCTTTACCAAGTGAATTTGGGTCGGTAGGGTCGTGTTTAAATTCCAAAAATTGACGGGTATTATAATTGTATGTAGCAATAACACTATTGTCGAAAATAGCCCATACATTATTTTTCTCATCTTTCAATAAATTTGCCCTATTACTTTGAATGCCCTTATAATTCATTGTCACATAATCCAGATTTTCTACAAGCTTTGTTTTAAGATTATATTTTTTAATTCCATAGTTTTCAGTAGCTATCCATAAGGTATTTCCCTGGTCTTCAACAATGTTTAAAACGCTATAGTCTATATTGTCTTTGGGCAATTTCCCGTTAAATATATCTATTTGTTCAAACTCTTCGGTATTTTTTTTGTTGTAGGGAAGCACAAACAAACCATTATTAGAAAGATAAATATTTCCTTTTGTATCTTCATAAACACAGTTTGTATTAATCGGAATTTTGATATTAGGGTTAAAATTTTCATTATAGTGTTTTATAGTTACAGAAGTGTCTTGCAGTCTTACCCTAAAAAAACCATTATCAGGGTTGGTGAACCAAAAGTATCCATCTTGGTCTTCGATATGAAAAGTTTTATCGTCCTTTATCCAACCAAATTTACTGTATTTATTATCGTTTATAACTGTAACTACTTTTTCTGTTCGTGTGTCGTAAACAATAATTTCATTATTGAGGTCAATCCAAATTCTCTGCTTTTTATCAAGAAAGCTTTTATAAGAATAATACTTTCGTTTATGCAGCTCCGGATTTTTTATGGTATGTAAGTACTCAAATTTTTCAATCTCAGGATAAAATTTTACCAAACCAACATTTGTAACAATATAGAAAATATTATTAGGTAAAATAATAATATTTCTAATCATATTATTTGTCAAACTTGTACTGTCGCCAGGTATATTTTGATAGATTTTAAAATTTACGCCATCGTAACGCACCAAACCATTGGCGCTCGCTATCCAAATAAATCCAGTTTTATCTTGTACCATACAAGTTACAATATTATCGGGCAAACCTTTTTCGGTGTTTAATTTGTGAAAAATGGTGTTGCGGTAGTCGAGAATGTTTTGTGCAATTGAGAATTGAGAATTAAGAATTAAGAATTGGAAAATACAAACAATAATTGCAATTAGTTTAGAATATGTTTTCATAATTATTTTTTATGATTAAATTTTTTATTTTTATTATTTATCCTAATTTGAACAACGTTTTCGATTCGGTAAAAATTTGATATCAAATACAATCTTTTTTCTACAAATAGGTCGCCGCTATGCGGCTTTTAATTGAAAACAAATTTATATTCTACAAATAGGTCGCTGCGCTGCAGCTTAAACAAAATTTTCCAAATATATAGCAGCATAGCTGCGATCTATTTGTAGCATAAAATTTTATATATTTATTTAGCAGCGTAGCTGCGACCTATTTTTAGAAGCGATATATTAATCCTCTATCCATTCAAACAAATATTTTTCATCATATTCAATTTCAAATATTTTCAAAAATTCAATGTATTCTTCTTTAAATAATTTCTTCTTATGATGTAATTGTTGATTTAATATATATTTGATTACCACATCAATCTGAGACCGTGAATAAGAAAACACTCCATATCCTCTTTGCCATTCAAATTTGCTGTTGTTCCATTTATTATCATTTATAAATTTTGATGAAATTGATTTTGTTTCTTCCATAAAATCAGCCATAGACATTATTGTGTTGAAGCCTACAAGCATGTGTAGATGATCCTGTACATTATTTATAGCAAGCATTTTTTGATTTCTATTCTGAACTATTCCGGTAATATATTTTTGCAATTCATCATTATATTTTTGATTAATTAGATTTTGCCTACCTTTTACTGCAAAAATAAACTGTAAATACACCTGACTATATGTATTTGCCATAATTTAAAATTTTATAGATGACCCTATTCTACAAATAGGTCGCTGCCTGCAGCTTAAACAAAATTTTCCAAATATAGCAGCATAGCTGCGATCTATTTGTAGCATAAAATTTTATATATTTATTTAGCAGCGTAGCTGCGACCTATTTCGTAGAAGCTTTTGTTTATTTTTATCTATTTTTTCTACAAAAAGGTCGCCGCTATGCGGCTCATAATAATTCATAATTCAACAACGCTTTCTGCTTTTTCTCCCACAAATACAATTGCGTAAGCTTTTACCGTTTCCATACCACCTTCATCACGAACCACATAATCTTTGAGTTCGGGTGAGTTTAGGTAGCCCTGTAATTGTTCTTTTGCTTCCTTTTTTTTACTTTCTAATAAATCACTTTCGCTTTTCTTTAAATATTTAATTTCAAAAATAAATTAGTATTTTGGGAAAAATGGCGGTCGCCAAAGAAACATTACATCAGGATATTTTTGATTTATTTCTGGCTCACTTTTTACGTAATAGAAACCGGCTTGGTTGGCAAATACAACAAATAATAAATGGATATATTTTTCGTCGAATTTTATGAAATCGCGATTTGATAAGCTTTTTAAGGTTGTTTCTATTAAATCGATGAATGGTGTAATATTATTTTGTTGAGCTAATTGTATTACGATTTCATAAATATCTGGAGTTTCAACTTTTAATTGTGCGTCAAGTCTTGTTTTTTCGGCAAAAAAATCATAAAAAAGCGATTGAATAACAAAATTCGGAATATTCATTTTTGTTCGTGCAAATTCGCCACCTTCTATTGTAAGGTATCCCATATAAAATAGTAAGCTAATAAAATCGTAGGCAGTAAAATCTTTTTCGAAATTGAATTGCTCGGTCATAATTGCTTCGTGCCCACCTTCTTCAATAATTTTGTCAATTATTTTATAATTTCGTGCCGGATGTTGTATTTCGAATAGTTTTTGTAGTTTGGTGTAATCTGAAGCTATATTTATGTCGAGAATTTTTTGAGGGTACTTTTTAAATTTGTGTTGCTAAAACTCTGAAATAAAGTGCAATACCATATCAGGGTTGTAGATTCGTTGTATTGCTTCTTCACTAAACAAATAACCATTGTACCATTTTTTTAAGTCTGGTAAAAGTTTTGATAAATCTAAATTGTATTTATATTCTGTCGTAAATTCAATTAACAATTTTTCGAGTTCGTCTTGGGTAAACCCCATTGATTCGTTATAATTTGTGCGAACTGCAAAGTTTTTCGCAATATTAAAACCACTTGTTAAGCTATCTAAAGTAATTGGTGTAACACCCGTAGCAAATAGTCGCCCTACAATATTTTGACCGGTTGCGGTTTTTATTGCTTCGTAAAATTTACGGACAAAACCATTATTGCTTACAAATTCTTTAAATTTTGTGGGTTTGAAAGCAAGTAACTCGTTGGCAAAGTGGTCGTATTCGTCAATGATAACATATAAAGGAATGTCAAATTTGTTAATTTCAAGTGTATTGAACAGCTCTATAACTAAACCCTCCGGACTGTTTGATAACAATATTTTTTCTTTATCATCCAGAGAAAAGTAATTTTTATATATAGCTAAAAAACGTTCAACTCCGGTCTTAACATTCCGGTAAAAACCTTCATAAGTAGATTTATCGGTAGAAGTATCAATCCGGCTAAATTCAAATTTTAGCACAAGATATGAGTTGGCAAGCGATGTTTTATGTTTGCCAATATATAAATTTCCAAAAGTTTTTTCGAATATGTCTTTGTATTGAATACCGTAATAATATTCGAGCATCGATACAAATAAGCTTTTTCCAAAACGACGGGGACGAAGTAAGAAAATATATCTCTCATGCTCATTTTCAAGAATCTCAATATATTTTGTTTTGTCAACATAAAAGCAATTTTCTTCTATTACTGCCAAAAAATTGCTCATGCCGTAAGGTAGTTTTCTCATACTTTTGTATATTATTATATTGTATTAACAAAATAAGCCAAAACAATATTTTTTATATTTTTATACAAAAGTAATGAATATTTTGTAATAAATATCGAGTAAAAGAAAATTACATTAAAAAATTATTTTGAATAATTCCATTATATGTGGAATGCACAAAACTCGCAGATAATCAAAGACAAAATCCCCGCCTTTGGGCGCCTTTGGGCAGGGCTGTTAAGTTCTATAAACAGCAACCCCATTTATGGCGTTGAAACAGATAAGCAAAGTACCAGCTTTAGCCGAAATAATTATTTAGGCTAAAGCCTCTACGCTTTTTCTTTTAACAACGCCATAAATAGCTTTGCTATTGACTTTAATGGGAGTTCTAAAAATTGCTTCAGACAAGGCGCGCAAAAATTTCAAACCGCAGCATCCTTTTGTATGTGAGGATTTTAAATGTTTGCAGCAACTTAGACAGTATAATAATAAAATCACAAAAACTCACGATTTTAATGATGATATTGGTCATTAAACGGGTCATCAGGCATTTTTGCAGGTGGCATAGTACCTTTTAGAATAGGATCATTTGTTTCAATCAGCCATTTATTAATCATATTTGTAAGTTCTTCAATTACATCAGAATACTCAGGATTTCCGGAAATATCATTTAAGCAATTCGGATCAATTGATATATCAAATAATTCAATTTCATTTCTTTTCAAACTTCGCTCAGGGTAAATGTTGGGGTAAATATCTAACTTTGTTTTATTAATTTCATTTTCCACTTCATTAGGCAACCATTGTTTTTTTGCATTTTTATCGAAATTTTTTATGCATAAATATCGCGACGTTCTTATTGCTCTGATGGGGTCATAAGGTCCATGGTAATTGCGCTCTAAAAATATATAGTTATGCGCTTTATAAGCGTTTCCCATAATTCTATTTAAAAACGACTTTCCTTGCATGGTTTCAGGAGTGGTTATACCTGCAAATTCAAGTAGAGTAGGTGCTACATCAATATTTTGCAATAAATTATCAACGATTAATCCATGTGGCAATACATCAGGCATTGACATTATATAGGTTATTTCAACACCTGCCTGGTAAAGTGAACTTTTGGCACGTTCATTCGCTATTCCATGGTCGGTAGTTAATACAACTAATGTATTTTTCTCGTAATCAAATTGTTTAATTGCTTCGAACAACCTGCCAATATGATAATCGAAATGTTTAATTGCTGCTTGTAAGTCGCCTTGATGTTGTTCTAACGATGCTACATTTTTGGGCAAATATTCCGGTACCCATATTTTCTCCTTTGACGTTTCTCCGTAAATTTTATGCCATTTTTCATTTTTAAAATTATATTGACTGTCGTGCGTTTCGGCTGTGCCAATATTCAAATAAAATGGTGTTTTATTGTTTTTTCGCTCTTTTAGTAATTCTATTGCTTGATCAACGGCGTTGCTTACATGTTCATCTTCCCAATTTTTGCGAAGCTCAAATTTGTACCGGTTCTTATGTGGGGTACTGAATAGAGTTTCATGCTGCAAACCTATATGAATAGTGTCATATCCAGCATCATTAAAGTAATCAACCATCAATTTTGTTGTTTGATGATATTCGTAACCGTGATGAGACAAACCTATTAAGCCGTTGTTGTGCGAATACATACCGCTATATAAACATCCGCGTGAAGGAGAACATGCCGGTGCATTGCAAAACATATTTGTAAACAAAACTCCATTTTTCGCAAATTTGTCTATATTCGGACTTTCTATAGGTTTGCCGTAGCATCCCAAAACTCTACCTAAATCGTGACATATTACAAAAATTATATTTGGATTTTTAGGAATTTTTAGTTTCTCCGTTTTATTTTCACAATGGTTATTGCTCGGCATTAAAGCTTCACTAATCGTGGGCATTATTGTAAAACCAATGCCGGTTAAACTGAGTTTTTTTATTAATTCTCTTCGTTCCATTTTTTTTATATTTAATTATTCGTCTATTCAATATTTGCAGGTTAATTTTTAACAAAACAAAGTGCTATTCTTTATTAAGAAAAACTTCTTTAATTGGAAATCCCTTATAAACAATAGAACCGTTCCAATATACTTCATATTCTACACCTTTATTCAAATTCAACTTATCTAAATTAATACTCATTGATTTAATATTAACGGTTTCAATATTAATTGTTTGATTTTTTACTGCCAAATTAATTTTTGGAATACCGGAAAAAATATCAAAATCTTTTACTGTGATTCCATAAATATTGTTGAACGAATTATCTCTGATTAAATAAGTGAAACTATCTAATTGTTTGTCATTTTGCGACAATAACCATTTGTAAATTTCTATCCGGTCTTCGTTTCTAAATTCGTGACCTCTGTTTTCGATGAACCTGATTTCCGGTTGGTTATTAACTTTTACCAATTCATTATACATTAATTTTGAATCAGTAACACTGCCATCATTTATACCGTGCCAAATTAAAACCGGTGTATTTTTAAGATTGATAGCAAATTGGCTAAGTTTTGAATCTCTTGCAATACTCCCTGCGCAAGGAGCTATGGCAGCCCAATAGTCGGGTGATTTCAGTCCGTGATACCATGTTCCCCAGCCCCCCATAGAGAATCCGGTCAAATATATTTTTTTGTTGTTTATTTCAAAGTTTCTTTTTACATCATTTATACCATCGTAAATATCTTGCCCGCTATATCCCAGATATGCCTGATTTCCTCTTCCCCAAGGTGATAAAATAAATGTTTCCAGCGGATTTTTTGATTCATGGTTTTGTATGCCATGTTCCTGATAATTTCCTAAAAATGATAATACATAAGGGTTACCGCTTCCGTGCAAATCAACAATAAGAGGATATTGTTTGCCGATTGTATAATTCAACGGAAATTGCAAGCGATATAATTGCAATGAGTTGTCGCTTGAAGATTTAAATGCGCAAATCATGGCTGTTTGCCCTGAAATAATAGAACTTCCCAAATCAACCATTTGTCGTAAGTAATTATTAATCTGATTTGCATACAAAGCCCACTCTTCAATAATTTTAGGATTTATTTCTAAATTTATCAATGCCTGTTGAAATTCTTCTTCAATAATGGCACTTAGTGATAGTAAATGTTTTTTTTCAAATTCATTTCCGGCAGCAAGAATTCTTTTGTTAATAAGTATTCTGAAAGTATCTATGAGTGCAGCTTTATTAAAAATGGTATAGTTTTTTTCAAGCTTTGAATTGGTTTTGATTTCCCAATTTATTTTAATAGATACAGAGTCGTCCTGTTCAAAAAAAGGTTTCACCAAAAGAGTAAACCTATTGATTGTATTGTTTTTAGATGCAGGAATTTCGAAAACAGTATCTTTTTTTGTTGAATATAAATGAATATTAGTTTGTTGGGAACTATTAGTGGCTATTAAAATTTTTGCATTGTCCCACTCGGTCCATATATTACTTTTTGAAATAATCATTGAATAAAACTCTTGGTTCGCAGCATAAATTTTACCCAACCCAAATAAACCGGGCTGTAACTTTGAACCTACTCCTCTTTCGTACTGAAGTTTTGTCAGAGCTTTTCCGGTATCTAAATCGTTAATCATTACACTAATGCCAATATAATCAGACAAACCATAATCCCAATTAAATTCTATCCAAGGAAAATAAATGGAATAGGTGGTAATGTAATTTTTTTCATCTCTGGTTATTACTGAATTTATGGTGGTGTTTCCGCCATTTTTAGTACTGTTGCCATGATAATGCGCCCACGATATAGCAGAATCGCCATTTAAACCCAAGGCATACATGGCATCATTAGTTCCAATATAAATTTCATCTTTTGTGCCGCCATTTGTGCCATCGCCATTTGCATCAATTCCTATTTGCAGGGCATCGCCATCCCAAATTTGTGCTCCCGAATGCACATTGATATGAAATTTATCATACACTTCGACCCGCAGAAATATACCGGTTTCGTTTACACCCATCCACCCCGTTGCTTTGGTATCATTATCAGTTGATTGAATATTAAAGAACGGGGCATTGTTCTTTATCAGTTTTGATTCTTTTAGATAAGGAATAGAAAACTTTGAGTTGCTTTCGGTATTTTGTTTATTTTTACACAAAAGAAAGACAGGGCTTTGCGCTTGAGCTATTACAAATTTTGTAATACCTATTAAAAATACAAAGAATAAGGCATTTATAAAGTATTTCATAATAAAAAATTTTTTTTTTGTAAATTATTTTTTAGCAATCTTCAAAAATGCTTCGATATTCTCAGGTGGTATATCACCTGTTAATGAATGCGATGGACTTAAAATATACCCTCCACCCGGTGCCATTTGTTCCAATAAGAGCTGAGTTTCGTTTTCTACCTCAGCAACAGTACCGTATGGTAATGTTTTTTGAACGCTCAAACCACCCCAAAAAGCTAATTTTCCGCGATATTTTTCCCGCAGTTTCCAAATATCCATAGCTTCGGGCTGAAAAGGGTCAAAAACATCAACGCCGCATCCGATAATTTCGGGCATAATGTCTTCCACATTTCCACAACAATGGTGACTCACAATAAGTTCTTTTGATTTAGCAAATTGGCACGTTTTTTTAAAGCGTGGTTCAATAAATTCCATCCACATATCCTTGCTTATAAGCATTCCGTTTTGTGAACCCCAATCGTCGCCGGTATGAAGACAATCAACACCAATTGATGCAGCGTTTTCAATAACTTTAAGATTATACTCCATTATTCTGCCCAATAATTCATGAACAAAATCAGGTTCGGTAAGCATATACATCATCAGTTCTGCCATACCTACTAATGACCATGCGCGTTCGAACAAGGCAAAACCAATAGACGCCATGTGAAAATGTGTAGGATACTTTTTATTATTTTCCTCAATAAACTTGTAAAACGGCAGGTTTTCGGCATCGGGGAAAACATAGTTCTCAAAACTCGTGGTTTTTAAAATCGGGTCGTCAACCACACCCAACGTTTTATCAACAGTTTTATTCCATATTACCCCGAAGTAATCCTGAAAATGTCCGGGCTTAACTTCTTTCCAACCATTATTGGAATGCGATGCCACCACGTAACTGCCTGTATCCATAACAGGGTCAAAAGGTTTTCCCAAATATTCTTTATAGCGTTCAAGTGCCTCAACTGTAAACTTAACAGAAAAGGGGACAGGGTTTACTTCTTTATGATTAAGAACATTAATGAAATCTTGTTTTAAACTCATGAATTTATTTTATTTTTGGTAATTATTTAGCAGCAAATATAACTACGAAATATTAATTAATCAAATAGTCTATTTTTATTTTAATCGAATTATTAATCCAATATTCCAAAATTTATAGGTCGCAGCTACGCAGCTAAATGTTTGGTTTGCGTTATTTTCTACAAATAGGTCGCAGCTATGCTGCTAAATGTATGGTTTATGTTTTTTTCTACAAATAGATCGCAGCTACGCAGCTAAATGTACGGTTTATGTTTTTTTCTACAAATAGATCGCAGCTACGCAGCTAAATGTACGGTTTGCGTTATTTTCTACAAATAGGTCGCAGCTATGCTGCTAAATGTATGGTTTATGTTTTTTTCTACAAATAGATCGCAGCTACGCAGCTAAATGTACGGTTTATGTTTTTTTCTACAAATAGATCGCAGCTACGCAGCTAAATGTACGGTTTATGTTTTTTTCTACAAATAGATCGCAGCTACGCAGCTAAATGTTTGGTTTGCGTTATTTTCTACAAATAGGTCGCAGCTACGCTGCTAAATGTATGGTTTATGTTTTTTTCTACAAATAGATCGCAGCTATGCTGCTAAATGTACGGTTTATGTTTTTTTCTACAAATAGATCGCAGCTACGCAGCTAAATGTACGGTTTATGTTTTTTTCTACAATAGGTCGCAGCTATGATGCTAAATGTATGGTTTATGTTTTTTTCTACAAATAGATCGCAGCTATGATGCTAAATGTATGGTTTATGTTTTTTTCTACAAATAGATCGCAGCTACGCAGCTAAATGTTTGGTTTGCGTTTTTTTCTACAAATAGGTCGCAGCTATGATGCTAAATGAATGGTTTATGTTTTTTTCTACAAATAGGTCGCAGCTATGCTGCTAAATGTTTGGTTTATGTTTTTTTCTACAAATAGGTCGCAGCTATGATGCTAAATGTATGGTTTATGTTTTTTTCTACAAATAGATCGCAGCTACGCAGCTAAATGTACGGTTTATGTTTTTTTCTACAAATAGGTCGCAGCTACGCTGCTAAATGTTTGACATATTTATGTTTAAGCTGCAGCGCAGCGACCTATTTGTAGAAAAAAAATTTGTTTTTCTATTCAAAGCCGTATAGCGGCGACCTATTGGATTTGAAATTTAGCTTTTTAATTTAGCTTATACAAAATGCAAAAAAGTTGCGCATAAAGCAATTAAACCCTACGCACACCTAAAACAATCTCAATTTTTTGTGCGCCTTTGTGAAAACCCTTTGTTCTTTGTGGTGAATTAAACATTAACCACAAAGGCGCACAAAGGAAAGTCACAAAGGAACACAAAGTAAAGCCCAACAATCTACATTATTTTATAATCAATTTTTGATTAAAGTTATTATTTCCGTTGGTAATGTTTATAATATACATTCCTTTAGTAAGATAATCAGTAGCAATAGTTACGTTATTAACCTCAGCAACAATATTTTTATAAACAATTTTACCTGTCAAATCTGATAATGTGATGTTTGTTTTGTCATTCTCAGACACATTAGCCAAGTTTATGGTGATGTAATCAGTAGCAGGATTTGGATATACTGATATTGAATAATCAGTTGCGTTTTGATTAGCCAAGGTATTTTCACTTTTTGCACCTGTGCCAACATTCACATATTCAATTACTACACTACCTGAAGTACATACCGGACGAATAGCGTATAATTTATCGGTACTGCACTCGAAATTTGCAAAAGCAGTAAGTGTTGAAACTCCATTGGTATTTGCTAAATTGTAAGTTGCTATAACGTTTCCGGCAAATTCAAGAACTAAAGTAGCAGCAGCAGTAGTTTTATATTGTATCTGAACATTATAAGTTCCTGCAGCATTAACCCTCATTAAATACGATGAAGATGAAGATGATCCCCAGGCAGTTGCATTGGCTGTTATCGTTGTACTGCCAGTTCCTGAAGTATTACTTGCACCGTTTCCTCTATTATCGTAAGCATTGCCTGCACGTGAAAAAGGAGCTACCGACCCTACGGTTATAGCCAATGGTGTTGAACTGTTAAACGTATTTATTGCAGTAGTTTGTGGAGAGTTTGAAGGATTAACTACATTGCGTACAGCCCAAACAGAGCCATCGGTTCCATTCAAATTTAGGAAATTATATAACTCAGCGTCAACTTTGTTTAATACATTCAGGTGTTCAATTGTATTTTGGTTCATGCGTGCATCCCATGTTCCGGTATGTAATGCTTTAACTACCGCCTCATCACCACCTTGGTATGTTGGATGCATATCGCCTTCGTAGTTCAAATATGCTAAACCGTATTGTTTTGCCATTCCTGCATCCCATGCAACTTCATCGTAAAACAACGAGCTTGACGTTGTGTTCCACGAACCTTTGCTCCAAATGGTTTCGGTGGTAACAGTAGAATTGTCGGTGTACCAATAAAAAGAGTTGCCAAAACCATAGATGTAATAATTTACTGGATGAGGGTCATTCCAAGTAGAACGAGAGTCACGTTTGTTATAATAATTGTCCATGAATGATAAAGGCATATAAGTTCTGTCGTTGTAACCCTTTTGTGCGCATAACACTGGACGTACTCTGGTCATAATATCTGCGCCAAAAACATTACGAAACATAGAACTGATTTCTACTGTGCGTACGGCTTTGTATCTCATTCCCCAAGTCCATGTATTGGTTTCACCATCAAATTTAACTGCTGCATTTTTTGCTGCTTGTGCATAAGTCCAAGAGGTTTGCGAAAATTGGTCGTTCCAAATTTCATTTGACCATTCTACATATAATTTCAAGTTAGAATTAAGCGGAGGATAAACCGGATTTGCTTGTGTAGAAGTATAAGGATTAACGCCGTCGCTACCATATTTGAATAATTGTGCAAGTTTTGTAACATAATCGTCGGTAACTTTATGAGGGATATTTAACCATACATCTTTCTTTGCTTGGTTTGCAAATAAAATTAACGATTCGTAAGAAGCGCCACGACCTTCCCAACCATAAGCTTTGCCGCCTGAGGGGGGACATTGACGAGCATGTTGCATTAAAGTACGGTCCGACCATACAGAATCTTGATTCCAATTACATGCTACCCAGCCCAAGCTGCGGATACATTTGAAAGGTGCAAGTTGATTAATATAATCGGTCATAAAAAGTTCTGTACTTGCATAAGAAGTTGCACTTCCAGGAGCTGTAGGACGCATTAATTTTAAATTGGTAAGTCCGGTATTCGTTGTGCTTGATGCTGTACGTTTTGTATTTGTGAAAGTCAATGTTAAATCTGCGTTATTGACATCTGAAATTACTAAATCAGCGGTTGTAGTATTTGAACCAGCATCGTAAACCTGATTTGAAAGAGTACCAGCATTTGTTGCAATTGTAGCTTGTCCAGTAAATGATAATTTATATGTACCATTATTGTTTTTTGTACTCAACCCAGCATAAACCAAACATTGAGCATCTACTGTTGGCCAGTAATTAGCGTCCATAGCAGGTTCAGGATCATTATTTGTTTTGCCTATCTGTATCCATTGGCGGCTTGCGCGTATTGCATCGGCAAATACTTTATCGGAACTCCAGTCTATACCCAGATTGCTGGTGTTTATGCCAATGTTATTAGTGCGTGTTGTGGCTACAGCAGCCGAAGTGGTAACATTTAAAGATGAGCTTGCCGATGAAATATTACCTGCAGCATCTTTTGCCTTAACAGTCATGGTATAAGTTGTAGAAGCTGATAAGCCTGTTACACTTAACGAGGTAGAAGTGGTAGTTCCTTTAGAGGTTGTACCTGCAAATACTTCGTAACTTGCAACACCTACATTGTCGGTGCTTGCTGTCCAAGATAAAGTGAAACTTGACGATGAAACATTTGATGAGCTTAAATTAGTAGATGCCGTTGGTGCCTGCGTATCGGAAGTTGAACATGATGAGGTTGTTACGCTTTTTGACGAACTTGCTGCCGAAACATTGCCTGCTGCATCTTTTGCTTTCACAGTCATGCTGTAAGCGGTGTTGCAGGTTAAGCTGCTAATACTTGCCGATGTAGTTGTAACATTGGTATATAATGTGCCATCTTTATACACGTCGTACGAAGTAACGGCCACGTTGTCGGTACTAGCTGTCCACGAAAGGGTAAAGCTGGTTTGTGCTACTGAAGCTGACGCCAAAGAGGTTGGAGCCGATGGGGCTTGTGTGTCGGTGGTAGTTGTAACAGCCGAAACCACAACATTATCAATTAAACCATACGAATTGTTTGTTCCACCGTTGTAATTAATTTCTACTTTCAAAAGGTTGCTCCAATTTAATGTTAAAGTAGCAAAAGTAGCACCTCCAGTAAATGATGATGATACTGTTCCACCTGCTGCATAAGTTCCAGTAACAGTAGCATCAGCTGTGCCATTCCATGGGTCGCCATGGTAATCAAAACTTGTTAAATTAAATGACGAAGCATCACTTTTTTCTATCACCACTTTTCCGCCCCAATTACCATTAATTATTGCGATTGTATTGTCGTGATTTTTAGCATACAAGTTTTCGAGACTATTGGTGCTATTATAACCCGAGAATTTATACCCCGAATTATCGATATATGGATTTGATGAAATTTGGCCATCGGTAAGGTTTTGGAAATTAATTGTAGTTCCAGCTACCGAACAAGCCGATGTGGTAACACTTAAAGCTGAACTAGCCGATGAAACATTACCAGCAGTATCTTTTGCCTTTACGGTCATGCTGTAAGCGGCGTTGCAGGTTAAGCTGCTAATGCTTGCCGAGGTGGTGGTTACATTGGTGTATAATATGCCATCTTTATATACATCGTACGAAGTAACAGCCACATTGTCGGTACTTGCAGTCCACGAAAGGGTAAAGCCAGTTTGCGTTACCAAAGTCGATGCTAAAGAAGTTGGGGCTGTTGGGGCTTGGGTGTCGACAGTAGTAGCAGTAGTAGAAATATTATTTGTGCCAATAACCGTAACCGATGAAATACCTGGACATGTCCAACCAATAGCCAGGTTGTCGCCACCAGTTCCTTCTTTCATTAAAGCCTCGAAATAATAATATTGCCCGGCAGTAAGACTTATAACTGCCGACTTTTGTGAGGTGTATTTTGTCCATTCAAGCGACTTTGTCCAACCACTTACAGAAGCAATTTTAGTTTTGTTTACTGCCTGGTCGTTGGTTGATAGCCAAAGTTCTCCATTGTCGTTGCTCGAAATGTACAAATTGTACAAACCTGTAGTAGATGGTACAATATACCCTTTTATACGTTGCCCATAATTATCGGCAATATTTACAGGTGCCTGAATAGAGGTAAGCGTACCCGTGCTATTGGGTGTTGTTGTTAGAGGTATTTTGCTAATAGTAGTACCTGAAATACCTGTCCATACTTCGCGGGTAACTTTTCCATCTTGCCCAAACACATTAGTTACAAGAAGTGTCATTAAAAAAACGAACAAGATTGCCATAAGGGTGTTCGCAATCTTGTCCTTTGAGTTGTTAGTTTTCATATTTTTTGAAATAGTTAGTTAAACATGAAGCCAAAACTACTCAATTATGTTTCATTCGATGGACATAATTGCTTTCAAATAGCACTCAGTTTTGTTCATCAGGGTTTTATTTTTGTTCATTATATAGCCCATTTTTGTTCAATGGTTATTTCTTCGCATGATAACTCTAATTTTTATATTCCAAAGAAAATAATAACCGCGAATGAAGGATTTTGATTTACTTTTTATAATAAGCAAAATGAAAGGTTTCTATATCACAAATTAGATTTGACATAAGTCAAATTAAAAATTACTATATCATAAGGTTTTGGTTAAATTATTATTTCTACTTTGGCAGATTAAAATAATCAAAAATAAAATTTCAGATAATCTTGATTTTATTTACTTTAGCTATGTAAAATAAAAGAAATGAGATAACCCAAAATAACATATAAAGTATAGGGACTGATGAAAAAGAAATTCACAGTGCTTGAATATCAGCAAACATACAAGACAAAAACAAAATCTTTGTTAGAGCAAGCAGGCCAGTTTTTAAAAGATTGTTGCAATCCGACAAAGGGAACATTGAGAGAATATGCGAGAGTGTTCCAAAAACGGATTATGATCGGATACAACATTTTAAAAGTAATTCGCCATGGGATGCTCTGTCTGTAAAGAACAAAGTAGCATCAGACCCCCATAAATGTTTTGAGAATTTTTCAAAATTTGGTTTATTGTTAGATGAATCTGGACACAGTAAAACTGGAGATAAATCAGTTGAGGTCGCTCGGCATTATAACAACAATAAAGGCAAGGTCGAGAATTGCCAGGAGGGTGTTTATGGTGCATAATAATTTAAAACTTCAACTTTTTCAATGAAGGTTATTCGTACTTTTGATCAAAAGCGTCAAGGGTGAGTAAAAGGGCAACATCTGCAACCAATTTCTCATTGATCATTTGCATGCACTTAAAATGTTTTTTGGGACATCTTTTGAAGCCAATTTTCGAACAAGGTCTGCAAGGAACGTTCTTCAATTCTACAATGAGGGATTTATCGTCTGGTTTATATGGGTACATGCCAAAGGCTGGTACTGTATTTCCCCAAATAGAAATAATTCTTTTGCGAAAAGCGGCTGCAATATGCATTAATCCAGAATCGTGCGAAATTACCAATTTTGCCTGGCGCAAAATGGAGGCAGATTGATTGAGATTAAAAACGCCGCATCGGTTTATTACATGATTGCCGGAATTTAAAACAATCCAATCTCCTGCTTCTTTATCTTCTGTTCCACCCAATAATATCACATTGTATTCAATTAGTTTACAAATGGATGCGATTTTTACTGGTGGCAATTTTTTGGTAGTGTGTTTAGCACCAATTGCAAAAGCAATATATCCATAAGGAAAATCTTTTGGGAGTTTAAGTAAATTCATTTCATCCTTTACAGGTAGAAAATAATTCAAACCTTCATCGTCCGGTTTTTCAATAAAATGGCCTATAGTGTCTAAATAACGATCTACAATATGAACTTTGGGTAGTTTGTTTATTTTAAAATTTGTGATCAGCCATTTTTCCCAATTGAGTTTTTTGAATGTGAAAGACATTCTTTTTAAGGCAAATTTTACTCGTGCGGTTCTTAAATTATTATGTAAATCTATAATATAATCAAAGCTTTCTGCTTTTAAATCATTAATCACAACTTTGAAGCTATTCTTTAAAGTGTGTACTTTGTCAATATAAGGATTATTTATTAAAATATCTTTATAAATATCTTTTGTAAGAAAATGAATTTCAGCATCTTCCACTTGAATTTTTAAATTCCTGACTACGGGTGAGGTAAGAACAATATCACCTATAGAACTAAATCGAATAATAAGAAATTTGGTCACCATAATAAATTTAAAAAGCTACCCGAATGAATCATAAAAATTCAACAGGTAGCTTATGTCATTAAAAAAATTATTAGGCATTTTCAGCCAGAACAATCACATTGTTGTTCATAACCTCAATAACACCTCCATCAATTTCAAAAAATTGTTCGCTTCCTTCGTTGTTGATGATTTTTATGCGACCCCTTTCCAAGGTCGAAATCATCGGAGCGTGATTTTTTAGAATTTCAAAAGACCCAAGGCTTCCTGGAAGTTTTATCAATTTGATTTCTCCTGAGAAGACTTTTTTATCTGGTGTAACAATTTCAAGATACATAATGAAAATTAAAATTAGTTTTCAGCTTCTCTAAGAAGTTTTTCGCCTTTTTCTATTGCTTCTTCAATCGTTCCCACCATGTGAAAGGAAGCTTCGGGATACTTGTCCACTTCGCCGTCAATGATCATATTGAAACCTTTGATTGTATCTTCAATAGAAACCCAAACACCTTTTATATTTGTAAACTGTTCAGCTACGTGAAAAGGTTGTGAAAGGAATCTTTGAACACGGCGTGCTCTGTGAACAATTTGCTTATCTTGTTCAGAAAGTTCATCCATACCCAGAATCGCAATAATATCTTGTAACTCTTTGTACCTTTGTAAAATTTCTTTTACTCTTTGAGCACATCGATAATGTTCAATACCAACAACATCAACGGTAAGAATTCGAGAAGTAGAATCCAAAGGATTTACGGCAGGGTAAATTCCTAATTCGGAAATTTTTCGATCCAATACAGTTGTTGCATCCAAGTGAGAGAATGTTGTAGCAGGAGCTGGATCTGTCAAGTCATCGGCAGGTACATAAATAGCTTGTACTGAAGTGATTGAACCTCTTTTGGTAGAAGTTATTCTCTCTTGCATCAAACCCATTTCAGTAGCTAAAGTAGGTTGATAACCCACCGCCGAAGGCATACGACCAAGCAAGGCCGAAACCTCGGAGCCCGCTTGCGTAAACCTGAATATATTATCAATAAAAAACAAAATATCATTTCCTTTTGCAGCTTTCAAATCGCCATCTCTAAAGAACTCAGCAATGGATAAACCAGACAAGGCAACTCGAGCACGTGCTCCGGGCGGTTCGTTCATTTGACCAAAAACCAAGGTTGCTTGTGATTTGACCAATTCAGATTTATCTATCAGTGATAAATCCCAACCACCAGATTTCATGCTGCGTTTGAAAGGATCACCGTATCGAATAACCTCAGATTCAATCATTTCTCTTAAAAGGTCATTTCCTTCGCGGGTTCGTTCACCAACACCGGCAAAAACAGACATACCAGCGTACTTTTTGGCGATATTGTTGATCAATTCCATAATAACAACAGTTTTGCCTACACCAGCTCCACCAAACAAACCAATCTTTCCACCTTTAGAGTAGGGTTCAATCAGGTCAATCACTTTGATTCCTGTAAAAAGAACTTCTTTTTCAACAGATAAGTCCACATACTTCGGTGGATGTTTGTGAATGACGTAGCCACCCTCTTTTGTGAGTGTGCCAATGCCGTCAATGGCATCGCCTATTACATTCAACAGCCGACCTTTAATTTGGTCACCTACAGGCATTTTTATTGCTTCACCTGTGCAAACTACTTCCATTCCTCTGTGCAGACCATCCGTGGAGTCCATCGCAATGGTTCTGACAGTATGCTCACCAATATGTTGTTCGACTTCTACAATCAGAATACTGCCATCACTTCGTTTAATCTCAAGTGCATCGAGAATATTGGGTAATTCGCCCTCTGTTTTTTCAAAGCTTACGTCTATGACGGGACCGATGATTTGTACGATTTTACCTTTGTTGAGTGCCATTGATCAAAATTTTATATATGTGTCTTACTTTTTTCTTTTCAATAATTTGTTTGCAATATCCAATAATGTACTTTTTCTTTTCTCATCCACCTTTAATTTTGCGATGGCCTCAAAAATCTGATTGTTATAGGATAAAATATTTTGTTCTGTTATTTCTTTTATATTGAGTTCTTCATAAATGGCTAACATGCCGCTTATTTTTTCTTCATCGGAAAGATAACCCGACATAAGACGATTTATTTCCTCATTTTGAATATTATTAGCAAGTTCTAAGGACTTAATCATCAGAAAAGTTTTTTTATTGGAAACGATATCATTGCCAATTCTTTTACCTAATTGATTTTCGTCACCGAATGCATCCAAAAGATCATCTTGCAATTGAAAAGAAATACCAAAGTTCAAACCCACTTGATACAAACTCTCAATTTGAGGAGGATGAGCTTCTGCCAAAATAGCACCGATTTTCATGCAAGATGCAAATAAAACCGCAGTTTTTAAACGAATCATTCCAATATACTCAGCTTCAGTAATTTGGGGAATTGTTTCAAAATTCATATCATACTGCTGTCCTTCGCAAACTTCTAAGGCAACCTTGTTGAATTCATCCAAAACATCCTTGAGTTTTCGCTGATCTATATTGGCCAATAGATGATAAGCCTTGATAAGCATTGCATCCCCGGAAAGAATTGCAATATTCTCATTCCATTTCATGTGAACCGTGGGCTTGTTGCGCCTCATGGGCGATTTGTCCATGATATCGTCATGAAGTAGAGTGAAATTATGGAAAACCTCTATCGCAAGGGCGGCATCAATTGCCTCAGAAAGATTATCTTTAAATAAATTGTAGGAAGCCAACAACAACAAGGGGCGAATTCTCTTTCCACCATTGGCAAGAACATAATTGATAGGCTCGTAAAGCTCATCGGGTTTAAAACCCGTGAAATAAGCTCTTGACTCAAGTTCACGATTTAAAAAATCAATTATTTGCTCTTGTGTTTGCATATATAGATTATCCTTTCAGAGCTTCTGCACCACCCACGATTTCCAAAATTTCGTTTGTAATTGCAAATTGCCTTGCCTTATTGTAATTTATTCTTAAAGAATGCAACATATCTGACGCATTGTCTGTCGCTTTGTGCATTGCAGTCATACGAGCGCCTTGCTCCGAAGCATTTGAATCTAACAAAACTTTATAAAATTGAATTTTTAAAGATTTGGGAATCAAAACATCCACAATAAAATTTCTGTTGGGTTCAAATATATAATCGGATTTGTAAACGCTGGCATTTTTTTGCTCTTCCATAGAAATTGGAAGGAAATTTTCAACAGTAAGCAACTGAACAGCAGCATTTTTAAACTGATTATACACAAAAATCACCTGATCATAAGACTTTGAAGCAAAACTTTTCATCACAGATTCGGCAACAGGAACAATATTGTCGAAGCTAAGTTGGTCAAAAAGTTCATGATAAGTCTCTTTGACATGGATTTGTTTACTTTTACAAAGGTCTGCAACTTTGCGTCCAATACAAATAATATCAACCGTTTTATTTCTGTATTGAACGGCGAAATCATTGCATAACAGATTGTATAATTTTCTGAAAACATTGCTATTGAAAGCTCCACAAAGCCCTCGATTTGAAGATACTGCAATGATTAGAATATTCTTTTTTTCTCTGTTTTGCGCATAAAGATTGTCTTGGGCAATCTCGACAGCGCCGCTTATATGCGAAAGGATTTCATGAAGCTTGTTTGCATAAGGTCTCATTTGCAGAATTGTATCCTGTGCTCTCCGCAATTTAGCGGCAGAAACCATTTTCATCGCGCTTGTGATTTGCCTTGTAGAATTTACTGAGGCTATCCTTGTACGTATTTCTTTAAGATTTGCCATTGATTTATTCTTTGTATCTTTCAGAAAGCATAGCAGCAGTTTTATCGAGTACCGAGGTTTCGGTATCATTGATTGCACCACTTGCAAGAGCTTCAAGAACTTCTTTATGATTTGCTTTTAAATAATCAATTAACTCTTCTTCAAATTGACGAATCGAGGAAATCGGAACATTCCTTAACAATCCTTTTGTACCGCAATATATAATCGCAATTTGTTCGGCTACAGCCACAGGCGCATATTGGGGTTGTTTAAGAATTTCAACATTTCGAACCCCTTTGGCCAGAACCGATTTTGTTGCTGCATCCAGATCTGATCCAAATTTAGCAAAAGCCTCGAGTTCACGATATTGAGCCTGATCCAATTTTAAAGTACCCGCTACTTTTTTCATTGATTTGATTTGAGCATTTCCTCCTACACGAGATACAGAAATGCCCACATAGATAGCAGGTCTGATACCAGAATTGAACAAATTTGATTCAAGGAAAATCTGCCCATCTGTAATCGAAATTACATTGGTAGGAATATAAGCAGAAACGTCACCTTCTTTTGTTTCGATAATGGGCAAAGCAGTAAGTGATCCTCCACCCTTTACAATAGACCTAATTGACTCTGGTATATCATTCATTTGCTGAGCAACAACATCAGAATTGATGATTTTTGCCGCTCTTTCCAACAATCTAGAATGCAAATAAAATACATCTCCAGGATAAGCTTCGCGCCCGGGAGGTCTGCGCAAAAGCAGAGAAACCTCACGATATGAAACCGCTTGTTTTGAGAGGTCATCATAAATTACTAAAGCAGAACGCCCAGTATCCCTAAAGAATTCACCAATAGCAGCACCCGTCATGGGAGCATAAAATTGTTGTGCAGCAGGATCAGAAGCAGTTGCAGCGACAATGATGGTGTAATCCATAGCACCATAATCTGTGAGCGTTTTTGCAATGTTTGCTACGGTTGACCCTTTTTGGCCGATTGCAACATATATGCAGTATACCGGTTTACCGGCATCGTAATTATTTTTCTGATTGATAATTGTATCAATAGCAATCGCTGTTTTACCCGTTTGTCTGTCACCAATGATTAACTCACGTTGTCCTCGTCCGATGGGTATCATCGAATCAATCGCTTTAATACCGGTTTGCAAAGGTTCCGTGACGGGTTGTCTGTAAATAACCCCAGGCGCTTTTCGTTCGAGAGGCATCTCATAGAGTTTTCCTGAGATGGGACCTTTTCCGTCTATAGGTTCGCCAAGTGTATTTACGACCCTGCCTAAAAGTCCTTCGCCCGCCAAAATGGAAGCAATTTTTCGGGTTCTTTTCACAGTATCCCCTTCCTTGACTTCTTCCGAAGCTCCCAAAAGAACCACCCCAACGTTGTCTTCTTCCAAATTGAGTACAATGCCTTTTAAACCATTCTGAAACTCAATCATTTCATTGGATTGAACATTGGAAAGTCCATATACGCGAGCAATCCCGTCGCCTACTTGAAGAACGGTACCTACTTCTTCTAATTCTGTTTCGGTTTTTATACCTTGTAACTGCTTTTTCAGAATTTCCGAAACTTCTGCAGGTTTAATTCCAGCCATAGAGTTTAATATAAAATTCTTTACAATATTTGTTTATATAATGAGGATGATTAACTACCTTGAGTTAACAATTCTCGTTTAATTTTCGAAAGTTTAGTCGCTATACTGGCATCGTATTGAATATCATCGAGACGGATAATAAACCCACCCAAAATATTTTCATCAACAACCGTACTCATCTCAATTTGAGATTTGAAGGAATTTGTCAAAGCCTCTTCGATTTTCTTTACCACGCTAACGCTCAAAGTAACGGCAGTTTTAAGTGTAGCTGATTTTATATTTTTAGCCTTTTTGTAAAGACTAATGAAATTTCTTGTAATATGATGTAAATAATCTTCTCTTTTGTTTTTTGAAAGGAGTTTGAGAAAATTTAAAGTTTCCATTTGCATAGAATCCTTGAAAATATTTAGCAAAATTTCTTGTTTTTTAGAAGGCTTAATGATAGGACTTGCGATAAAATGAGAAAACTCGGGATGGTTTTCGAAAATATAAGCCACAAGGCTCATATCGGCAAAAACTTGATCGAGTTTTTTTAAGTCCGAAGCATAGCCGAACAAAGCTTTAGAATACCTGACTGAAATTTTACTTTCATTCATAAAACAAGGAAATTTAATGAATTAATTTAAGTTTATATTTTCAAGTAAGTCATCGACAAGATCTTCCTGTCTTTTAATACTTTCCAATTCTTTTTTGATAATTTTTTCAGCAATCTCCACCGAAAGGGTAGCAATCGATGACTTAATTTCTGTTATAGCAGCCAGCTTTTCATTCTCAATGCCTTTTTTGGCGGCTTCCATAAGTCTTGCAACTTCTATTGTTGCTTGATTTTTGGCTTCTGCAATTATCTTATCCTTAGCATCTTTTGCTTCTTTGATAATTGTATCTCTTTCTTCTTTTGCCTGATTGATAATCTTTACCTTATCACCTGAAACTTGATTTAGATCATCCTTCGCTTTTTTAGCTGCATTAATTGCTTCTTCTATGGAACTTTCCCTTTTTTTGAGTGTATCCAAAATAGGTTTCCATGCGAATTTGCTTAGAATAAACAAAACGACACTAAACGAAAGAAGCATCCAGAAAAAAAGCCCTAATCCGGGGGTTACAAGATCCATTTTATTTATGTATTAAATTGATTAAAATCTCCTTATGAAAAAGCAGCCCTGTCAAAACCATCTTTATCGAGGGCTGCTAAAAGAAAAATTAAATAAACAGAATGAGAAGACAAACAACGATTGCAAAGAATGCAACTCCTTCAACAAGAGCAGCAGCAACAATCATATTTGAGCGAATGTCGCCAATGGCTTCGGGTTGTCTTGCAATAGATTCGATAGCACTTCCGCCAATGCGACCAATACCAATACCAGCGCCCACAGTAGCAATACCAGCTCCGATTCCTGCACCCATCTTTGCTATCGCTGCATTAGCGACAGCTTGGAGAATAATAGTTAACGTCAACATAATTAAATTGTTTAAGTTATAAAAATAAAGTATTTAATAAATCATCAATGATGCTTGGAAGAGGCCATCCCAAAATACAAAGCCGAAAGCAATGTAAATACATAAGCCTGGATAAAAGCCACCAACAATTCGAGCATCGACATAAATATAGTAAAGGCTACCGATATCACAGATATTCCATAACCTGCATATATGTTAAGCTTACCAAAAATAAAGATCAAACTAAAGAATCCCAAAGCAATGATGTGACCGGCCGTTATGTTGGCAAAAAGCCGCACCATTAAGACAAAAGGTTTATTGAAAACACCAATGATTTCGACAATAGGCATGAGGGGAATCGGAAATTTCAACCACCAAGGAACACCAGGAGCATTAACAATGTGAATCCAGTAATGTTTGTCGGTGCTAAATGTGGTAATAACAAATGTCATCAGAGCCAAAACTAAGGTAATAGCAATGTTTCCTGTAACGTTTGCACCACCGGGAATAATCGGAATCAAGCCCATTAAATTATTCAGCAATATAAAGAAAAAGATTGTAAGCAAATAAGGCAGATATTTTTCGTATCGATGACCAATAGCAGGTTTTGCAACATCATCACGAATGAAAAGAATGATAGGTTCTAATGCATTTTGCAATCCCGAAGGAGCTTTGTCTGGATTTTTTGTATATTTTTGAGCTATTCTTAGAAAGATAAACAAAAGTAGTCCCAAGCTGACGAATAGGGCAAGAACATTTTTTGTAATGGAAAAATCGTAAGGTCTTACCTCTTTGCCATCGATAACTTCGACAATTTTGCCTTTGTTTTCACCTTCTTTGGGAATTTGAAATGATTTGTAAGCACTATGACCATGATGAAATTCAGATGCCATGAAAAAATGAAATCCTGAAGTTTTGCTGATAAGAATGACGGGGAGAGGAACACTTAATTGAAACTTGCCTACATGCAGAATGTGCCATTCATAAGAATCACCAATATGCTCAATTATAAACTCACCAGGATTGAAGGCTTCCTCAGATGGGTGCTCTTCTGCGGGATGATTTTCTTTTATTGTATCATTTGCGCCAGATTTGCTAGGGATTCCCAAACAAACGACCATGATAAGAATGAAAAACAACTTCTTCATTTGGGTGGATTCAAATTTGTTTAATGTTTGCTTCTACAAAATTAGAAAAAAAAAAATAATAACCTTAAAATCTATGTTAAATCTATCTTTTTATTTCTTTGTTTATTGTAATTATCTCAAAAACAGTAAAAAAAAAATACAAAAATAAAACGCTCAAAAGAAATTGAACAGGATCTACATGTTTCGAAAAAACAGTCAGAGCCATGAGTACCGCCAATAATAGAAGTTTAGATACAGATAAAATCATAAAGGTATTAACAAAAACAACCTGCTTTCTCTTCAATGATCTTTGTAACAGAAAATAGGAAAGCCCGTATAAGAAAACAAAGAAAAAAAATGTAATGGGAAACCAAGAATAATAAAATGAAGGGAAAATAAAAAAATAAAAACAGAAAAATAGCAATCCTGTTGCGAAAACAAATATTGCATATTTTCCAAGAAAGGAAATTGTTTTTTGTTCCATTTGTTTACATTAATGTTTCTTGTGTATTTGTTAACTCCAATAAGAGATCAAAAATATCAATTTTGTGCCTTTGCTATTGTAATTAAAGATGACGAATACGATCTATTCTTCATCTTTTTTGAAAACTTCTTTGAAGAATAGAAACATACTGATTGCTAAAGCTAAGATTGTGAAAACCAGTGTAAAAAGTGGAAATTTCCATTCGACATACCGATCCAATTGTCTGCCTCCAAAAACCCCACCCAAGATCAATAAAATAAACTGGAAAATGAGTGAAGAATACTTGGTATAATTGTATAAAGGATTACGGTTTCTGTTCGAATCGTTCATTTTACTTTGCTGCAATACTGGACTGAGGCGATGTTACACTCCCACCATTCATGCTACAAGTTCCGGTAAAGATTGCACCAGGCTCTATAGCTAGCTTTCCAGTAATAATATCGCCTGTAAATTTTGACGAAGCTTTCAATGTCAGTAATTCTGAAACAGAAATTTTGCCTTCAATTTTTCCAGAAATGTCAGCATTTTTACATTGGATATCTCCTGTAATGCTTCCGCTTGGACCCACGACCAATTTCCCTTTTGTAACCAAATTCACTTTCAGATTTCCATCGATACGAATATCACCATTGGACTGAATGTCACCAGTGATGGTTGTGCCGACACCAATAATATTAATAGAATTTGATTCGGCTTCAGCAGATTTTGTGGTGGGCGTCTGATTTTGATTTTTTGCAAACATTTCAGTAAGTTTAATATATGATGTATATTTATTTAAATCAATCAATTTTACAAATGAAAGACAAAGATAAAAAAGCTTTGGAAAAAAATAAGCTTTTAAAAATAATTCAGGTAATTTTAATTCAAAATGTCAATAAAAAAGCCATTTAAAAAGCAGTTAATCAATATATTCATGAATATCCTGAATAATTGAGACTTTTAGAAAAACAGTTTTCCAAAAATCGGCCTGCTTCTTAAATGGCCAAAAATATTTTCTTATTTTAAACCTCTATGAACATAGAAAAATAGCTTGGAATTTTTCAGGCAAATTGGCTTCGGCGACCTCCTTTGATAGAATCAACATATTCATGATTGCCTTCGGATTTGAAGCTCCATGACCAATAATTACATTGCCATTTACTCCCAGAATGGGGGAACCTCCATAATTTTCAAAATTGAATCTTTCGAAAAACTCCCCCTTCATTCCCTGACTTTGAGAAAGAGGATAAAATGATTCACCTGCCTTGAGCAGAACATTTCCTACAAAACCATCGCAAACCATAACATCGGCTTTTCCATCATCAAAAACATCAAAACCTTCAACATTTCCAACAAAATTGAATTGCTTTGTGCCTTTCATTAATTCAAAAGCGGCTTTGGTAAGAATGTTACCTTTTTCTTCTTCTTCGCCGATGTTGATTAAACCAACCCTGGGATTATTTATGTTAAACACGAATTCTGCATAAACGGAACCTAAAATTCCAAATTGATACAAAATTTCAGGTTTGCAATCGGCATTCAGACCAACATCCAACAGAACACCGCTTTTACCATTAGGTCGCGGCATAACTCCAGTAATACAAGGTCTTAGTACGCCAGGTACAGATTTTACTGTGTACATAGCACCCACCAACATAGCTCCTGTATTTCCGGCGCTTGCAAAAGCCTGAACCAAACCCTTGGCAAGCATTCCAAAACCTATTGCAATGCTTGAGTTTGGCTTTTTTACAAATGATTTGGATGGGTTTTCGCCCATTTCTATGAACTCTGGTGAATGGACTATTTCAAAACCATCTGAAGATGCACTCTCTTCCGCCATGATTTTTCTAATAATCGATTCATCACCAATCAAAACAATACCCGTTTCCGATGAAATTTTTTGTCGAGCAAGGATTGCTCCTTTGACAGTAGCCTCGGGGCCATAATCTCCCCCCATTACATCTAAAGCTATTTTCATGTATTTGATTTTAGTTTCTGCAATGCTTGGGAATTAGCGAGTTAGGCTGCTGCTTCTTTCTCTATAGCCAATTTCCCTTTGTAATATCCACATTCAGGACAAACTCGGTGGTACAAAACCGTTGATCCACAATTAGAACATTTAGACAATGTGGGTTCATCAACTTTTAAATGCGATCTTCTCTTATTTCTTCTTTGCTTCGAGTGTTTGTGCTTTGGGTTTGCCATTTCTACTTCACAATTAATAAATTAAACCAATAATATAACTTAATTTTCTGTATTCAATTTTGTTTGCAGAATCTCCCATCGGGGATCCATTGTCTTCTCTTCTTTCGATTTGAACTTTTTTAGCGTTTGGATCATTTCCTGATTACAGGTGGACTTTCCTTTTTTATCCTTAGGATGAACATTTCTGACTGATTTGGCCAACATGATATACTCATATATATGTGTTGCTAAATCAACATGACTTTCATCGAAAGACAAAACCATCGTGTCTAAAACATCTGAGATGTCGCTGGAATTTAATCCGAACTTTACATAAAGATGCTCAACAAAATCAATGGGATAATCAAAAAAATCCAAACATCGGTCGCATTGAACGGAAATTGTTCCATTTACATGAAACTCAAATGATAGCATTAAGCTTGACTTCTCCAATTTTGTCAATACTTTCAGGTTTCCGCTTGTGATTTCACTTTGTGGAAATTCCGAAAAAAAAGTATCATCAACCTCCAATTCAAACAAATGACTACCGTCACTTAGTCCTTTATATGGAATATTAAAGTTTTCCATTCTGTTCCCCTACGCTGTTAAAAAGCATGCAAAAATAATTTATAAATTTATTAATTCAAAAAGATTTTACCTTAAAATATAAAATTATTAATTTTTTTTCTGGCGTAGCTACTCATCACTCAAAACGACAATCTATTACATATAAACTTAAACTGGAGTTCGTTGAAAATTTTCAGAAATGAAAATTTTTTGTTTCTGTGGTAATTTGTAAATTGCGGAATTATAATGTGTAAAAAAGCTATTTACTTTGCAGCCATTATAAAATAAATAAAATCCGTTTTTTGTGCAATTAAATTAATTATTTACAGAACTTTAATTAGCATATTAGTAAATTTTAAAATTGCAACAATACGAAGCATCATCAAAAATATTTAAAAGTTAAAACGACTAAATATTTGAACATAAATGAATTAATCAGGAATCAATTAAATCCCATTAAATGTATGAAGAAGTATTTTTTTTATCTGGTTCTCATGGCTCTAACAATGGGAATTTCTTGCAAATGCAATCAAACAGATGGATCGTCGGGAGAAAATGACAGCCTCACCAATGTAAATGCAGAGAAAGACATGAACAGGATGTTGATCTCCATCCCTACCCCACTGGAAACAGCTCTTTTCATGAAGCAGTTCAATATAAAGTTTGATCCCATCATTCTAAATAAAGTAGAAAATGCAGGCAAATACACCACAGCCAAAGAAAGATCACTTATTTTGGGAATTTATCTGGCCGATTTGTGCTATTCCTCTGTGTTTGATAACCATCAGGCAACTCTGAGCTATTTCAATGTCGTACGAAAATTGATAGAAGACTTGGGCGTCAACCAGAACTTCGATAAGAAAATGATTGAAGAAATTGAAAGCAAAATTCAGGACAAAGAATTTGTTTATCAAACGATTTCGTCAAAAATATTGACCATCAGTTCTTCCTTGGAAGGCAGTCAGAAACTTTTGGGCGTGAATATTGCTTATGGAGGATGGATTGAGGTGCTCAATATTTTTGCCACCCAAATAAAAGGTAAAGATAATCAGGATTTGGCGCTTGCTTTTGCAGAGCAGAAAAACGCCTTGAACGGAATCATGGGCATGTATAAAGAATTTGAAAATAATCTTGATGCAAAATCTGAGATAGAAAAATTGAGCAGACTCAAAAGTCTTTTTGACAAGTTGCCTTCTGCGTCAAATGAACTTCAAATGGCCGATACAAACCAAAGACAAAATAGTGTTATAGTTCCTGTTGAAGTGCCAAAAATTAAAGCAGAAGAACTTTTGCCAATTATTGATGAAATCAACAGAATGCGAGCAGAAATTGTTAGAATTTAATCCATTTACATTATTTCTAAATACACAAAAGTAATATGAAAGTGATCATTTTTTTTGTTCTAAGCCTACTCGCATGGTCGGGCGGCTATGCGCAATGCAAAAACTTTGCAATGGATAAAAAAGAGGCTTTAGGCAGTTATATCCATGATGGTGCATTCAATGCATCGCAATTATCGTCAGGACAAACAGTTCAACTATTTAAGACTTTGTACAAAGGTCAGAAATACAGAATTGTTGTGGCAGGATCCGAACAACTAAAACAATTCGAAATGAGAATTTTAGATCTTTCTTATAAAACCATATACGTAAATTACGACGCAAATCTTACCAAAATTTGGGATTTTACGGTAGAAAACACATCAAGTTTTATCATTTCGGTCAAGGGACTACAATCGGGTTCAAAAATAGAAGAAGGTTGCGTTGCAGTGCTGTTTGGTTTTAAATCCAAGGAAGCATCATTAAGGTAAATATCATAAATTTAATAATCAAATCATGAAAACATTTTTTACAAGTTTATTTGCCAGTTTCATTGCCATGATTTTATTCACTGTGCTAATCATAGTGATATTGGTTGTAGGGATTGGTTCCATGTCCAAAGAAGAAAAAACCAAAGTGGAACCCAACACCCTGCTCTATTTAAAAATGAGTGGTGAAATAGTCGAAAGAAGCGAAAATGACTTTTTTGAGTCGATGGGGCTTCCTTTTAATGATGAACAAAAACAAACTGGATTGTGGGATATATTGGAAAGTATAAAAAAGGCTGGAAAAGATCCCAAAATCGCCGGTATCTATATCAACCTTCAAATGTTTGATTGTGGATTGGGATTCATTGAAGAGATCAGAAATTCGCTGCTGGAATTTAAGAAAACCAATAAAAAAATCATCTGTTACTCGGAGTTTTATACCAATAAATCCTATTATTTAGCCTCAGTTGCCGATAGTATTTTCATTAATCCCGAAGGAGAAATACTGATCAATGGATTAGGCGCAGACCTATTGTTTTTCAAAGGTTTACTTGATAAAATAGGTGTGAAACCCGAAATTTTAAGACATGGAAAATATAAAAGCGCCACGGAGCCTCTTTTCCTCGATAAAATGAGCGAAGCAAACAAAGAACAATTCAATGCTTTTTTGGGTAGCAATTGGAAACACATCATAGAGGGTATTTCCAAAGAAAGAGGAATTTCAGAGGAAGAAATAAATCTAATTGCAGATAAGCTTTCCATTCGTTCGACCTCCGATGCGAAAGAAAAAAAATTGATTGACCGCATTTATTATAAAGATCAAGTGATTCGATCATTAAATATTCTTTCCAAACAAAAAGCTGAAGATGCCCCTATATTGATGTCTGTATCAGAATACATGAAAGCGCCAAAAATCTTAGATAAGGATAAAAAAGTGGCCAAAGATAAAATAGCAATCATCTATATTTCAAGCGAAATGGTTTCGGGAAAAGGTTCCAACAACAATCCAGGATCAGATGTCATTGCGGCTGCAATCAGAAAAGCAGCAAACGATAACAAAGTGAAAGCCATTGTATTAAGAATTAATTCCCCTGGGGGAGCTTCCTTAGCCGCAGACATCATGTGGCGTGAAGTGAAGCTGGCCAAAAAGAAAAAACCCGTCATAGCATCCATGGGTAATGTGGCTGCTTCGGGTGGATACTATGTGGCTTGCGCAGCCGATACCATTATTGCAAATCCGACAACCATTACGGGTTCTATCGGTGTTTTTGGTGTTATGGTAAATATTAAAAAGCTATTGAACGAAAAGCTGGGTATCACAAGCGATCATGTAGGAACCAACGCCTACACAGATCTTGGAAACCCAATGCGGGAACTAAGCACATTTGAACGCGATTTCATCACATCTCAAGTTGATGCTGTATATGAAACTTTCACCCAACACGTTGCAGAAGGCAGAAAGATGACTCAACAAAAAGTTGACAGCTTAGGGCAAGGTCGAATCTGGAGCGGAGTACATGCCTACGAAAATGGCTTGGTTGATGCTTTTGGAGGAATTCAACAGGCCATCGAAATAGCAGCCAAAAGTGCAAAACTTACCCATTATAGAGTCGTTGCTTATCCCGAAAAGCAAGATCCTTTTTCTCAAATCTTTGACAACAAAAAAACAGATAAACTAAGCGAAATTAAAAAGGAAATAGGATTTGCCGGAAGCTACTTAGAAACCATGATGTCTGTCATGAAATTGGAAGGAATTCAGGCTCGCTTGCCCTACGAATTTACCATCGATTAGTTAGGTTCTTTTTAACATTGTTTTGATATAAAATGTATTTACTTTACGAAGTTAAAAAACATGCAAAAATATCAACTTCGTAAAGTAGATATATTAAAGTCATAGACTAATGCAATGCTTAAAAATCAGGAGTTTACCAAAGTCTATTCGCAAACATAACTGTTTTTTGGAATTCCCTTAATTCATCATTTTTTGTATTCGAAATTCCTTATTCCTAATTAAAAGATTAATAATATCTTTTTTTGAGTTGCTGTTCTATCAAGGAAATTAGACTGATCGGAGAACCTGCGTGCAAGCTGTCCAAGAAATGCGTGAAATTCCATAATTTCAGCCCTGATAGCGTGGATTTTGGTGGTTAAAGAAATTTTGAAATTATTATTTTGTGGTTAATTTTCTTTTGTTGCTTTTCTTTGTTTGGCAAACAAAGAAAAGTAAGAAGGCTAAATGATTCTGATTTGATTTATATATTTGTATAGCCGTTATATAATATTGAATATTAATACATTGCAAATGTAAAAAATGCTATACAAATTTTATCAAAGAAAGATATGAACAGAGTTTTGCGGTAATTATTAATAAACTTAACTTGGTTTTAGATAACAAGACCAACAAAGGAAAAGCGAAGGGAGGGTAGTCGTAAGTGGCTTATTTATTTTGAAAATAGATCCGCCAATCCTTAGTTCCTTCTTTGTGAAACTCGTATGTGTATTCTCCGTGAAACTCGTAACAAAAATTTAGAAATTTCTATTTTGTGATCGATCGAATTTTTCCGAAATCCCAAATAAACAAAAAAACCACAATGTTGAATATAAACCTATCCACCATCATGGCTCTTTTTATTTTTTTATGTTAAATTAGATGATCAGCATAGCATCTCCATAAGCGCCAAAACGATATTTTTCCTTCATGGCTACGCGATAGGCCTTGAATAAGAAATCGTAACCTGCAAATGCAGAGGCTGTCATCAGATATGTGGAGAGTGGCAAATGTAAATTTGTAATTAAACTATTGGCCACACTAAATTCATAAGGAGGAAAAATAAACTTATTTGTCCATCCTTCAAAGGGTTTCAGATAGCCATCTGTGGATACAGAACTTTCTAAAGTGCGTATGACCGATGAACCAATCGCACACACATTTTTCATTTCTGATTTCGCCTTGTTTACAATGTCTGTTGCCGGTTGTCCTATATAAATTTGCTCCGAATCCATTTTATGTTTAGTAAGATCTTCAACGTCAACGTTTCTGAAATTACCTAAACCAATGTGCATGGTGATTTCGGCAAAATTAACACCTTTAATTTCAAATCTTTTAACCAGGTTTTTGCTGAAGTGTATTGCAGCAGTAGGAGCAGCCACAGCACCTTCGTGTTTGGCAAAAATAGTCTGATACCTTTCTGAATCCTCTGGGGTAACTTTTCTTTTTATAGATTTTGGCAGAGGGGTTTCTCCAAGGGTATGTAAAGTCTTTTTGAATTCCTCATACGAGCCTTCAAATAAAAAGCGCAGGGTTCGCCCGCGTGAGGTAGTATTGTCAATGACTTCGGCCACCAAGGAATCATTGTCGCCAAAATACAATTTATTACCGATTCTTATCTTTCTGGCTGGGTCAACCAACACATCCCAGAGTTTCTGCTCTGTATTCAATTCCCTCAGTAAAAAAACTTCGATTTTGGCGCCCGTTTTTTCCTTGTTACCATATAATCGAGCTGGGAACACCTTGGTGTTGTTCACTACCATCACATCACCATCATTGAAATAATTCAATACATCTTTAAAGACTGCATGTTCAATGTTTTCTGTTTTTCTGTCTATGATCATCAAGCGAGACTCATCTCTGTTATCTGTTGGATGCAAAGCAATGAGTTCTGGGGGTAAAACGTACTTAAATTTTGAAAGCTTCATTGAATTCTCTATATATGTGGTTATTGAATTTAATGTATGAAATTTCGATATAGTAAAACGGAATTTATTTAAAAATAATATTTTTATACTTCCAAAGACAGGCTCTTTTCAAAGCTTTCTATGGACTGTGCCGCAGAAAGCAAAAATTCTCCGCTTTTTGTTCGAATCAATCCGGCCAAATGAGCACCACTATTGAGCGTTTTGCCCAAATCACTGGCAATGGATCGTATGTAACTTCCTTTGGAACACAAGATACGAAGCCTAATCGTAGGAAACTCACTCATATCTGAAACAAGTTCGATTTCCTTTATGTTTATTTCAACAGCCTTTAGTTCTATGTTATTCCCTTTACGGGCATGTTCGTAGGCTCTTTTTCCATCAATTTGCTTAGCTGAATATAAGGGTGGCGTTTGCATTTGAATACCCGAAAATTTCTGTATTGCTGCCAAAAGAATTTCTGTATTGATGTGTTCAACAGGAAAGTGCCCATCGATTTGGGTTTCCAAATCAAAGGAGGGAGTCGTGCTTCCTATTTGAATTGTTGCAATGTATTCTTTGTCTTGTATTTGCAGCGAATCTATGGTTTTTGTCTTTTTTCCCGTGCAAATAACCACCAATCCTGTAGCCAGTGGATCCAAGGTTCCTGCATGGCCTACTTTCAGGTCTTTAATCCTGTATTTATTCTGAACAAGGTTCTTCACTTTTTTCACAAGATCAAACGAAGTCCAACGAAACGGCTTGTCCAACAACAGAATCTCCCCCTCAATAAAGTCTTTCATCTATAAATAATTTGATCATGTAAAAAATTGAAAAAAAATCATCGACTCTTCGCACAGGGTCTATTTTGAGGATATTGTGCCGATGTTAAAATCTATCTTTATAATACTTGAAGTTGCGCACCCGATAAAATCAACCCAATAATGATTACCCCCACTATGATTCTATAAAATCCGAATGAGCGAAAACCATGTTTACTCAAGTAGCCAATAAAAAATTTTATTGCCAGAAATGCAACTGCAAAAGCAACCAAATTTCCGACTATGAGCATTTTTATATTTTCGGCACTAATATCGTGATAGGTTTTCAGCAACTTGTATGCGGAAGCAGCAAACATGGTAGGCACAGCCAGAAAGAAAGAAAACTCAGCCGCTGTTTTCCTACTCAGTTTTTGAACCATGCCTCCTATGATCGTTGCAGCCGATCTCGAAACGCCAGGTATCATTGCTATTACCTGAAAAAAGCCAATCTTGAATGCTTTTGAGTTTGAAATGCTTTGATCTTCGCTGATTTTTGAAAACCATTTATCAACAAAAAGCAGAATTATTCCACCCAATACAAGTGCGATGGCTACGACCAGAATATTTTCGAGCATACTATCGATAAAATCACCAGCCAAAAACCCAATGACAGCGGCAGGAATAAATGCAATTACGAGTTTAAGATAAAACCTTCCTTTCGAAGCCAAAGTGCTTTCTTCTTCATTCGGATTCATGCTTTCGGGAGAATTTTTTGCTTTGAGAAAAAAGAATTTTCTCCAGTACAAAACCAAAACGGAAAGTATTGCACCGAACTGAATATTAACGATATACGCTTTTAAAAAGGGTGTGCTTTCTACTCCTAACAGGTGCTGACAAATCATCATGTGCCCTGTTGAACTAATCGGCAAAAACTCTGTAATTCCTTCTACGATTGCAATTATGATTGCGTCTATCCAACTCATTCGATTATGATTTTGGTCTTTTCATGATAGCGTAGATTTCGAAAATGAATCCAGCCATTACAATGATAGGTGCTAATGTTCTTCTTCGAAAACTAAAAATTTCGTTTTCGTTGAAAATATTCGGATCGCTTGATTTTCCACCAATCATCAATAAGAAACCCAAAACAACAATTCCGAATCCAATCAAAATCAGTACATAATTTTCTTTTGATAATGGAAAACCTTTGTCGGCTAAAGATCCGCTTTGATCTGCCGGAACAACCTTCTTTTCGGGAACAACCTTAACATTGTTATTCGATTCAGCTTTTTTTGCCATTGTTTTTATTTTTTAATTTATTGAATACATTTCATCCAAATTCATCCTAAGCAGTCTTCGAATTGCAAAGTATGAAGAAATAAGCGATAAGCATAAGCCAGTAAAAAATACCAACAGAAACATCCCACCCATAGAACCAAAATCGATAATGCTTTCGAATTCTGATTCAATAAATTGAATGAACATGAACAAACCCCAAACCGCAAAAATAGACCCAACAAGCCCATTAACAAAGCTTTGAAATAGGTATGGTCTTCTGATATAAGCTGGAGTAGCTCCAATAAGCTGCATGGTTCGTATTAAAAACCGCTTCGACTGGAAAGTTAGTCTAACTGTATTGTTAATTAATACGATTGAAATTGTTAATAAAAGCAAAAAGATGACGAACAAAATTGTACCAATCTTCTGTATATTTTTATTAACCACATCAATCAAATATTCCTGATAAACTATTTCTTTGATTCCTGCTTGTTTTTCCAGCTCCCGGGTTATTTGTTTTATAGATTCCAAATCAGAAAATTCCGGCGAAACCCTCACGTCCAATGATTCATTCAATACATTATATCCGAAGATTGAAACAAAATTCTCGCCCAATTCATCTTGTAGCTCTTTGGCTGCAATATCTTTATCGATATACTTTGTTTCCCTTACAAAGTTTTTCTGATTTAATTCCGATTGAAATTTCATGACTTCATTCTTATTGACAGAGTCATTGAAAACAATTGTAAAGCCAATATTTTCTTGAACAAATTCCGATATTTTGTGGGTATTCATGACAATAATCCCAAACAAGCCGACCACAAACAAGGCCAAAGTCAGACTGATGGTTGTGGTCAGAAGCGAACTCCTGATTTGCCATTTCTGAATATTGCTCTGAATTTTTTGCATGAAAAATACTCGTTTATATTTTAATAAATCATTTAGAAACCCCGGCAGATTTACAATATCAAAATTGAAAGCAAAATTAAACCCTATTTTAGTCAAAATAAAGAACGGCAAAGATAAAAAAAAATCTAATTAAGAAATGAGATTAAGAAATAATGTTAAGACTGGGAATCGTTAAATATTGCAAAAAGGAATTTTTTCCTTCTATTGGTTTGTTATGAAATTAAAAGTCAATTTGTTATTTATCATACTATCCATATTTTATCCAAATTGTATCTGAGTTTTAATAAGCTATAACAGCTTGAGTGGTTTGATCTCCGAAATTCCGACCTCTACATATTGCCACCAAAATTAAATTTTGATTATCACCTGAAATCCGCAGGATTTTTTCAATTCCTCTAATAAACAATAACTTGCATAAATATATTTTCGCCTTTTTAGATAAACTAAAATTCGAGTAATTCTTGGGCAAACAAAAAAACATGCGTTAATAAAACAACCCAAAAAAATTATTCTTAAAGATCTTGCAAGAACTTTTCTCAGAATTCTTAATTTAGATGCGAAATTCAATATGAATCCTTCACACACAAAATGCTTATAAAACAATGATATTGAGTTTGTTTCGGCGAAACCGTTCGTCTGTTTTGGTTCTGGTTGCAATTCTTGCTGCTTTGCTTTGGAGCAAGAGTATAATCGGGTTAGACAATAAAATATTCCTGTTCGCATTTGATGAGCATGACATGCCCATTTATGCTTATCTTATTCAGTTTGTTTCTAATCCTTTGGTTTTAAAGATCATTGCAATTCTTTTATTGCTCATCCAAGCGTTTTTGCTCATCAGGATCTACATGAAGCATTTTCTGATTGAAAATCAAACCTATCTTCCCGTGTTGATTTTCATTCTGACTACATCCTCGATTATTCCGCTACAAAGGATGCATCCTGTATTGCTTTCAAATATTTTGCTGATATTTATCATCGATCTTCTTTATATTTCGTTCAAAGCAGAAAATTCATTGTCCATTTATTTTCAGGCTGCCTTTTATGTTTCTGTCGGCAGTTTGATCTATTTGAATTTTATTTTTTTTGCGCCCATTATTTTTATCAGCATCATCATTCTAAAGCCGTACAATTGGCGCGACTGGATCGTATCCATTGCCGGATTGATTGCGCCTTTTCTAATTCTCTGGGCCACATATTTTTTGTTTGATATTGATTTTAACTTATTTATACAACAGGTTTTGAACAGTTTCGATACGGAAAAAGCAGGAAAATTACCCATCATTTTTGTGGTTTTTTTGGCCTATATTTTCTTTTTGTCTCTTTTGGCTATACATCATATTTTGCTGTATAAAAAATTCAAAATTAGTACGCGAAAATTTTATTTGATATTCTTTTGGTTTGCAATATTGAATGTCATCATTTTCTTTAGTTTGAAAAGTTCGGGTATAGAATTATTATTGCCGATTTCAATTCCATTATCGATCATTATTTCCAATTACCTGATCAGCATGAAAAAGAAATGGTTGGCAGAGGTATTCTTGATTCTGTTTTTTATTTTGGTTTTCTTGATTCAAATTTTATCCCGCTAAAATTTGGACTTTGGTCTTACTCAAATATTTGATAATAATTTGATTGTGAAAAATATATTAACTGAAATTTTCGATAAAAGATTTATTACTTTTATAAAAAAACATCATGTACTCACAATGGCAACATGCATCAATAATATTCCTTATTGTGCAAATTGCTTTTATGCATTTGATAAGGAATATAATCGCTTGATTTTTACATCATCTGAAAATACCCGCCATATAGAAGAAGGGCTGCAAAACTCCCAAGTGGCAGGCTCTATCGTACTAGAAACCAATATTGTAGGCAAAATCAAAGGACTGCAATTTCAGGGACGAATCACCAAACCAGATGGCGAAAGATTAAGCTCGGCAGAGAAGCTCTATTATAAGAGGTTTCCTTATGCAAAACTCATGGATTCTGTACTTTGGGAAGTAGAATTGAGCTTTGCAAAACTCACCGACAATACGCTGGGATTTGGCACAAAACTGATATGGAATTCGGTATCAAAATAAAGTATTCAACGTTGCATAAATTTATTGGCTTTTACGAATATAAACCATGTACGATATAATCTTTCTAGTAGAATACGCTCTGGGTAATACCGCTGAAATGCTCTATGCCGTTGAATATGCATTGAGTTTGAATTTACGTACAGGAATTTTATTGGAAAAGGTGAGTAAGTCTTTTACCGATTATTTGGTTCAATGTTATGGTAATGATGTTATTCTTACAAATCAGAAAGGTCTTAAAACCAAGCATTTGATCCATTCATTTGTATTTCATGAAGAAATAAAAATACAGTATGAGTTTTATTTCTATATTCAGGCCGATGCCAATAGCTCAAAACAGAAAAGCGAAACCCAATTGTACCTGACCCTGGTTGAAGCATTATATCCGGGTGGTATTAAAACCAATATTCTTACCCGCTTTGTCGAAGATTACTCTGAAAAAGTGAGAAATTCTCAACCTGAAGGTAAAACAATATTATACACAGGAAGTTATAGCTTTACATCCTGCAAGCGTTGGCCTCATTTTCAAAAATTGATCGAGCTTTTGGGAGAAGAAAATGTCATGATACTGGGTTCACAAATTGATATAGAATATCGTTATTCTTACAATTATCCGAAATGGATCACAAAGCTAATACCTGTTTTTCTTACAAATCGATTGCAATTTTGGAAATTTCTAAAAACCCTTCATATTTTAAAACCCTATGCGCATTATAGAAGTTTGGAAACTAAATCTTACACATATATTAATGTATTTAGTTTTGCCGAATTGGTTTCAATCTTCAAACGAAGTATAGGATTCATTGGAAACGATGGAGGCTTAATGCAGTTTGCCGCTGCGGCTGGTGCTAAAGGACTGGCACTTTTTGGCCCATCTTCCGTTGAAAAGAATATTCCGTTGAACAGCCATATAAAAGCACTTCATACCTCCTTTGACTGCCAACCTTGTCAGTTTAATGTCAAGGGGGTGAGTATGAACAAATATTTCATTTCCTGTCCTTATCAGATGCGTTGTATGGACTCATTATCACCTGATTGGGTTTATAAAAACTATTTAGATTTACTCAATGAAAAAAGAAATTGAAAATTCAGAACATATAAAAAAGATTTTCTCAGCGAAGTTTATTGAGGAATGGAAAAAGATGATCCAATCTCTTTATCATTACAGTAGTGCAGCCGATTTTCTTGTTGTTCCTTCGCTGGCTTTTTCTAAAACATATTCTTATCTGCCCTTACTGAATTATACAGATGTTTATTCCGAAGATACAGATGCTCTTATAAATTCATTGCCCAAGGGATCACATTATTTAATTCGGGCTTTGAATCCCAATTATAGAGAATTTCAGATGGATGAAACAGTAACCATGCGATTGGATTTGAAAAATCGAAGTGAAAACAAAATTTGGGATAACTCATTTGATACAAAGCTCCGAAACCAAATCAGGAAAGCACAAAAGAGCGTATTAACCTGTTCCATTGGTAATTCATCCAAATTGGGCGATGATTTTTATTTTTTATATTCCAAAACAATGCATAAATATGGCACGCCGCCTTTTAGCAAAAGACTTTTTGAAATGATTGCTCACAGTTTCAAAATGACATACGTTGTTGTTTATGACAAACCTCAACCGGTTTGTGGTTTGATTTTACTTTTTGATCAGGATATTGCCCATGTTCCTTGGGCTGGGGCTTTAGATGCTTATAGAAAATACTCCCATAATAATCTCATGTATTGGGAAGCAATAAAGTTTTCATTATCTGTTAATTGCAAGGTATTTGATTTTGGAAGATCAGGATATGGAACCAATACATTTCAGTTTAAAAAACAGTGGGGAGCAGTTCCCATCAAAATTGATCTTATTTCTGATCGAAATCAAAATGTTTATAGCAAATATACTTTGGCTTCAAAAGTTTGGAAATGCATTCCGCCCAGCATCACAAATTCTTTAGGTCCCGTTTTGTGTCGGTATTTGGTTGATCTTTGATGAAGATGAAATTGATATGAATCTGAAAATCATACCGACTATTCCAATCACGATCACATTCAAAAGTGCATAAATATGTACGACAAAGCCTGATTCTATGGCCAATTGTTTATCTATTCCTAAGATCATTAATCCTATTGCCCAAGAGCCCTCAGTTGTTCCAAATCCACCAACGCTTTTTATTGGTATAATCATAAAAACCAGCCCAATGGAAGAAATAAAAATAACTTCAAAAAAGTTAAGATGAATATTTTCGGAGATGAGAATTGTAATGTAAAACATAGAAGTACAAACTATGCTCAATAATGTGAAAACACTTACTTTTAGGCTGAATAAGAAAGATTTTAATTTTGAAATTTCATTTTGGGTTTGTTGCCACACCGATTTTATTTTTTGAATGATCTTGCTCAAAAATGAAAATCGATTCAGCAGATTGAAAATTTTTTTTCTTAGTAAATAAACGGCAATGAATCCAACAACAATGCAAATGATGACCAAAATATTTTTGAATTGTAGTGAGAAGTTTCCCAAAGTTTGGGAGTATAGAAAGAGAATGGAAATCAGAAGCAATATTACAGTTACCATCAAGATCAACATACGTGAAACAATCAGGATCGCCATACTTTTGTGAGTGGGGATTTTTTTTCTTAGCAACACCGGAAAGGAAATTTCACCCAAACTGGCCGGAACGATGTGAACATAGAAATTGTGAATGAAATGCACCCAAATAAGTTCAAAAAATGAAATACTTTTCTTATCAAAAAATGGAAAAAGTGCCAGACATCGAAATATGTAAGCAGCTAAATGAAAAAATGCTCCGATTAAGATCAATTTCCAAGATACACATTGGACTGCTGTAATTATCTCCTTCAACTTTATATTTAGAAATAGAAATACCAAAAGTAAAATGGTAAAGGCAGCCGAAGCAATAAGCCCCCAAGGTAATTTCCTTTTTTGCCTGCTTTGAATAAACATGAATTATTGATTAAGATGATTGAGTAGATGCTCTATCTTGCTAACATAAACGATTTCTATTTGCCCGTTTTTCACAATATTCTTTTTGTTATATTTTGATATGAAAACTTGCTCGTATCCTAATTTAGCAGCCTCTGCAATTCTTTGCTCAATTCTTCCCACGGGTTTTATTTCTCCGGTCAAACTTATTTCACCTGCAAAACAGGATCTTTTGCCCAGAGGAACATCAAGGTTAGAAGAAAGAATGGCTCCGGCAACAGCCAAATCTATGGCAGGATCGGAAACTTTTATTCCGCCGGCTATATTGAGAAAAACGTCCTTTTGTCCAAGCTTAAAACCGGCTTTTTTTTCCAAAACCGCTAAGAGCATATTCAGTCGGCGAGTATCGAAGCCCGTAGAAGATCTTTGGGGGGTTCCATATACCGCTGAACTCACAAGTGCTTGTATTTCAATAAGAATAGGGCGAATTCCTTCGATACAACACGAAATAGCTACACCGCTAAAAAGGTCGTCTGTATGAGAAATAAGCAATTCTGAAGGATTGGGTACTTCGCGCAATCCGGAATTCATCATTTCAAAAATACCAATTTCGGAAGTAGAACCGAAGCGGTTTTTTGTAGCCCGGAGAATTCTGTAAACATTGTTATGATCGCCTTCGAATTGCAGAACAATATCAACAATATGTTCCAAAACTTTAGGTCCGGCTATATTGCCGTCCTTATTGATGTGCCCGATCAAAATAATCGGGATCGAAGTTGATTTGGCAAGTCTTTGAAGCATTGCTGCCGATTCCCTGATTTGTCCCACCGTTCCGGGAGAAGATTCCAGCTTATCGGTTTGTATGGTTTGTATCGAGTCTATTACCACAATATCTGGCTTATGCTCGTGAATATGTGCAATGATACTTTCCAACGAAACTTCTCCTAAAATATAACAGGTTGGATGCTTTATGCCTATTCTGTCTGCTCGTAGCTTAATTTGTTGCGGACTTTCTTCACCCGAAATATATAAGGTTTTTTGATCCTTGAGGCTTAAGGCAATTTGCAAACTTAGCGTCGATTTACCAATGCCTGGCTCACCACCAATCAATATGAGGGAACCCGGCACAATACCGCCACCCAGAACCCTGTTAAATTCATTATTTTGGGTATCAATTCTAACCTGATCAAAAGGTTCTATCTGCGTGATCAACTGAGGTTTCGATGAACTTTTCAAACCAATAACCACTGAATTGACCGCTTTAGGCTTCACTTCAATGATTTCTTCAACAAAGGTATTCCATTCGTTGCAGCTTGTACACTTCCCAATCCATTTAGGGGATTGGCTTCCACAATTTTGACATACAAAAACACTCTTCGTTTTTGCCATAATTATTCTGTTAATTTGCTTTCATCATTGAGTTTGAAAACGCATAATGCAACCTTGTACAGAATTTCATCATTTAACCCCGCTCTGCGGCGCGCTTCTCCTTCTTTTACTCCTTTCATTTTCAGTCTTAAATAGTAAACGTAAGCTCCATGAAGCAATTCCAGATAATCGTTCAGCTCTTCAAGATATTCGCCACGCTCCTGAAATCTTTTGTAATCATTCTTGCTATAAACTTTATTTACATATAAAATATTTCCTGGATTTTGAATTCCACCTTCGCCGGGTTCTTCTAATCGGGGAACAACCGCTTCCAGATATATATTATCCAGAACCAGTTCTTTTCCAAACTTTTTAATCAAATCGATTTCAATGATGGAAGTTTTTTCCTGTTTTAGTTTTCTTGCAATGGCTTTGGTTATTTTTTTACCAAATTCGCCATTCATGGTCATCAGATTATTGAATTCCTGAAAATCCATTAAGAGGGTAACCGTATAATTCAGTTCATTCACGGGATAAAGTCCGGAAAGATTGACCACCGTAGATTCATCAAAAATAATATCTTCAATTATTACTCCGGTGAGCACCATAAAGTCCTTGTCGGGACCAAAGGGCGATGCATCCTCATCTTCTTCATCATGATTGTAATGAGCATCAAGATATTCATCAATATATTTTAACTTTAAAGACCTTACTCTTTTATAGCTTTCGGTTTTTTTGTAGTCTTTGATATTTTCAAGGAGGTAAATATCATCAAGCAGATTGTATCTTGTAACTTTATTGAATTCTTCCATGATAATGGTCGGTTTTTCCAATTTGGTTAAAAGATACTCATTGAAAATGAAAATCGTATAATCATGAACAGGTACACGAATCTCGGGTAATACATCGAAAGGATCTTCTTGATTTTCAATGGCATGTTCTAATACTTGCTCGTCTGTGAGCGCATCCTGCGAAAGATATTCCTGTGCAGCATCCGATAAATTTTTTACCGCAAGCTCCATGCTCTCCGCATCACAAATGGGTGATTTTGAAAAATCATAAAGAATTCGCAAAAATCTGTATGATTCCGGCAATCCAAATTTAAGCAAAATTTCACTTTCTATATTCAGAATTTGCTCGGTTATTTCTTCAATATCTTTTTCTTGATCATATTTCTCAAGTTTCTTGCTAATTTCATAATAGCTTTTCAGTAATTCTTCTATTTCCATATCTCGGATTCAATATTTTATTTACATTTTGCTACCCCAGTTGTCCCGATCGAGACTACGGTATTGAATTGCCTCTGCAATGTGTTGTGCTTGAATACTTTCAGACACTTCCAAATCTGCAATGGTACGCGAAACTTTCAGAATTCTATCGTAAGCTCTGGCCGATAGTCCAAGTTTTTCCATGGCATTTTTGAGCAAGGCTTTGCTTGCATCGTCTAAAACACAGTGTTTGCGAAGCTGCTTTGAACTCATCTGTGCATTGCAATGCACACCGGTATGATTGCTAAAGCGTTTTTTTTGAACTTCCCTTGCTTTAATAACCTTTTGACGGATGTCGTGTGAGGTTTCTCCATTTTTTGTTTCAGCCAACTTACTAAAAGGAACTGGCACTACTTCAATGTGAATATCGATTCGGTCAAGCAAAGGACCCGAAATCTTGTTTAGGTATTTTTGAACCACACCATTTGTACAAACACAATCTTTTTCGGGATGATTGAAATAGCCGCAGGGACAAGGATTCATGGAAGCCACCAACATAAAACTTGCCGGATATTGAACCGAGAATTTTGCTCTCGAAATGCAAATATTCCGGTCTTCAAGAGGTTGCCGCATTACTTCCAGAGCAGTGCGTTTGAATTCGGGCAATTCATCTAGAAAAAGTACCCCATTGTGCGCTAGCGAAATTTCTCCGGGTTGGGGAAATGCACCACCGCCAACCAAAGCGACATCGCTGATTGTATGATGTGGCGATCTGTAGGGGCGCTGCGTGATGAGCGATGAATTTCTTTCGATTTTCCCAGCTACCGAATGAATTTTTGTTGTTTCTAGTGCTTCTTCTAATGTAAGAGGAGGCAATATGGTCGAAAGTCTTTTGGCTAACATGGTTTTTCCTGCTCCCGGAGGACCAATCATGATAACATTGTGACCTCCCGATGCAGCTATTTCCATTGCTCGCTTCACATTTTCCTGCCCTTTCACATCGGCAAAATCAACATCAGTCAAAAGAACATTTTGATAGAATTCCTTATCAATGTCAATAACAATTGGTTCTAATTTTTGAGCACCTATAATGAATTCAATGGTTTGCTTTATGTTTTCTACGCCATAAACTTCAAGACCTTGAACTACCGCTGCTTCGCGGGCATTTTGCAATGGCAGAATAAGTCCTTTGAAACCTTCCTGTTGTGCCTGCAATGCCATAGGAAGCGCCCCCTTGATTGGCTGAATACTTCCATCAAGGGATAATTCACCCATAATGACGTATTTATCAAGAAAATCGGTTTCAATTTGACCCGATGCTGCCAAGATTCCTATTGCAAGGGGTAAATCGTAGGCAGATCCTTCTTTCTTAATATCGGCAGGTGCCATGTTGATTACGATCTTCTGCCCAGGCATCTTGTATCCATTCTCCTGCAGAGCGGTAATAATTCTTTGCTGACTTTCTTTTACTGCATTATCAGGGAGACCAACCATATAGAAATTTATACCTTTCGATACACTTACTTCTAAGGTGATCGTAATGGCAGTTATTCCGTAAACTGCACTTCCATAAGTCTTTATTAAACCCATTGAATTTTAAATTTCACAAAAATAAAAATTTCATACCGAATTACAAATCACCATCCAATTCTCTTTGACAAGTTGGCTAATTTTATTTAATTTGTATGAAGCAAAAAGAGAACTTTAAAATGTTTAATTGTACAATAAAAGTCCCAAAATAACTAAGGTTTAAAAAATCTCTATTTATAAAAAATAATTCGTTAAATTATGAAATACTTACCCATCAACCCGAATTTATTTGTCAAAAACAGAAAAAAAATAGTACAGTCCCTACTGCCCAAATCTGTTGCGATTGTTTTATCCAACGATGAAATGCCCAGATCCGGGGATGGTGATTTTGTATTTCGTCAAAGCTCCGAATTATTTTATCTCAGCGGAATGGATCAGGAAAAAACCATACTCATTTTATGTCCTGATCACCCAACAGAAAGATTCAGAGAAATCCTTTTCATTCGGCATGCGAGCAAGGAACTCGAAATTTGGCAAGGTCATAAATACACCAAGCAGGAAGCAACTGAAACATCTGGTATTAAAACTATTATGTGGGAGGATCAATTCGAGAAAGTTTTTAACGATATGGTTTTGGCCAATGAAAATATTTATCTGAATCTGAATGAAAATGTTCGCTTTTCATCAGAAGTTCCTTACAGAGAAATGAGATTTGTGGAACATATCAAAGGTCTATTTCCCCTTCATAAATATCATAGGCTTGCACCAGCCATTACAGCAAGCAGATTGGTAAAAGAACCTGAAGAAATAGAACTAATCAAGAATGCCATTGAAATAACAAAGCAAGCATACCATCGAATTTTGAAATTCATAAAACCCGGTGTAATGGAGTATGAAATTGAAGCCGAAATTACGCATGAATTTCTAATGAGAAGGGCAAGCGGCCATGCTTATCCTCCAATCATTGCTTCAGGAGCTGGAGCTTGTGTTTTGCATTATGTAAACAATAACCAGGAATGCATATCCGGTGACTTGATTTTAATCGATTTTGGAGCCGAATATGCCAATTACAATGCCGATTGTACAAGAGTGATCCCTGTAAACGGAAATTTTACCAACAGACAAAGAGAGGTATATAATGCAACTTTGCGTGTGATGGAATATGCGAAAAGTTTGCTTATACCGGGTATTACCATCAATGAGTATCATAAGAAGGTATGCAAAAGGATGGAGAAGGAATTGATTCAACTGGGATTAATCACCCAGCAGCAAGTTGATTTGGAGTCTGATGATATGCCATTGGAACAGAAAGCGTTTTTCCGATACTACATGCATGGAACCTCGCATTTTTTGGGCTTGGATGTGCATGATGTGGGCAGCAAAAATGATGTTCTACAAGAAGGCATGGTTGTTACCTGTGAACCCGGCATTTATATTGCCGAAGAGAATATTGGTATAAGGCTTGAGACCAATATTGTAGTAGGCAATCCACCCTTAGATTTAATGGCAGATTTTCCAATTTTACCTGAAGATATTGAAGAAATTATGCATTCTTGAGAAGGTAAAAAACGGTATGAAATTATTCCATTGCATCAGATTTCTTTGCACTACTGACCGGGTAAAAAAACTTTAAGTTAAGAAATAGCTCGTGTGTTACAAAAAGTTGAACCGAAGTATAGCAAGAATAGAATGCATCTAAAAATTATTACTCCGAGCGAAATTTTTCTATATTAAATTGAGGTATTGAAGAAGAAGGTTTACCTGATTTCTTTTTTTTCCTGTTTCAGAAGCTTGAGAATTATTGCAAAGAACAAGAATTTGATTTCTTTTTCTTTATGATTATGTTCGGATTATCCAGATAAATGATTAATTTTGAGAAAACAATCAATATACAAAATCCATTTTTAAAATGAACATACGTGTTCATAATCAAGTATTTATGATTTATTAACAGAGCAGATAGAACTATGAATTGTATAATGAATAGAAAATATATTCTTAAAATTATTTTACTGAACTTCGTTTCAGTTATTGCTGTATTACAAAACTTGTATTCGCAACAAATGCCCTTTAATACGCAATATTTGATAAATAAATTTAGCCTTTCGCCTGCATTTGCCGGCTACACCCAGAATGCCGAAATATTTGGTGGTTTTAGGCAAGACTGGGTAGGTTTGGAAGGCTCACCAGAGTTTAAAAATTTGAATGGATCTGCTCGCAAAAGTGATCATGTAGGTTTGGGTGCAAATCTATCTACTACGCAAACAGGCATTTTCAAGATTTTATCTGCGAGTGCCTCTTATGCTTACCATGTGGAGGTTTCGAAGGCAGCTCAACTGAGTTTCGGACTTTCTGCCGGAATTCTCAATAACCGCATATCCTTTGCCGATATACAATCTCAAAATGTAAATGATCCTGTGGCAATCAATTTTCAGGATCAGCATGGTACTTCTTTTGATGCCACGCTGGGGGTAGATTTTTATTCAAATGGTTTAAATATAGGGCTTTCCGTGCCTCATCTTATCGGAAACAAAATCGTAATGAACAAAGACCAAGAATTGAATTACACCCAAAGTCGGCACTATTTATTTTATTCCTCCTATTATTGGTCTTTGGATCAAAAATTTAGCATAGAACCTTGGGTTATTGTTCGTTCCACTGCTACTAGTAAGTTGGCTTATGAAGCCTCGGTGCTTGCTACTTACAATGATCAGATTTGGTTGGGAATCATTTATCGAAAAGGCAGTACAATCGGTTTGAGTATTGGCGGTGCTTTGGGTAAAAAATTTGTTGCCTCATATACCTATGAATTTGGCGGAGGAGAGTTACGATCTTTTGGTGGCGCAACGAATGAAATTCATCTGGGCTATATGTTCAAATATTCTAAGAATAAGGCTCATCCACACTCTGTTTTTGTAATTGGAGAAGAAGATCAGATAAAACTTCCCGATAATAAATGTTGTGAGGCGAACGAAAAGGCAATTAAGAAATTAGAAAGGCAAATTTCGGATCTGGAAAAAAAATTAAAAACCTGTTGCGATGATAAGAAAACAGATCCTGCATTATTGGATAAGATTAAGAATCTGGAATTGAAAATTGAAGAATTGAAATTGAAATCATCGCAAATTCAATACAAACAGCCTTTTATCATGAAGAATATCCAATATGCTTATAATAGCGATCAGCTTGAACCTTCTTCGTATCCTGAGTTAGATAAAATATTCAAACAAATGGATGAAAATCCAACTCTTTTGATGAAAATAACAGGCTATACGGATAATGTTGGTAAAAAAGAGTACAATCTCATGCTTTCCAAAAAGCGAGCCAAAGCAGTGAAAGACTATCTTGTGTCAAAGGGAATTGATGAAGATCGAATTTTCACAGATGGAAAAGGATCGGATGACCCGATTGATACAAATTCATCCGAAGATGGAAGGGCAAAAAACAGACGAATTGAAGGTAGCTTTAGCAAAGAATAAAGCTGCAAATTATTGTTGGTTTTATAAGCCATATTTTGAAGGAAAAGGCGTTTGATTATTAATGATCATCAAAGAACAATCGAAAATGCCTTTGATTCTATTCAAATTTAGATAAAAAAATGAATGAAAATGAAATATCTTATCATACTCCTAAACGTGTTTATTTTTTCTTTGAAAGGATTTTCCCAATCCATCATTTTGGGTTCTTTCCTTTCCGGAATGAGTAGTCTTGAACCCAAAGAAATATCTCTGGATTACTCTGTTGGAGCACCCTTTTTATTTTCAAATGATAATACTCCAACCATGACGATGGGAATTCATCAACCTGGAAAAATTCAGAAAGAACATAAAACACAATCAGAACTAAAGATTTTTCCAAATCCAGTTCATGATAATTTGAATCTGGAATTTGATGCAGCTCATGAAAATATTTTGGTACAAATCTATAATTTGGATGGAAAGGTTGTCTTGGAAGAATTTTTTTCTTCCGGATTGAAATTGAATTTGAACTGCAATTTTTTAAATCCAGGTCTTTATTGCATCAAGGTGATAGAAAATGGAAATAGCAGGTATCGCAATCAAAAATTAGTAAAATTCTAAAATATAAATTTCAATGAAAAAGCGAGTATTTCAGCGATGGGCAATGATATTGATTTTGGGTTTGGTTGTATTTACGACTAAAGCACAGTTTGTTCCACAAGGAGTTAATTACCAGGGAATTGCCAGAGATGCGCAGGGATTACCTGTGGCTAACAAGGAAATTGTTTTGGAATTGAGCATACTAAAAGGCTCTTCAACAGGAAGTATTGTTTATCAGGAAACTCACGTGCTGACTACAAACTCCATGGGCCTCTTTAATGCTGTTATTGGTCAGGGCAAATCAACATATTTGTCGGGTACACTTGCCGCTTTCGATCAAATAAAATGGGATAATGATCAATATTACATTAAGGTAAGAGTCGATTTTGGTTCTTCTTCCTACTTAAATGGTCTGGTCGATATGGGAACCGTTCAGTTTCTTTCTGTTCCTTATTCAATTTTATCCGATTCTACTTTGCATGCGCCCCTGCCAACCTTGGGCGAAATCATGGGATTTGACCCTGATACTTTAAGAGAAAGCGCTTCTTTCATTTGGGATTCTGTAGCACAGGATTGGCAAACCGGTAGCGTATTTATCACAACCAACGGTCGTACAGATCTGCAAGACGATTGGGAAATTCATGATGATGATATTCACATGTACAATGGAAATATTTTTGCCGATACAGCAAAATTCTATTCCTTGCGGGTTCATAGCGGAACCAAGATCAATTACTTCTCGCCGGCAGCCGATCTGGGTGGGCAGGTTTTATCAAGCAATGAAACCCTGCCAACACAAAGAGCTGTAAAAACTTATGTGGACGATACTGTTACCGCTGTGAAAACTTACTTGCAAGGTTTAATTGGAAGTGGTTGGATTATAAATGCAACGGATATTTATAATACCAGTTTGGATGTAGGAATAGGAACCAATAATCCTACTGAAAAATTCCATGCCTTTATTGATACACGAAATTTTTTGGTTGAAGCTACTTATAACTCCTCCAATGCTTCACCCAATTTTGGTGCAGGAACGCGGATGTTTTTCAATGGTTCTAAAAGTGCTTTTCGTGCTGGTACCGTTGGTGGATCAGGTTCAAATTACTGGGATAACACATTGACTGGCAGTTTCTCTGCGGCATTAGGATATAACACTCGAGCCAGTGGCGATTATAGCTTTGCCATTGGGAATACTTCTTATGCTTCGGGTACTTCTTCTGTTGCGGTAGGAAGAGAAAATACAACATCAGGTTTGTATGGTTTTTCCGGTGGCTATCAATGTGGCGCATCAGGACAATCCTCTTTTTCATTTGGAGAAAGATGTACCACAACAGTTTCGTCTTCCATAGCTTTAGGATATTTTTGTACAACCAACGGATCTCGTTCATTAACAGCAGGTGACAACTGTCAGGTATTGCAAACGGGCTCCATAGCTCTGGGCTCTTTTTCGAGAACGAATGCTAACAATGGCGTAGCAATTGGTCGTTATGCGATTTCGGATTCTTATGCTGAAACGACATTAGGGCATTTTTCTGCTTCTTATACGCCCAATTCAACTGTAGCTTGGGATGCCGCAGATCGCCTGCTTGTTGTAGGCAATGGCACTGGAGTTGCAGGGCCGGGACAATTCAACAATGCCTTGGTGCTTTTGAAAAATGGTAATCTGGGCATTAATACGAATGCGCCCACCTCGCACATGGAGGTAAATGGTAGCATGGGAATGAAAGCTGAAACGATCAGCGCAACAACCACATTGTCGGGAAATAATAATATCATTTTAGCGAATTCTACCGCAGGAAATATCATGCTAACTTTGCCTCCTGCTGCCAACTGCTCAAACCGGGTTTATACGATTAAGAAAATTAGTGCTGCCAACACTGTTACTCTTGATGGAAATGCCGCTGAACTTATTGATGGTGCCACAACTTATGTGATGAGCACGCAATATGTTTCCGTGACCATCGTAAGCAATGGTAGTCAATGGTATATCGTTGGAAGTTTTTAATTCATTTTGCTATATGAGTAATTTAAAGCTTTGTCCCAAAGGTCATTTCTATCCACGAAATCTGGATTCTTGTCCTTATTGCCAACCGTCAAAAACAAGTCCGGTTGTGGCGAATCCTGTTTCTACAAAAAAAACACAGGTGGGGCATAATTTAAAACATACTTCTGTCAAATCGACCAAACATGGACTTTTGCATGAAACAAAAATTCTGCCTCATCCTGAAAAATTGGTAAAAAAGCATATTCATGAACCCGAAGTGGAACGAAAACTTTATGGTTGGATCGTTACTTTTGATTTAGATCCTAAAGGTATGGATTTCAAATTATTAACAGGAGTAAACATGATTGGTTCGGCATCAGGTTGCTCTATAGCCATTGAAGGGGATTCGTTTATTTCAGCTAGCCATTGCATCATAGATTGTCATGATGGAAAGGTAAAAATCTTGGATCAAATGTCCTTGAATGGTACATTTTTAAACAGCCACCGCATCAAGGAACATCACCTGAAAGATGGTGATGTGATTATGATAGGGAAAACGAATTTTATCTTGAAGCTTATCCATTAATTTTCAGAACTTTTGAAGCTAAGTTTAAATATCAACCCTTTACCAAGTCCTGCGACATACCTTGGATTGGATGCCTTGATTTTGGGTTTGTAATCATTTCAAAATATAATAATTCGTATTCATTCTTTTTAAACACTTATGCTAATAGAATAATTACTATTTGCATAATATTTCTATATCTGTCTGTGTGTTTTTTTTATGTACTGAATTTTTAACGTACCACATAGTTAAAAGGCGAGAATAATGCCCCTGAAACAATAGACAAACAACCCAATAGTTATAGGTATATCAATGTAAAGAATTAGAGATTCTTTTATGCGGGATTTCCAAAGAAGGATAGAGGAAGTGATTCGGAGTAGAAATTGAATCAGGAAAAAAAGAAAAATATCCAAACTTAAAGCATTCCATTTCAGCGCAGCCGGAATATTCCCTCTTACAATTTCTGAAAAGCCTCTCGATAGGCCACAAGTAATACAGGGATTTCCTGTCATTTGCATGTAAACACAATCAATGGGATGATCTTCTGTAGAGGCCGAAAAAATGCCGGAATAAATCATGACGACCATGATGATTCCGGCAAAAATCCAGTTTATTATCAGGTATGCGTTCTTGATAGCAGGTAAAGATTATTTCATTGAATCTTTTGCAGCATCAAGGCTCTTTTTCATTTCTTTTTCGAACTCTTCGCCAAATTCCTTACCAAAATCTTTGCCTAATTTTTCAATGTCGGTAGCAGCTTTTTTAAGTTGAAAATAGCGCCAAGTAGCCAAACTAGCCGCAATGACAGAAATAGCCAATGCTGCAATAATCATTCCTTTAGCAGCTTGTGCTTTATTGGCTTGCATATAAGCAACAGCACCTAAAATAATTGCAACAATAGCAGGAATTAAAGCCATACCACCGATACAGGGAATCCATGCAACAATAATACATAAAATACCTAACACCAAAGAAATAACGCCCATTACAAAACCTGCTTTGGGATCTGAAGTAGTTTGTTGATTTTCCATAAAATAATAAAGATTTAGGGTTAAAAAATAAATAAAACTGAAAATATTCTATTGTCCTTTTTTATCAGGACGAGTAGAATGCTGTTGCAAAGTACTATCTTTCGATACTTTTTTTAATTCATCCATCTTTTTCTCAAGAGCATTCATTGTGGAATCATTCGGAATCTCCTTGTTTTCAAACTCTTTTTCAATTTCTTTTACAAAATTGAAGTTTCTGTCTTTAGTAACAAAGTTATTCATTTTGACACCCCAGAAAATTGCTATACTTCCTGCAAATATTGAAACAATAATCGATCCTGCGATTAAACCCTTGGGAGCCTGAGCCTCATTTGCCTGTACAAGCCCAACAATTCCCAGAACCAATGCTATAATAGAAGGAATTAAGGCAATCAAGCCAATGCAGGGAATAAACGAAATAATAAGCGACAAGCCACCCAAAATCATGGCGGCAATCCCAAGATAATGACCACCATTGGGTCTTCTGTTCGAATACATATTTTCGCTCACAGCAGGTTTAAGATGAAAACATGTCAAATGTATAAAAAAAGTTAAAATAAACAATAAGATTGATCTGCTATTTTGAACTTTTTATGTCAAATGTATATTTTAAAACCATTTAAATCATTGAAATTTATTTGATAAGAAATGAGTTGCTGATTCAACTTTTTTTTCGGTTTACAAAAAATGTTAGAAAATGAAAAAGATTTGATCAGTTTTTATTAATTTTACATGCTCAAAGAGTTCAATTCTTAGATTGAATGCGTTTTAGAAAGTATAAAACTAATCCATTCGTTTCTACAATATTGTTAATTTGAATAATATCATGAATATTTAAATTATATACTGTATATGAGACAATTAAAAGCAAGTACTGTCTTGAGGTTAATATTATTAGCCATGACTATTTTTTTTGCAAATGAATCCTTTTCACAAAAGAAAAAGAAATCATTCATAAAGGCCGATGAAATGTATTCTGCCGGAGAATATTTTAAAGCCAATGAAAAATATAAGAAGCTTTTTGGCAGAGTCAAAGACAAAAAACTCAAAGGTGAGGTTGCCTTCAAGTTAGGCGAGTGCAACAAGTTTTTGAACATTCCTAAAAAAGCAGAAAGCTGGTACAGAAAGGCCATGAAATTCAAATATGCTGACCCCAAAATGTATCTCTATTGCGCTGATGTGACAAAAATGCTCGAAGATTATACCGAGGCTGCGATTCTTTATGCGCAATACAAAAAATTAGTGCCCACCGATAAGGCAGCCGACATTGGAATAGAATCCTGTAAGCTGGCAGCAGATTGGAAAAAGAAGCCCACGCGCCATGAGGTTGAGGAAATGAAGGACATAAACTCCAAATCGAGTGATTTCTCCCCCTGCTATTCAAGAAGCAACAATAAAGAAGTATATTTTACTTCCACAAGAGAAGGAATTACCGGGGAAAAATTCAATGAAGTATCGGGTTTGAATTTTGCTGATATTTTTGTCGTTCGCCAAGACAACAAAGGTACTTGGAGCTCACCAGTTCCACTCGAAGGGGATATTAATACCCTGAATGATGAAGGTGCTCCGACCTTGAACAAAAATAAGATCAATATGTATTTTACCCGCTGCATCAAGGAAAAAGGAAAAAGCTTTGGATGCAGAATTTATACTTCCGAAAAAAATGAAGACGGATGGTCTGGGGTAGAAGAAGTCGTCCTTTTTAAAGATAGTTCTATTTCACTTGGGCATCCTACCATTTCGCCCGATGATTTAACGATTGTTTTCGTTGTGAAAAGCGATACTTTGGGTTTTGGAAAATGTGATCTTTGGATGAGCAAACGCGATAAAAAAGGTTCGCCATGGTCTAAGGCTGTTAATATGGGTGAGCAATTGAATACACCCGGAAATGAAATGTATCCATACCTGAAAAATGATACGAGTATCTATTTTGCTTCTGATTACCATCCAGGCATGGGGGGCTTGGATATTTTTCATGCCAACAAAAACGAAGCAGGAATTTGGACAATAGAAAACATGAAATCGCCCGTCAATTCTGCTGCCGATGATTTTGCTCTTGTCTTCAAATCTGATGCCGATGAAGGTTTGTTTACTTCTTCCCGAAATGGAACAGATGACTTGTTTTCATTCGCATTGCCCCAACTTGAATTTGCTCTGTCGGGATTTTTGTTTGATGAAAAAACAAATAAATTTATCTCTGGCGGAAAAGTAAAACTTCTCGACGATAAAGGAGAATCTATCGAAGCCACCACTGGCAGAGATGGTTCATTTGCTTTTCGCCTCAAACCCAATACGGATTATATCATCATTGGTTCAAAGGAAAAATATTTTACAAGTAAGGCGCAGGAAACAACAAAAAACCTAACGGTGAATAAAAATTTTTCAACAAAGCTGTTTCTTATGCCCACCAATATCGTCATTGAACTTCCCAATATTGAATATGACTATAATAGCGATAAACTACGCGACATTTCTAAGGTGTCGTTGGATAAACTTATTGAGACACTCACAGATAATCCAAATATTACCATTGAGTTACGTTCTCATACAGACTTTCGAGGCGATTCAGAAAAGAATTTGGATTTATCACAAAGAAGAGCGCAATCTGTTGTCAATTATTTGGTAACGAATGGTATAGAAGAAGAACGATTAAGCGCCATTGGTTTTGGTGAAGCAGAACCCAAATTAGTGACCACGGAAATGGCCAAAAATTATCCTTTCCTTAAAATGGGCGACATACTCGATGAGAAGTTTATAAACGCCCTAAAGGATGAAACCCAAAAAGAAACAAGTCATCAAATGAATAGACGTACGGAATTCAAAGTTGTTTCCGAAAATTTTGTACCTAAGAATTAATTTTATAACAGGTGAGAATCGTTATGTATTTTTTCACTAATAGAAAGTTATTTTATGATAACAAAATTGATAGAAACTCTTGCCCGATTTGCTACATTATTGGAGCAACATCATGATTTTGAATTATATGCTTTTAAAATATTTGAACCATTGAGCATGGATCAAATTCAAAATCTTGAAAATGGTTTTCATAAGCAACTTGTTGAAATAGAGCCTTCTAATGATTTGAGCTTGGCTGCGTCCTATTTTATGCCGTATGACAGCAATGAAAAAAGATTGAAGCTTCAAATTCCTGATAAGCCATGGATTATTCCTCCTTTGCTATCGGATTTTTACAGAAAAACCAATGGATTACAATTTGTTTGGGGGTATAAAAAAATTCGCAACTTTGAGAAACTCAAAACAAGTTATCATATCAGCAAATATACTTGCAACAAACAATCTGCACCTTGGGAGAGATGGAATTCTATTTCACATCATTGGTCTTTGGGATCTATTTTTGTTCCCCCTTTGGAAGTTGTATTAAGTCAATTTGCTGAAGGAAATTTACGATGGGCAGATAAAAAAAGTTCATTGATTTACCCTGTTGTTCCGTTCGATTTTTATGATGATTGGGGCACTGCTGCCTTGTTGCTCAATGAGAATGAACCTATAAATGAGGTGGTCATTGGCGAAGATTCGATGGCCAGTTTTTATGATGCAAGTCCGCATAATTTGCAAGAGTATATAGAGCGGAATTGGATTCATCATAAAGGCTCTATTTTACTGCGCAAAAAGCACAGAATCCAAATGAGTTCTGATCATTGGAGCTTAGACGAATTGGCTCAAAAAATAGCGTATGCAGAGGAAATAGGTAATTGGGGAATGATTTAATTATGATGCTTGCTTTACGCATTTTATCTCATCATTGAACATTGCATTATACTAATTTCCAAATATCTTCAATAGGTAAATTGTCGAAAGTTTTTATTTGGTCTTTCAATATTATCTCTGCGGAATTTTGGAAATATCTTTTTGTCTTCATCTCGTTTTTCATATTCAAAATCAAGTAGAGCAATATAATAAATCGGATTTAATTTGAAACTCCAATCTCCTTTATCAGCTTGTTCTCTTACAGGAAATGTAATATAAAAAAATTGCTCGATCTTTAAAATATTTAATTTTCGCTTTTTGCATTTCTACAATAAAGCGTTCACCTGTAATACTTTCGCAACGAATATCGAAAATGCCTTTTCGTTCTTCTGGCAAGTCAGGCGTATTTTCTACGTTTTAAAATTCCAAATCTTTAAATTGATGTTTAGCTGGAAGTAATTGATTTAGAAAATCAACTAATAAATCTTTGTTTGCTTCAACTCCAAAAAGTCGCTTAAATCCAAAACCCGTATATGGATTTTTATATTTTGCTTTTTTATCTATAGTGTCCGGCACAGTAGTAATATTTAGTATATTCATGCAGCAAATATACAACTTTTTAGTTCCGCAAAATTTAAGTTTTTTCAGTTAAAATATTTTATAAAAGTTTATCAATGAATATATTGTCAATTCTATCTTTACAAAATTACAATTTTTTTCAAATAATCTAAGTATTGACTATTCTTGGTTTCTTTGTGTATAACGAAACAACACTAAGCCATACCATGCCAGAAAAGTAGAACTTAGTGTAGCTTTATTCTCACAATTTACTCCCAAACAACAACTTCGGCTGGTTTCAATGTTTTTTGTCCCAAAATTATTTTTGCATCTGCGGCAAGAGGCACTTCTATCGTATTTGTAGAAATATTGACTGCCACCCAAAAACCATCTCGCCAGTCCATGATCAGGCCATCTGCCAGATCAATGTATTTCATTTTTGCTTTGTCCATAATTTTTTTGAAGACCGCTTTCTCCAATTTACCATCATCGGTATCAGGACCTATGTATGAAACACTTCCATTGTTAATCGTGCGATGACTCACACAAACCTTTCCTTTATAAAATTGATCTTTGAAGGTAGCCCAAGTTTCTGTACCGTTCAATGGTTCTAAGGCATCGGCCCAATTGTTCCATTCGTAAATAGATTTATCCATTTCTACTTTGGCAAATTTATCGGGTGGAAGATGATCATAAAACGGAATATTCGCACCAATGAGTTCTAATATAGGTTTGCAATAGGGAGCCTCCCATAAGTGCATATCACGATCTGTAAACCCACTCCGAGTTGTTAATACCAGATTACCGCCATTTTCGGCATAACTTTTCCACTTTCCCACTAATTTTTCATCTAACAACATATAAGAAGGAGCAACAACCATTTTATATTGACTCAGATCCATATCCTCTGATATAAAATCGACCATACAGCCCAGGCTTTTTAGTTGTTGGTGCAGTTTAAATACCATTCTTTGATAGTCGTATTGAAGTGTTTGTGATTCGATTTGTGTGCCCCATAAATTATCAAAACTATATATGATGGCTACTCTTCTATTTTTGTAATCCTCAGGCATTTGATTATTGGGCTTATATTTTTTTCTTAGTTCTTTTATTTCCGCCATAAACTGGCTATATTCTTTCCCACCAGACGAAGGAGTGATGCCATCTGTGCCCACCATACCGTAGTGGTAGTGTTCTCCCCCAGAAAGCGGCTGTCTGTATCTGTAGGAGCAAATAAAATCACAACCGCCAACAAATGCATTCCAAAGCCATGCCCTTACAATTCCAGGATAGGGTTGAGGATTATATCTACCCCAATTCACCTGACCCGGCTGAAGCTCCATCACACCAGTGAAACCTTTTTTGTAGCGAAAAAAATCGTTTGAATATGACATCCTTGTTGGAAATCCTGTGCGGAATCCTTCATCGCCTACGCTACCCCAGTTTGAAAAAATTCCAGCTACAGGATAAACGGTATATGACAAAACATTCAGATCCTTATCATTAAGCCAAGGATTAACTTTATCATGATCATGCATATAATTTGAAGTAATCCATTGATCTTTATCTACATACTTTCGCAATATTGTTACTTGAAAATGCAGATACTCGGCAAGCTTGTCTGCATTAAACCGTTTAAAATCTAAAAGTGCATGAGGATTCGCTCCATTCATCTGGGTTTTGTAATTTGGCAGTAAAACCTGATTCCAATCGAAAAGGGTTTCGCTCCAGAAAGCAGTTCCCCAAGCCCTGTTCAATTCCTCCAAACTTTTATATTTTGCTTTCAGCCATTCCCGGAAATCTTTTTTTGCTTCAGGATGATAATCTTCTACCCCATAATGACCTGGTTCATTGTCCAATTGCCATGCCCAAACTCGTTTATCTTTACCATAATGTTCAGCCATCTTGGAGAGTAATTTCTCAATGAGTTCTCTATATTTTTTGCTCGACCATGAAACATGTTGCCTTGTTCCGTGTTCTGCTCGTAAACCATCATCTTTTACCACAAGTATTTCGGGATATTTTTGACTCATCCATGCAGGTGGAGTTGGAGTGGGAGTACACATTATAACCTTCAATCCGTGTTTTGCGGCCAACCCTACTGCTTCATCCAACCATTCAAATTTATATACACCTTCCTGAGGCTCTAACATAGCCCAGGCAAACTCTGCAAAATGAGTAAATTCGAAACCCATTTCTGCCATGTTTTTCAAGTCTCTGTCCCATTGGCTTTTATCCCAATGTTCAGGATAGTAATATACGCCGGTAGTTACCAAATCTTTGGCTTCAAAATAGGGACCAAAGCCGGTTTGAAAATCTTGCTGAATATTTTCAGTTTTTTTTTCTTTTGGCTTATCACAGCTAAAAAAAATCAATGTAGCCAATAATATCAATACATAATTTTTCATCATAAGAAAATTATTTTTTTTTTTCGGGAATGACTTTATATAAGAACCACAAACATAAAGAAAAATTGATAATGTGAAAATGTATGTTGAATAAATTTTCACAATTGCAAGCCCCAATTTTCAATATTAGAAAACGGACAAATGTCATAATTTGGCTCAGAACAAAATTATGGTTTGAAAAACTTGATCGAGTAAAAAAGCGATTCAAAAGCATAATTTGGTCATCCATTCGATTGGATATTGAATGACCTTAAAATAATTTGTATTTTTGAACTTTGAGAAAATACATTATGGGACAGAACTAACGTATGAAAGGAATTGGGAAAGTATGGCATCGAAGCCATTTAAAAAACAAAACTGAATTGAGATTTGATAAAAGAATGAATGATTATTTAAATAGGAAAAAATATTGAATATGAATTTTAAAGAACTCAACGAAATAAACCACGAAAAAGATTTCCTTGATACAAGGTTGAATACATTGAAGCAGATTTTGATTTATCTGACTATTGGTGGATGCATCATTGTATTTTTATGGCAAATATTGCAAAAATTCTATTATCATCATTTTGATTCCAGAGTAATTGGTTTAAGTTTAATAGCTGTTTTTGTTTTTATCATAAATCTTTTATTCGCCATTAAACAAAATTCGATGTATGCTCATAAATTCCATTTACTAGTAGGTTTTTATGTGGGTGCATCATTTTGTATGCTTATGACTATTTTTACGGGGGCAAGCGAAAGTCCTTATTGGTTTGGTTTATTTTTCATTTTAATTGCCTGGTTTGTATTGGTTCCATTCGCCTATAGGGAATTAATCTTCCATAGTTCCTTGTTTGTCTTTATTTTTTTGGGTGGATTACTCGCACAAACAGAATTTCAGTTGCAGAATCATGAAGTTTTAAAAATAATATTTCTTTATTTTGGCACTTTATTTATAGGTTTTTATGCTTCAATAAAGCGCAATAGAATGGAAGCTGAAGCTTATAAAACCTACAAAATTTTAAGTGAAAAGAATAAAGTATTGAGTAAATACTTGCTTGTATTGGAACAAGCACCCGGTTCAGTTTTTATCATAGATAAAAAAATGAATTTTGAGTATATAAATCCTTGTTTCACACAATTATCGGGTTATACAAAAGAAGAATTGCTTCATAAGAGTTTGACAAATACGGTTTATAATGGTAAAATTCCCGATTCCCGAATAGAAATAATCGAAGCCTTACGAAACGGCGACAAGTGGCAAGGCGAATTGCTTACTTTCCATAAATCAGGAAAAACTTATTGGGCAAATACGATAGCTGCACCTTACAAAGATGAATTTGGAAATGTGGATGGATACATCGTCATTCAACAAGATATCACACAGCACAAAATAATGGAAAATGCCATTCAGGAAAGCGAAAAACTATATAGAGCATTAATTGAGAGAGCCAATGATGGCGTTGCATTAACACAAAATGGCAAAATATTACTCGTGAATAAAGCATTCTGTGATATTTTTGGATATTCCGAAGAAGAAATAAAAAGCATCACACCTGCGGATCTTATTGCTCCAGAAGATAAGGAACGAGTTTTTGAACTACATTACAAACGAATGCGTGGCGAAATCGATTCCCAAAATTATGAAGCAGTTTTTTTACATAAAAATGGAACACGTATATTAAATTCAATGAGTTCCACAACAGTAAAAGTAAACGGAGAAAACGCCTCATTTGTTACTTTGCGTGACATAACAGCACAACGTGCCTTACAAATAGAATTGGCACAAAGCGAGCAAAAATATCGGGAATTGGCAGAAATGCTCCCTCAAACCGTTTATGAATTGGATTTAAATGGTAGGCAAACATACATGAATCAAGCTGGCATAGCAACCTTCCGGCATACAAAATCGGCCATTGGTCGATTGGCTTTTGAATTCATCATACCTGAGTACCACCAACGTATGCGTGAAAACATCCAAAAAAGCATTCAAAATAAAGATTTTAAACCAGGAAATGAATACACTGCAGTGCGTGAAGATGGCTCTCAATTTCCTGTTATCATTTATTCTGCGCCTGTTTACACAAAAGGTGTTGTTACTGGAACAAGAGGAATAATCATCAATATTTCCGAACGAAAATCCATGGAAAATGAATTAAGGGAAAACGAAGAGAAATATCGCTTACTTTTTGAAGCTGAATCTGATGCAATTTTTATGGTTGATGTTGATTCGGGTGATATTTTGGATGCAAATCCGGCAGCAACAACAATTTATGGATATTCGCACGATGAATTTTTACTGATGAAAAATACAGATGTCTCAGCGGAACCCGAAAAGACAACTAAAGCTACCTATCAAAATGAAAAACGCGTTTTACTACGCTACCATCGAAAAAAAGATCATACAATTTTTCCAGTTGAATTAAGTGCTGGTTTTGCACTATTTAAAAAAAGAAAAATACAAATTGTAACATCGCGCGATATTACTGAAAACAAAAAAATGCAAGATGATTTGATAAAAAGTGAACAGCGCTTTCGGGAGTTAACAGAGATGCTTCCTCAAACCGTTTATGAGCATGACTTAAACGGGAAAATCACTTATTTGAACCAAGCAGGAAAAACAACCTTCGGGATCGATCAAAGTGACGTGGATGTAAATGCATTTTCCCTTGTTGCCTCCTGTGATCTTGAAAGAATGAAAGAAGATTTGAAAAATAATCTCTCTAAAAAAAATCAAACACGTGGAAATATTTATACCGCACAAAAACGAAGTGGAGAATCTTTTCCTGTTATGATTTTTGCCGCACCCATGATTTCAAATGATAATCCAACTGGAATTCGGGGAATAGTACTCGATATGACAGAACATATTTCTATGCAAAAAGCCCTCCGTGAGAGTGAAGAAAAATATCGGTCGCTTATTGAAAATGCTACTGATGGCATCGTAATTACCCAAAAAGGAATATTGAAATTTGCCAATGAAGCCATGTGTCATATTTTGCAATATTCGTTGAATGAATTAATTGAACAACCCTATCTCAATTATGTTTTACCGGATGACCAACAAATAATGATTGATTACCACCAGCGCCGCATGAATGGTGATGTTTTTACCAGTATATACCGAAGCCGACTGATCAGAAAAGATGGAAAAACAATTACAACGGAGCTTAATGCCAGAACTTCCGTTTATAATGGAAATCCGGCTGCATTTATTGTAATTCGAGATATTACAGAGCGTTTGAACATTGAAAATGAGTTAACAAATGCAAAAAATGAACTTGAATTATTAAACAAAGAGCTTGAAAACAGGGTGATAGAAAGCTCTCAAAAATTGGCAGAAACAAGAACACAGCTAATAAATTTACAAAGGGAAAATTTGCAATCGCAGTTTGAAGTGCTGCGCCAACAAGTAAATCCGCACTTTTTATTTAACAGTTTGAATGTACTTACATCACTCATAAAACTTGAACCGGATTTAGCCGAAAAATTCTCTGAACATTTATCAAAAGTTTATCGTTATGTTCTTGAAAATAAAGATAATGAACTTGTTGATTTAAAAACTGAGCTTAATTTTCTTTCCGCTTATATTTTCCTATTAAACATTCGTTTTGTTGGAAAACTCAAAGTGAATATAAACATATCTGATGAGCAATCTGTAAAGAAAATCATCCCCTTAGCTATGCAATTGTTAATTGAAAATGCGATTAAACATAACATCATGTCAAAATCAAAACCGCTTTCAATTGATATTTATATTGATGATAGTAATTACCTTAACATTATAAATAATTTGCAGGAACGTCCTTCTCAGTTAATTTCTACGGGAGTTGGTCTAAAGAACATCCAGAACAGATATTTTTTATTGAATAGCACAGAACCCATATTTGTAAAAAATGACACACAATTTATTGCTAAAATACCCCTAATAGACTAATTTAATTAATTGTATATAAAATGAAAATAGCAATCATAGAAGATGAAATTTTTGCCGCCAAACGACTTGAAAATATGATCAAAGTGTTTAATCCGAACATAGAAGTAGTAGCAAAGCTTGAATCTGTGAAGGAATCGATAGAGTGGTTTCGCACAAATCCTGAACCCGACTTAATTTTTCTTGATATTCATTTGGATGATGACCTGAGTTTTGCCATTTTCAAAGAAGTATCCATAACCAGTGCGATTGTTTTTACAACGGCTACAGATGAATTGGCTACAAGAGCATTCCATCTGAAAGGCATAGATTTTTTGCTTAAACCCATCATTCAGGCAGACTTAAACCTGCTTATTCAGAAATATGAAACAAAAAACGGCGAGAGAATGCCTCATGATCCCACAATTTTTGATGACATAATTAATTCCAAATTTTAATTTTTACGAAAATGAGAAGTATTATTATAGAAGACGAAGAATTTGCCGCACGCAGGCTTCAAAACATGATTCTGCAGTGTGATAATACAATAAAAATTGAAGCTATTTTATCTTCCGTAAAAGAATCTGTTGCATGGCTCAAATCTAACCAAGAACCTGACTTGATTTTTCTCGATATACATCTGGATGATGATTTGAGCTTTTCCATTTTCGACAATGTAAAAATTCAATCAAACATTATTTTTACAACCGCTTATGACGAGTATGCAATGAAAGCGTTTAAGCATAAAAGCATTGATTATTTGTTAAAACCTATAAATCAATCTGAACTCAATCAGTCTATTGAAAAATATAAAAATTGGAATCGTGAAAACAAAATGAATATAGACCCAATAGAACTCAGAAAATTGCTTGTTCCACAACCTGCGTACCGAGAACGATTTTCTGTATCAGTTGGCGAAAAGCTAAAAACAATTAAAGTAGAAGATATTGCATATTTTTTTAGCACCAGTGGAATCACTTTCATTGTAATGAACGACAAAAAGCAGTATTCAATTGATTTAAGCCTCGATACATTGATAGAGCAACTGAACCCAAGAGATTTTTTTAGAATTAACCGACAGTATTTGCTGAGGTTATCAGCGATAACCCATGTACATATTTTTCCTAAAAGTCGCTTAAAAGTTGAACTAAATCCTTCACCCAATGAAGAGGTTTTTGTAAGCATTGATAAGGTTCCTAATTTTAAGAGATGGATGGATGGCAATATCAGCAACGATTGAAATTTTATTCAATTTATTCAAGCACGCTAAAATAGGATTCAATCGGTATTTTAGGCAATTCAATGAATATTGTTTTTTAACCATTCATTATACTGTATATCTTTGTGATACAATTCAAAAGAACTTCTGCTTTTAGCAATGAAGTTTATTGATTCAACTTAGTTTTATAAATCAATTTACATTTACAAAAACATGGAAACGAAAACAACAATTGACAAGTCAAAAGAATTGCATACCACTCTGCACTTGATTAATGAAAAGCTTAATTTTGAGGGTATTGTGGATGGTAATCGTCCAATTTCCTTGGATTATATACCCCCCTATGGCGATAATCTTGGTTATACATCGCTTGAATTATTTCTATTAAGTTTATCATCTTGTGTGGGGCATTTGCTTCTAATTTTATTGCGAAAACAGAATAAAGATATTCAGAGATTCGAAATAAAAGCACAAGGATTTCGTAATCAAGACCATCCTACATCTTTTAAATCTATTGTTTTAAACATAAACATTTATTCTGGTAATACATCAGAATCGGAAGTGCAAAAATTAATAAAATTAGCAGAAGAAACCTACTGTCCGGTTTGGGCGATGATTAAGGGAAATGTAAGTGTAGAGGTGAAAATTAATATTTTTACTTTGAATGATTCATCCATTTAAATTTGAGTCTAACTTATTCCTATACATGATTGGTTTCATTTCATTCTTTTTCAATTATTTAACCCAAGTATTTGTTTAACTTGTTCAATTGATATTTTCATGGAATTTAAAATCAGTCCAATACTTACACCATTTTTATAAAATTCTTTTTACAGTCTCAACTTCCTTCTGTTCTTATCTTTCTCTTTCTATTTCAAGTGCTTATCCCACTGCTATTTCTACTGCTCACTTTGTCTTTGAACTTTCATCTGCTTTACGCATAGACGCATAATCGTACCCAACAATTCTTCGCCTTCAAAAAAATATGAAGCTTAAAGTACCTATAAAAATAACTTGATTTAGTTTTGGATAATCTGCTTGTAAACTTCAATTTGGGAGGCAGATTGTTTTGCTGCAAAATATTGTACACTTTTATCAAAACCATCGGGTTCTTCAACTTGCATCTCTAAAATGTACCAAATATTTCGTTCATCAGTATTGCGAACATTCGCCAAAAATTATTTTGGAAAGTTTTTTCAGACTTGAAAAAGAGAATAAACCTAAAAACATATACCTCAAAAACAATAAACTGAACACAATTGTTATACCTTGGATGCACATTGTATCATTTTCTGATATATGGATAAATAAGAATTTATTTTCACTTTAACAATTTATAAATAAATAAATTAACCCTTATGAAAAGCTTTGATTTACATTTGAATTTCGCAGGCAATTGCGAAGAAGCCTTGAGGTTTTATGAAACATGTTTTGGAGGCAAAATTATTATGCTTCAGAGATTCGGCGAAATGGATATGGCTTCTCCGGATGAATATTCGGATAAAATCCTGCATGCGATTTTTGAAGCGGATGGTCTGAAATTTATGGCAGCCGATGCAATGCCTGATCAAACAATTCATGGCGGCTCCAATATTTCTATCAACATTAATTTCGAAAGCGAAGCAGCCCAAGCAGAAGTTTATAAAAAGCTTGCCGAAGGCGGACTTGAACAAATGCCCTTGCAAGATGCTTTCTGGGGAGCTACTTTTGGCATGGTTCAAGACAAATATGAAATCAACTGGATGTTGCACTATGACAAAAATCCTAAGTAGTTAGCTTGGATTGCTTTCCAAAAAACAACCCTGCGATTTTCATAGGAAAATGCAGGGTTGGTAAAAAGTAAGTTGTAAAATCAATGACTATTTGGGAGGAGCACCTGCACCACCTAAGTATTTATTTTTCAAATAATCATCATAATCATCAGCATATCCGCCAATTCTCTTCATTGCTGCAAGAATTTCTTCTTCTGAGATTCCGTCCAATTCTCTGATGGTTTTTACATAAATCCAATTTTTGAATTTTGTCATACCAACGCCATAAAGAGTATGGTTGATTTCGAGAATTTCATTCAGAAAAGGCTCAGCTCCGCTAGTAGGAATTTCGCAAACAGGAGACATGCATTGGAAATAGCCATAGTCTTGATCTTGAACTTTAAATACATCGATCCAAACATTGGCTGATCCTTTGCGAAGATCCCATTGACCTTCTTTTTCGCCACGACATTGCTCAGGGTCAACGCCTAATTGTTTGATGCAATTATCTACCATTTGGTAGTAGTTTTTGATATTTTCCATAACAGGTTTTTTAAAAGTTTTTCTAAACAAATATAGTAAATCAAATGAGAAAAAAAAAATCTCATTGAATTTTTTCATCCCATATATAAAAATTACCAGAAGAGTTAATGCATTATATATTGTAGAATAGTGATGCATTGCGTATTTACGCATTATCAATTTGCATTCTAATTACATATACATTTTGACCTAAATTTATGAACAAATTAATTCCTGATTTTTGAAAATTTTGATTATCTTTGTTGACCATGAAACCTAATCTTTTTAAAAAATTTGCATCATGAAACAATGTCTTGAAAATCTTAAATCTCAAATTGCGTTAATTCTGGTCTGTTCAACATTAATTCTCTGTACACTTATTTTTGTTATAGCATGGAAAGGAAAAGTAAAAAACACCAAATCTATAACCGTTTGGGGCGTAGGAATCAAGGATTTTCATTCTGATTTGGTGGTATGGTCTGGTTCTTTTGCCAAAAAGAGTTTGGTTTTAAAGGAAGCTTACCAGCAGTTGGATAGCAATAAGGCGATTATTCAAAAATATTTGGTATCGAAAGGCGTAAAAGAAAGCGAAATCGTTTTTTCTGCGATCGATCTTTTCAAAGAATCGGAACAACTTTATGCTCAGGATGGTAGTTACAGAAATGTTTTTTCTGGTTACAGGCTTACACAAAGAGTTCATATTGAATCGAAAGAAATCGATAAGATCGAAAATGTATCGAGAGGCATCACAGAACTCATCAACCGAAATGTTGAATTTAATTCTGATGTACCAAAATATTTTTATACAAAACTCAGCGATTTAAAATTGGAGCTAATAGGCATGGCAGCCGAAGATGCAAGGAAAAGAGCCTCAGCGATAGCAGAAAAATCCAAAGCTGACTTAGGGCGTTTGAGATACGCAAAAACAGACGTTTTTCAGATCACCGCCCAAAATTCGGATGAAGATTTTACTTACGGTGGAGTTTACAATACAGCAGCAAAAAACAAAACTGCGAATATATTGATCAAGGTAATTTATGAAGTTGATTAATTTGGATGGCTACATCATAATTGAACTTTGCCTAAGATAAATTTTCTGGCAAAGTTCAAATACAATTCTTTATCGGGGAATGGCGTAGTTGTATAAATTATCATCCACATAATCATTCACTTTGATATTCTTGTAAGTCGTAACTTCATACAATTCTTTTCCATTCAAAACTTTGATATTCACAATTTCTGTCGGAAAGAATAATCCTTTGTAATTCTGATAATTATTGAAAAACTGCTTTGCGGCTACAGCACCTTTGACATCTAAAAATACAATTCCGAATAATTTCTTTTCTTTATTTGAAACCAGGATTTTTCCTATTTTGTTGGCAAAATTTGAGGGCGGCAACCATGTTGTAATCACCATTTCATTTTCTTTTTCAACCTTTTCAACTTTGAAAAATGATTTTTTTAATCCAAAGTCGGGTAGTTGTCCATTCAAGGCAAGGTGATATATAGACATTTCAACAACCGAGGGAATAATGGCCTTTTGGACAAGCTTACCATTTGCAAATTTAAACATGCAGGTATCTGCAGTTACCCATGTTTCTATTTCTGGAAACTTGGTCTGATATACGATTTTCCTGATATTTTTATCGTAATAAACTCGCCCCATTGTGAGTGTGCCCTTACCCGCAGCATCCTTGGCTTTGATTGAAAAATCGGCAGAGAAACGGAAATAACCCTGTGAGTGAACTCTTTGATTTACAAAAAATAAACACAAAAGTAGAAACAGTATTTTCATCCTTAATCGATTGCAATTAGATATGGTATTATTTTTGCAAATCTAATGAAATGAATCAAATACTGAAAGAAAAATTTCTACGGCCAATTCTATCAGAAATGGATCCTCTGTAACAACCCCAAGCGTAAAAAGGGTCGAAGGCAGAACGCAGCCCAAAACTGCTTTTCCAATATCTTCACCCGATTCATGGTTGACAATGATGATCCCCAAACCAATTGGCCCTAAACAACAACCCAGCCAAAAAGCTGCCGGCATACCATCTTTTAACTCAATAACCGTATTGGGGAATTTTGTTTGAGCTTGCTGCAAACTATTTTGCAAAAGCGATTCACCTCCATTCCAATCGACTTGCGACTGCAAACTCTGTTCTATAAATGATATTTCTTTAAGCTGATCGTCAACTTGTTGCTGATTATAGGAAAACAATTCGGAATACACATCCCCTCCATTATCGCAATGCTTATTTGCAAGTGAAATCTGGCTGGTCAGCAGAAGGACGAATAAGATAAAAACTTTAAACTTTTCCATTTGTGAGTCATTTTATGTGTTTGAAATAGCGATATTGTAATTTTCTTTCATATTTTAATATAACTTTTTGTAAAAATATATTCATCGAATTGAAGTACATTTTTAATATTAATAAATTGTAAATTAGTAATTTATGGAATAATCTTTAAAAAAGATCATTCCATAAATCTCAAAAGCTTCTATGAATAAAACGAATATTTTTCTCATATTTGCATAAATTGAAATTTTATTTTTCATCATCTCAATTTATTCATCCACTTAAGTATTTAAATGAAATAAAAAATCCCTATTAATATGAAGACGGACGATAGAAAATCACATGACGAGCTTATCAGGGAGATGATCGAAATGCGCGAGCATATTCGTCAATTGGAATCATTTACAGTTAGTATTGAACAAATTGTAGAAGAAGTCACAGAAAGTGAAAGTAAATACAAGACCATCATCAATAACATGATGAATGGATTTATGCATGCCAAAATTGTTTTAGATGAATCGGGAAAACCAATAGACTATATCTACTTAGAAATCAATAAGTTTTTTGCCGAAGAGTTGCAAATGGAAGAAGATGAAATCGTTGGCAAAAGCGCAAAGTCTATTTTTCCTGATATTGACGACAAACTGATTCAGGCATTTGGGGAAACTTCGTTAACCGGAATTTCAAAACAAAAGCAAATTTTCACTGCGGAACTAAATAAATATTATGATACAACAATTTATAGCCCCGAAAAAGAGGAGTTCTATGTTGTATTTCGTGACATAACGAATCAGAAGAAATTTGAATCGGACATAAAAGAAAGTGAAAAAAGATACAGAGACATTTTTAATAATGCACCCATTGGGATTTTTCAATCGACTTTTCAAGGAAAATTTCTGAAAGTTAATCCAGCACTTGCTCAAATGCTTGGATTTGAAAGCCCGGATCAGGTTATAGAGAATCAATCTGTTTTTCATGATGAATTTATGCTTCTCCCAGTCGATAAAGCTGATTTGTTTGATCAAATAAAAGACCAGGAAGGTTTCAAAATTTTTGAGACGAATTATAAAACTCAGCACGATCAATTCATCGATGCATTATGCTATGTGAGAGCAGTAAAGGATAATGGATTCCAGTTTTTAGAAGGTTTCATTCTGGATGTGAGTCAAATCAAAAGAACAGAGCAATCCCTGAAAGAAAGCGAAGAAAGATTCAGGAAAATCGCCATGATGGCGCATGATGCCATTATTCTTTTAGATGGAAAAGGGCAGGTTATATTTTGGAATTTGGCAGCAGAAAAACAATTTGGCTATACCCAGTCCGAAATGCAAAACCAACAACTTCATGATATTATAGGTGTTGAAATGAATATGGATTCTTTGCATGAAAGAATCCAGTATTTTTCGCAAACAGGAAATGGAGAATTTATTGGCAGAACCATTGAGACTGTTGCCAGAAACAAAAACAAAGAAGAAATTCAGATTGAACTTTCATTGGCTTCAATGAAATTGAAAAGTGAATGGACTGCCATTGGGATTATTCGAGATATATCTGAACGCCAGAAAGTTGTTTCTGAAATGGATGAAATGATTAAAAATCAATCATTTATATCTAAAATATCTTATTTCTTTTTAAGTGTTCTGGATTTTGAAGCAACAGTTGAATACACTCTGGAGCTCCTCAGAACTTACTTGTCTTGTGATAGAATTTGTATTTTTGAAGATTATGATGATGGAAACCATGCTGTTTGTACTTTTGAAAAGCTTAACAGTTTTGCTTCTTCAACAAAAGAAAACCATCCTATAGTAACTTATAAGGATGTGCCATCTTGGAAAAAAATCATTTCAGAGCAAGGAATGATCATTGCAGGAACAATAGGAACCTTACCACCCGATGTTTCTACTAAATTATATAAAGAAGATACCAAATCGATCATTGTTTTTCCGATTTATATTGAAGATATTTTCTTTGGATACATTTCTATTGAAACCACCCAATATATAAAGGTTTGGAATCAACATGAAATAGAATTAATCAAAACATTTTCGAACATTCTGGCAAGCGGATATGAACGTAAAATTTATAATGAAAAACTCAAGGAAAGCGAAAAGAAATTCCGAAATATTTTCAATAGCAGCAGCGACATCATTATTATTTCTGATTTTTTGGGAAGAATCAAAGAAGTGAACAACAAGGCAACCGAAGTTCTATCTTACTCAAAAAATGAACTATTAAGACTGAATCTTGAGGATTTGATTCCTGCCGAAGATCGAGATTTATTTGAAAACAAAATTGCCAGTTTGCATGAGCAAATTAGTGCAATGACCCAAATATCATTGAAAACAAAATCAGACAAATATATACCCTTCGAAGTAAGCAGCCGTCAGATCGATTATCAGGGTGAAAACTGCATATTAAGTACAATGCGCGACATCACGGAGAGAAAGGAAATTGAAAAGCGAGTGCTTAGTGCTATGATACTGGGCGAAGAAAAAGAAAGAGATAGAACTTCAAAAGAATTGCACGATGGACTTGGGGCTTTACTTTCCAGTATCAATATCTATGTGAACTTGATTCTGGCAGGACAAACCAATGATGATGAAAAAGATGAGTTACTGCGTACAATAAAAGAATTGGTAAATCAAACCATTACTTCTGCCAGAGAGATTTCTAACAACATTCGTCCCAATGTTTTGAGCAATTATGGCTTGATTCCATCATTGACCTCTTTCATTGAGAAGTTAAACAAAACCGGGCAAATTGAAGTAAATTTCAATTCTAAAGCAGAAAACTTTAGCTTAGAAAAGAATATCGAAATTATTATTTATAGAATCGTTAATGAATTGATAAATAACACGTTAAAACATGCTCAAGCTTCCATCATTGATATCGAAATGATTCAAGATGATCGGTTTTTTCACCTCACTTATAAAGACAATGGCAAAGGCTTTGATGTTCAAACAAAAGTAAATAATACATTCACACAAAGCATGGGGCTGAGCAATATCACAAGCAGATTACTTTCTATCGGGGGCTATTGCAATATATCCAGTATCCAAGGCGAGGGAATGGAGGCAAAAATAAAAATAAAGCTTTAGAATTTTGCAATAAATTGTAGCTGTTAATATAACAATTCGAAATACAACCTTATTGACATATAGGCACATAGAATGTTAAAAATACGCTTTCAAACTCAAATCAAGACTACGGATATTGTGGGTTAGTTCACCTACAGAAATAAAGTCAACCCCACATTCTGCGTACTGCCTGATTGTTTCTATTGTGATGCCGCCAGATGATTCTGTTTCAAAGCGTCCATCAATCAATTCTACTGCTTTCCGTGTATTTTCCACATTAAAATTATCCAGCATAATTCTGTCCACTCCGCCAAAAGTAAGTACTTGATTCAATTCGTCAAAATTTCGGACTTCCACTTCTATTTTAATATCCAATTTTCTGTCATGCAAATATTTGCTTGCTGCTTGAATTGCATTTACAATTCCACCGCAAAAATCAACATGATTATCCTTTATTAAAATCATGTCATATAAGCCCATACGGTGATTTTTTCCACCACCAATTTTAACAGCCTGTTTCTCAATAATCCTATTGCATGGCGTTGTTTTCCTTGTATCTAATATCTTGGTTTTTAAACCTTTGAGGTGATTAACATATCTCTTCGTCTTGGTTGCAATACCGCTCATTCTTTGCATCACATTCAGAACAAGTCTTTCTGCTTGAAGTATCGAAACGGCCTTACCATAAACTGTAAAAACAATGTCTCCATGCTTTACTTTTTTTCCATCCGGAATATTGATCTGCATCTGAAGATTGTGATCTATTTTTTTAAAAATACTCTCAGCTATTTTCACTCCAGCGATAATACCATGATCTTTGACCAATAATTTTGCATTTCCTTCAGCATGCAAGGGTACACAGGCCATTGATGTTATATCATAATCGCCAATATCTTCAGCGATAGAATTTTCAATAAATATTTCAAATTGCATAGGGTAGTTCTCCGAATGATTAAAGTAAGTTATAGGCAAAAATATAAATTATTTTCATACTTAAAAATCCGCTATTCTTCATATTTTTCAATTCTCATTTGATGAATCACGTATTTCGTATTTTCCACTTTCATCAAAATATAAACGCGAAATCCACCTGTTTTTGTTTTGAGATGGCCAATAGCATATTGAGAAGTTTTCTTCCCGCCTTGGTGGATAATTTCAAAATCTTTGGTTGGATTCTTTTTAAAAAAGTCTTTAATTAAGGATTCGGCTTGGGATTTATTATAAACATCCTCATTATCAAGAATTACAAGCTCGATATAGTTGTTGAAGTATGCAGCCAAAGCTCTTGCATCCCCATTTTTAAAGGCATTAGGAATACCTTCAGGGATTCCAGAAATATCGGAATATGTGGTTAATCTAACGAGGACTAAAAAGATGATATTTATCAGCAATAACTTCATTTTTGTAATTCCATCAAATGTTCTAAGCTCACAAAAATTGAACCATAAAAAAAAGCAATCATGCAGATGAAATTGAATTTAGTTTTTTTTACATTCTTTCTGAATTCAATCCAAAGAACTCAAAGATTTCTGCTTAAAGACAAGGCAATGATCTAAAAACCTACAATCACTGCAAAAAAGTATTTATAAATTCCAGAACCCGAATATAACATGAGATTTTCAAGCAAGCAAATCAATTATTTTTTAATTTCGCCAACAAGTCAAAAATACAAATTTTGATCAAATAAAAAATTATTATCACACAATTACTTTTTTCAATAAAAATCAAATTATGACCATCACACTATTGTCTATTGGAAAAACAAATTCCCCGGAGTTAATACAGTTAATTCAAGATTATATTGGAAGATTAAATCATTATTCTAAATTTCAATTTGTTATAATTCCCGAAAATAAATTACACAGCAAATTTTCGGTGGAGGAACAAAAAATAAGAGAAAGCCTCATGTTGCTTGAATATGTGGAGAAATTTGACATGGTGATTTTTCTGGACGAAAATGGAAAGGAAATGTCATCCGTTGATTTTTCAAAAATGATAGAGAATTTTGGAATTTCGGCAATGTCCAACATCGGATTTGTCATAGGTGGAGCATTTGGGATCGAATATGAATGCTTTAAATCATTAAAACGATATGAAAAAATTTCCCTATCCAAAATGACTTTCTCGCATCAAATGGTTCGCTTAATTTTTGTTGAACAACTTTACAGGGCATTCACCATCATCAAAGGAGAAAAATATCATCACAAATAATCTAACTATAAAAGAATTAATACGTATATTGTGAAAAAATGCTACTGATTTCTGTGTTTTTTTAACGCCTAAAACATCATTATTATGGAAGTAAAGAAGATCATGCAAAATCTGGAAAAAAAACATCCAGGTGAAAAGGAATACCTCCAGGCAGTAAAAGAAGTATTAGAATCCATTGAAGAGATTTATAATCAAAATCCTGTATTCGAAACACATGGCATCATTGAACGAATCGTAGAACCCGATAGGATTCTGACTTTCAAAGTACCTTGGATTGATGATCATGGAGGTGTTCATGTGAATTTGGGATACAGGGTTCAGTTCAATAATGCGATTGGACCTTACAAAGGTGGCTTGCGATTTCACCCAAGCGTTAATTTAAGCATATTAAAGTTTTTGGGTTTCGAGCAAATATTCAAAAATAGTCTCACGACCTTAGCAATGGGGGGTGCAAAAGGTGGCTCCGATTTTGATCCCAAAGGAAAATCACCTTTTGAAATCATGCGATTTTGTCAGGCCTTCATGTTGGAGTTGTATCGATTTGTTGGGCCCGAAACAGATGTTCCTGCTGGCGATATAGGTGTTGGAGGGCGCGAAGTTGGCTATCTGTATGGAATGTGGAAAAAACTGAGTCATGAACACTCAGGTGTAATCACCGGAAAGGGAATTAACTGGGGTGGTAGTTTAATAAGACCGGAAGCAACCGGTTTTGGTGCCATCTATTTTGTTCAGGAAATGCTTGCAAACAAAAATGAAAGTATTGCCGGGAAACAAATAGCTGTTTCTGGTTTTGGAAACGTAGCTTGGGGCGTGGTAAAAAAAGCGACTGAGCTGGGAGCCAAAGTTATAACCCTGTCGGGACCCGATGGCTATATTGTGGATCATGCCGGTGTAAGCGGAGAGAAGATCGAATACATGCTATACCTGCGTTCGACCAACGATGATGTCATCGAACCCTACAGCAAAGAATTCAACGTGAAATTCGTTCCCAACAAGCGCCCCTGGGAAATTCCCTGCGATATTGCCATTCCATCTGCAACGCAAAATGAGCTGGATGGTAATGATGCCAAATTATTGATTTCAGGAGGCTGCAAATTGGTTGCCGAAGCATCCAATATGGGCTGCACGCCCGAAGCAATAGAAGAGTTATTGCAGGCAAAAATTCCTTACGGCCCCGGTAAGGCAGTGAATGCGGGTGGCGTGGCGGTATCTGGTCTTGAAATGTCACAAAATGCAATGAAATTAAGTTGGCATGCAGAGGATGTAGATACCCGCTTGCACAGAATCATGAAAGATATACATGCCAGTTGCATAAAATATGGAACAGAACCCGACGGCTTTGTAAATTACATGAAGGGAGCCAACATAGCAGGTTTCTTAAAAGTAGCTACCACTATGATTGATCAGGGAATTGTGTAACTGATCCATATCTGAACTCCTGATTCTTAAATATAGTTTTTCAGGAGTTCTGAATTTCTTATTACACAGAATTTCACAGAGAAAAAAATAATGATTGACGGAAATATTTCCATAAAAGTAAAAACTTAATAGTCCCAAGTTTTTTCATGTTACGTTCCTAAATAGTAAAAAAACAACATTAGTCGTTCTCTTTGAATATCTGAGTAAAAAAATTTTGGTTACATACGAGTTTCACAGAGAATAAAATAATAATAGACAAACCTATTTCAATATAAATAAACCACTTACTCCTACCCTACCTTTGCTTTTCCTTTGCTGGCAACATTATCTACAACTAAGTCAAGTTTATTAACAATTACCGCAAAGTCTTGTTCATATCTTTCTTTGATAAAATTTGTATAGTATTTTTTTTTTCATCTTTGCAACGTATTAATAATCAATGTTATATAATAGTTAATTAAATCATCCTAAAACATCATGAAAAACATTTCAATCCTTCTATTTATTCTGTTCTTTGGCTTTTATGCACGGGTTTCGGCTCAGGTGGAAGTAAACGCCTTAGGACAAACTGTTATTGGCAGTGGTAAACCAAATTTTATTGAAAGTATTACAAATGGCGGCGCTGAATTCCGATGCCTTCCTGCCCACAGTTCCATCCGTATTCAGAACTATCACAATTACGATACGCTGGCTGCAAAGTGGTACGATGATCCGGCCATCGATGCTTTCTGGGGAAATTCTGCTTGGTTGGGAAATTATGAAAGACCTTTTTTCAGAGTTTATTCTTGGAAAATATTTGCAAAAAACAGTTTGTATATTTATTCAGATGTAAACTTAAAGGAGAACGTCAAAAACATTGCTTCGGTTTCCGAAAAATTTAAAAGAATACAACCTATTACCTACGATTATAAAATGGAATTTTATGGTGATGTACCCGAACATCGCAAAGCCGAATTAGAATCGGGTAGCGGATACCTAAGTGTTGACTATATTGGATTCATTCCGATCATGGTAAAACAAATCAACGATCAACAAAGCCAAATAGATGCGCTCAAATTAGAAGTTGAGCAACTGAGGACAGATCTTTCGAAAATAAAAAAGAATTAGGTCTGGATTAGCTTTTGTATAACCACAAATTACACGAATTTTAATTCAGCTAAACAGGCGAAGATATGCGTCTTTATACGTTTGTTATTTTTATGAATTGAAATACGCCTGTAGATTTGTGGTATTTTTAAATTTACTTGTTTCTATATTTAATTTTGGGAAACAATACGAAATTTTCAGTTCCCGAAGTCTTTGGGTTGAAAAAGATTAACAATTAATTTAAAACAAAATGAAAACCAAGCAATTATTAACATGCATTTTATTTTTGTTGTTTTGTTTTGTCTATTTTGAGGCAAACGCACAACAAGCCGTTTCGTTTGAATATGATACAAACGGACAGATGACCAAACGAACCTTGACTGTAAAAAGAGAATTAATAGAACAAGATTCTGTGAAAGAAGAATTATTGTTTACCAAAATTCAGATTTACCCAAATCCTACATCTACGGGACTGAATATTACACATTCCTTTGTTGAAGAAATGCCCGAAAACATGAAATTGTATGACATGAATGGAAAGCTGCTTTACACACAAAACAAAACGATAGAAAACCATGAATGGTTGGAATTGGGCGAATACGAGGCAGGAATATATTTATTGCAAATGACTTATCAGGGCAAACCCTTACAATGGAAAATATTGAAACAATAAATGATGAAAACAATGAAAAAACTATTATTTTTAATCTTACTTTTTTGCAATCAATGGATTATTGCACAAGAAGAAACGATTCGACTACAAGGAACGAAAACCGGTGTATTTTGTGCCCGCGATAAAATAGTTATGCCTGTTGGTTTTAAAACCGAAGGAACCTTCAAAGCACATACAGATCCTTGGCGAACGCTGGCCACACAGTACAATGCCACCTCAGTATCACAAGTATTGCCTGTGATCAATAAGAACCTCGCTCCGATCAATCTTGCAGGATCAGGGGATGTGAGCAATGGTGGTTCAGCCACATACACCTTACCGATCGATATTCCTGCGGGAATCAAAGGAATACAACCCAATTTATCGGTCGTGTATAGTAGTCAGGCGGGAGATGGAATTCTGGGTTGGGGTTTTGCGTTGGCAGGAACTTCGGCCATTGTGCGTACTGGGTGCAATATGTTTAATGATGGCAGAATTACAGGTATTCAGGCAAATGGCTATGACAGATACAATTGGGATGGACAAAGGCTGATGCTTACAGACCCGGAACAAACTCATTTATGGGGTACAAACAATTCAAAATACCGCACAACGACAGAAGACGTCATAGACATTACGCTTAAAAGAGATAATGATAATTCGCCCGAAAAATTTAACGTTGTAACCAAAGATCGGTTAACAATGGAATATGGTTTTGGCGAAAATGCCATCACCCAAATGGGAAATGTTATGCTTATTACAAGACTCACAAGTGTGAAAGATGAATGGGGAAATACCTGCAAATACTTTTATGGAGCAAGCGATTTGAATGAAATCTATTTGAAAAGAATCGAATACACATCCAATGATCAATCTGGACTTAGAGCTCA
>Ga0316608_1000026_pt1 | contig 79458 bp, 54 predicted proteins | sample MIS2016152B_MG_FD_207673 | JGI IMG/M metagenome (GOLD analysis project Ga0316608, IMG submission 207673) | Microbial mat bacterial communities from Middle Island sinkhole, Lake Huron, Michigan, United States - MIS.2016.152B | ecosystem: Environmental > Aquatic > Freshwater > Lake > Sediment... | reverse complement strand
TTATCAGTGGTTTAATTGCTTATCAATTTTTGCCAAAGAAACCTTCAATTCAATGCGATGTTATTGATAGAAATAAACTCGTTCCTGTTTGTTAATTTTTCTTATATCGAACTCACGTTAATTAAATTGAAAACTATTCAACAAAATCCTGTGCAATAGCAGGCAAGGTAAACCAGAAAGATGTACCCTTACCTTTTTCAGAGGTTACCCAAATCTCTCCTTTATGAGCCTCTACCACCATTTTACAAAATGTAAGCCCTAAGCCTGTTGATCGGACTCCACCTGACTTTTTTGCTTCAATTTGACCGAACTTTTCAAAAACCAAATGAACCTTATCTTCTGGTATTCCTTGACCTGTATCTGTAACGTCTATCAATACCATAGAATTGTTCAACAGATTAATTTCTAAATACTTACTTTTGAGATGCTCTGCTTGCTGAGAATAGTTTTCTGCATTGAGAATCTTATAATTTATTGTGATTGAGCCATAACTGGGCGTGTACTTAATAGCATTGGTAAGAATATTAACGATAACTCTTACAATCAACTCTGAATCTACATTTACCATAATGTTTTCATCCCCACGAAACGAGAGCTTGAGATTTTTTTGCTTAACCAAAAGCATCACTTGTTTAAAGGCGTCCTGAATAAATTCAACAGCCTTTGTGGGAAACGTGTTAAGGTTTACCTGCGTATTTTCGAATTTTTGAACATCCAGAATATTGAGCACCAAGGTTAACATCTGATTTCCGGCAGAATTTATCATCAACATAATTTCATCCTCCAGATTCATTGATGACAAGCCCAATATAGCATTGAGAGGATTTTTCAAATCGTGAACAATCATCCCGGCCATGTTTTCTTTGAATTCATCCAATTCCTTTAGTTTCTCATTGGCAATACGCAAGGACTCTGACTGTAGATTTAAGTTTTTATAAGCATTCGCATTATCTAAGGCAATAGAAATGTAATACGCAAGTGATTGTAAATTTATCAGGTCTTGTTGATTGTAAGTATCTTTTTTATATGAATTTACTGCAATGAGCCCTATTTTACTTTCCTGAGTGAAAAGTGGAATATGAATAATTGATTTTGCCTGAACCTTGGTACTGAGATCAGGAATTTGTTCAATATAATTTGAATACTCTATTTCAATATCATTAATGAGAACAACTTTTTGATTATTAAAACACCAAGCTGAAAGACTATTTTTCTTTTCTAAGGGTTTCACGAAATTTTCTATTTTCGATCCGTCTTCAATGAATCCTATGTATTCAATTTGATTGTTTTCTGCATTATATAGTCCAATACCAAAAGCATCGCAGGTCATCAATGATTTTACATATCCATATACTATATCATTAATCGAAATTAAATCAAAAGTAGAGGTTACAGCTTGTCCAAACTCACTGATTATCTGAGAATTTTTGAATGCTTTTTCAATTTCATCCTTTCTTAAAGTAAGCTCTATATTAGATTCTCTGAGTGCATCTGATTGGGCGGTAAGTTCTTCATTCGTTGCCTCAAGCTCTTCAGCTTGTTGTTGAATTTCTTCTTTTTGCTGCATCACTTCTTGCGTTCTTTCAACTACCTTCTTTTCCAGCTCTTTATTGTGTTCTCTTATTTGATAGGTTTTATATTTAAAGTAGGATATAATTCCCAAGCCTATCAATATGATTGCTAAAATTCTAAACCACCATGTTTTATAAAATGGAGGCAAAATGATCACTTTGATTTTAATTTCATTTTCAACCCAGACTTTATCTGAATTTGTGGATTTAACTTTAAAAATATAAGTTCCTCCCGATAAGTTTGTGTAATGAGCAAAGCGTTTATTATAATTAACATAGTTCCAATCTTTATCAAATCCTTCGAGCTTGTAGGCATATAAAATGCTTTGAGGTGAAGAATAATCCAGAGCGGAAAATTCCAAACTGAATACATTATGTTTATAGGAAAGAATTAATTCTTTTTTGACACTTAGGTTTGAATCTAAAATAACTCTTCCTTCATATTTTTTATAAGCCAAAACTTCTCCATTATACACATTAAGATTGGAAATTACAATATGAGGTTTGAAACTACTTTCTTTTACACTATCCGGATCAAAGGCATTAAAACCATTGATACCCCCGAAATAAATTTTTCCGGATTTCTCTTCTTGAAACCCTGAACCTTGAGCAAATTGCATATCCTGTAAACCGTCGGTTTCATCATAATTTTTGATAATGTTTTTATCATAATTGAATTTACAAATACCATTATTGGTGCTCATCCATAAATTTCCATTTTTATCTTCATAAATTTTCCAAATAACATCACTGGGTAATCCGTCTTTTTTATAAAATGATTTAAATTTCCCCAATTTTCTATCAATTAATAAATTAAGTCCTCCTGCTTCGGTAGCAACCCAAATTCTATTCTTACGATCACACAGTACAGATTTAGTATTATCGCTACTTATGGAAGTAGAATCATTTGTATTGTGTGAATATTTTTGAACTGAATCATTTTTTAAGTTGATTTTATACAAACCACCCTGAGAGGTACACCAAACATTTGAATCCTTGTCAAAACAAAAATCCCAAACCAAAACCCCTGAAATTGAAGCGTTAATATCGGAGTTCAGATAGTTTTTGAACTTTCCTGTATTGGGCTCCATCACTTCATTTAAGTACTTGCTTACACCATTGCCAGAGCTTGCCCAAACATTTCCATTTCTGTCAACTTTAACAGATGTTGCAAACCAAGCCGGAAAACAATTGGGATAATAAAAATCAATGGGAAAATAATCATTAATCTTCGAAATACTTTCAATTTTCTCATTAAAATAAAACTGTTGCAAGGCAATTCCTGCTATCCAAAGTTTGTTTTCGGGAAGCAAAATAGTATTATTGATAAGGTTATTCCAGATTTTGTCATTGGTATTGTAGGTTTTAAATATATTTTGGTCTCTGTCTATTAAATGCAAACCAGAACCTGTTGATAACCATATTCTTTTTTTGTAATCGATATTTATACCATTGATAGTATTATTGGGTATTTTATATTCATTTTGATCAAAGTTAGGATATAGCTCAAATTTATTTTTCTCTGGTGAAAAAAATTCAAGTCCTTTGAATTCAGTAATTAGAAAAATGGAATTGCTTGTTTCAATAAAAGTACCTCCTTTTTTATAGCTTCCACAGTTGCTGTATTTATCGGAAGAATTTGGCAAAAATGGTTTAATTGTCATTTTTTGAGGGTCATACCAATACAATAGGTTGCTGGTAGTTATCCATACCCTGTTTTTACGATCAGCATAGATAGAATTAATTCCATTTTCGACAAGGGATCTTTTATTCTTTGGGTCATAGAATATAGAATCAGTAAATTGATTCTTATTCATATCAAAAACCAAAAATCCGCCTTCAGATGCACCAACATAAATTCGTTGTGAATGATCCTTACTAAGGGTGCTGTAAAAATTCCAATATTTTGAACTTTCATTAAAGGTAAAAACATCTACTGATTCCGATTTTGAATTTTTCTGGTTCATTTTCATTAATTTTCCTTCACCCAAAAACCAAAGATCGCCATTGGGCATTTCAAACATAGAGCTTATTTTTCCACTTAATTTTCCAGGCTTGTAAATTTTACTGAATTCTTTTATTTGCTCCTTATTAATTGAATATTCATCAAATTTATACAGAGATGCGTCAGCTTTTCTCAAAAACCAAATATTATTTTTACTATCGGCAAGCAGCAGATTAAAACTTACATTTCTAAACTGCAAAAAAAATGATTTATATTTCTGGGCGTTTGAATCATAGAAATGAATTCCTGCATCAAGCTGAATCCAAACCCGCCTTTGATTATCTATCAATAATTTGTGGACATTAGAACTGACTTTTTCTTTCAGATCCTCTGGCTGGCTAAGTCTATAAAATCTGTCTTCCAGATAATTATAAAAATTTATCCAGTTATCTGTTCCTATCCAGAGATTTCCATCTTTATCTTTTTCGATACACCTTATATGATTGTTGGAGATACTATATAAATTCGATTTTTCATTTTGATAAACTTTTACATTATATCCATCAAACCGACACAATCCTTCTGGAGTACCTATCCAAATGTATCCAAATTTATCTTCCGTGATGCAATTCACAACATTCGTTGGTAATCCCTTTCCAATTGTAAGGTGTTGGAAACGAATTGTTTGATTTTGAGCATAAATACAGAGGCTTAGAATCAAAAAAAAGGAAATTAAGAATATTTTATGCATGATTTTTATACTTTGAAATTATCTTTCTGAATCAATTCAGAATATATGTTGAATTTTTTCTATTCATTTCCAAAGATATGTAAATTATTTTTCAATTTCAATTTTTCAATAGTGAAATAGTGAAAAGAAAAAAGCTGAAAACAATTTATATTTAATTGTTTTCAGCTTTAAAAAAAGAATTTCATTCAAAAACTTAGTCCATAAAAATCTTGGTCATGAAATTTGTGTTTGTACCCGAAATTTTTAAAATATATAAACCTTTACTGCAATTCAAATGCATGATGTTTTTACCTGAAGTACAGTTTCTTACATCAAGAACTTTTCCAGCCAGATCACAAACAGAAAGAACAAGGTTTTGATCCTCGGCATCTATATCAACAAAGAGCGTGTTGTTTTTAGCAGGATTTGGATAAACAAATATTTTCCCGGAATTTATTTTATCAATACCAACGGGGAATGCCAATTGGATTATCACAAATTCTTTCGTTTCGCAGGAGTTTATTTTCACATTTGCAATTTGATCCTTTCCTTTATTGTTATAGGGGGCGGAAATTACGATGGAATCCTTTGCGGTATTTCTGTAAACAGACTGAAGAGTACTACCCGTTTTTGATATGGTTGTTTTAGCATTGGTGGTCAAAACAGCTCTGTATTTTCCGCCTTCTCTTTCAAAAAAAACAGTATCGGCCACATCGGTCACAAGAGCACAAGGAGATCCTTCCTGAAACAAGCTAACAATCTTTGTTTCATTGCACGCTGTTACCCAAATCTGTCCGGAACGTGATTCAAAATTCAAATTTTCAAGCGCAGTAATTGCAATCGAATTTGTATTTTGCGTGTTCGTGAAAACTGCTTCATTCATAACGGTATCAATGTTAAACGAAGAAGTCCCCGTAACATTGATATTTTTTAATTCTCCTGAAGAACTAAAAGACAAGGAATTAACATCCAGCGCCATATCACAAGTTTTAACGCCATTTTCCAATGCGCCTGCATCTCTTTTACCCAGTGGGGGATTTCCGGCAAAGTCATATTTGAATGGACCATCTGTCTGCCATTTATACAATTCATGAATTGTGGTTCTTGCATCCATCAATAGCCCTTTAGAAATCCGAAGAAAGTCGATCGTACCTTTGAAAAATTTACCTGTAACACATTTTCCAACCAGCAGATCAAAGGAATTTGTTAAAGAAACATTGCTTGCCAAAGGAGTGCCCGTTGTGCCTCCATTGCTGAGCTGACCATCAATAAAAATATTGATTGTACCTTTTCTGTTTACTTCAGCTAAAATATGATGCCAATTTGCATCGTTAATGACAGCCGCACTTGAACGACTAAAACCAATAACACCTGCATTCATCAGAGAAACTCTTGCATGTCCGCCATTGTCTATGTCTATTTGGTATCCTTTGTTTGATGCTCCATATTTACAAACGATAACACCATCAACAATGCCATTTTGCGTTTTTAAATACGTTTCGATGATGAAATTATTCGTTGTCATATCAACATTATTGCATACTTTGGCACTCGAAACGGAGTTTGCAAGTGCGCAATAAGTGCTTGTTCCATTAAATTCAAGAGCTCCTTGAATCCAATCTTCTAAATCCCCAACAACAAAGCTATTTGCGTTCAAACTATAAGCTTTTAAATGAGCTTTGGGTACACTATTATATTGCTCTCTAGTTGTATATTCGGATGTAGCATAAAAATTATCGGATCGGATTAAGCTTGAATCTGCCTGATGTTTGTAAAAATGCCATTCTCCAACAACACTGCTCAATGGAAATGGAAGGAAGTAATTTACTCCTTTGTCTATTGCAGCACCATCCAAAGCGGGTCTAAAATCGCCCTTTGCCGGATCTGCCAAAGATGATTTTAAGGTTTGGTATCCCACTTGCCCCACCATGGGTTTGAATGTATTTAAATCATAACAAAAAGTGCTGAAGTCAGAGGCAGCCCTTCCATCCAGAAAATTACCATAAAAATCGCTAGCCGCAAATATGTTATTAAGATAGGAATCAAAAGGTACCCCTGAGGCTCTTGTCGAATGTGAAATTTGCTTTCCGGTACTATCTGAAATATTGCTCAAATAGGTATTGTAACCGTCTAATGCTAAATTTTCACCACCAGAACTCGAAAATGCACTTACATTATAAACCGTATTATTGGCCGTAATATTGTAAAATCCTAATACTTGAGCAAAAGCAGATCCATTTTTATTCCATCCATTTCCAAATATAATATTATTGAATGCAGAATACTTAAATGTTCCGTCAAAATAAATAGGGTAACCCAAAGATGAACCCCAATTGTATTTATAACCTTGTGCGTCTTCTGCTATATTGCTGTAGGTATAAGTAGGTCCTCCCATCCAGCTTTCTATTCCACCGTAGTCATTTGTGCCTAATAGCGAATGGGCAACTTTATTGTGATGAACAAAACCTCTTATAAAAGGAATCGTTTTAGAATTGCCTGATGCTTTACCCCAGTTAATGTTGGTACCGCTCCCCCACACCTGTTCTATGATATTTCCTGATATTTCACCGCATACGATAGCACCTGCAATACAAGGAATGGAACTATACCATCTGCCCAAATGACGCATTCCCACATCGAAAATTTTATTCCTTAGTATCCGAACTTCATCCACATACACACCATTATTCTCATTTGTAAACACCCCAAAATCTCCCAAATGGTTCATTTCATTGTCCGAAATAGTGATTTCTTTCATGGGCACATTTTGATCGGACGAACCATTGGCAATTATACCCGCATTGACATATTCAAATTTGCAATTTTTAATTTCAATATTTGAACATTTATTGCTAAGTGCTATTGTAGCATGGCCATCGTTTTGTCCAAAACGAACAGAATTATAACTTGTGAATCCAAAACTTATTCCAGAAACAACAATGTCGGTTTTCGAATTTATATCCAGCAGCGTCGAATTACTATTGTTAGCGATTTCTATAATTGTTGTGTTTGGGTTTTTGTCACCTTCCAGACGAATAAACAAATTACCGCTTGCATTGTCATAATAATACTCGCTTGTGGTATCCAACATATATGGGGTATTCTCAATAAAATAGCGGCACTGAACGCCACCAAAATTGGGATCACTTACCGTAATTGTATTTGTTGCAGGATTATAATTATCTACTTTTTGCTTCCATAGCGAACACATAACAATGGCATCTTCTGTTGCCCAACAATCGCCACCCTTATAGAAATTTACATCCGTTTGAAGCAAGTTTTTTGTATCTGTTAAATTTAAAGAACCTGAAACACTTTGTTTTTTTGTGAAAGCCCACCATTTTTTTTGTGGTTCCTCGGGTGTGTTATAGTAATTGGGAGTACGAGCTAAATGAATTCTTTTCTTTGTTGAACCATCGATTTCGCAAACCATTTTTGTGTCATTGAAGCCTGGAATATTTTTATAATATACCAATCCCTGATTGGGAATATTGGGTGCAACAGTAGAATTGGCAAGATTCCAACCACTTGTGATTCTTGTTGATCCATATATACATGCTTCACCACTCCCCCAAGCAGGATCAGAGGTTAATATAATCGGATTACCATAGCTACCAGATTCATCTGCGGTTAGTTTACCTCTGTAAATAACACCCTTTTTGAAAACGTAAGTGATTTTTCCAGAGCTTGCCTGAGCATTTCCAGTTGCAGCGGCATCCCATGGATGATGTTTCCACGCTGTACTTGTTGAAGTGCCGGCACTTGCGTCATTACCTCCTTCAAAATCTATATAACGAATGGTAGCTCCAGGTGAATATGCAAAGGCAACAGGCGCCCATGCTAAATCTCCTTTATTATCTACAATTGTATTGGTTTTTTCCCAATCATATTTAAACCCGACAGGAACACTCGGCAGATTTACTGTTAATGCTGCGCTAGGGGTAGAAGGATTACTGGCAATATCATAAGCGATAACCGTATAGTTTGAACTAGTTCCGGCTTGTAAATATTTCAATAACAATGAAACACCAGTGGTGGATCCCACTACATTTCCATCTTGCAATACATCATATCGCGATATAGAATTATTATCCGTGGATGCTGTCCAGCTTAATACAAAACTGCTTGATGTTACGTTGTTTGACGCTAAATTTAAAGGTTGAGTCGGAGGATCAGAATCAGGAAAAGTCCCTGTTACGGATATGTCATCCATTAAAACAGTTTGAGCCGTGTTGGGATTTCTTATGCGTATTCTCAAGTTTACAGTTGAAGGGATTGCACCGCTTAAAGTAACTTTTGACCAGCTATTTGCAGCAGAATACGTGCCTTCAGACAATGCAGCAGGATCAATGGCTGTCCAATTTGTACCATCTGTGCTGATTGAGATTTGCAGGTACTGACCAGCATTTCCATAAAACACCATAGAGCCAAAAGAAATATGGCAATTGATGTAGGACGAAGTATTGATACCACTGATTGTAAAAACAGAACGATCATCTGCGCCAATTAATCCAACTTGCACTCTACCTGCCCCACTCGCACCATCATAAGCACCAGCAGAGTTAGACCAATCTTGTAAACGAATTGGGTCCGTAGAGAACATGTTTTGGGGATTGCTGTATCCCCCGTACCCTTGTGCTGAGCCATCATACCATGCCGTGGTACCAAAATTTTCAGTAAAAACAGTTACTTGTGCCTGGCTAAAAGAATAAGCAAGCAAAAGGCAAATGAATAATAAATTTCTCATAGAATTTTAAATTTTAAGTTAGTATATTGTAGTCTGATTTGTTTCTCATTGTCGAATTGCAAAAGATAAAATGGTGAAAAATTATTTTTTTATTTCCTTGCAATTATATTATCGTTTTTATATTAATAATTAATTAACTTAAAAACCTAAATTGAAAAAGAAGTAGCACAAAGTTACTCAAAGTTATACACTAAGTTACACTAAGTTTCTATATTCACTTTTTTACTTTGTGTAACTCTTGTGAAACAAAAACCATTTTAGATTTTTAGGATTAATAATCCTTTATCAAAGTATTCCAAACAATTTCCGCTGTTTTATCCCAATGAAAAAGCTTAGCTCTTTCAAAGCCTTTTTGTATATACATGTTTCTGACTTCCTTGTTTTCAAAAATTTTCACAAGTTCTTGCGAAATGGATGCAATAGAATGTGGATCAACATACATGACAGCATCGGAACCAATTTCGGGTAAAGCAGAAACATGGGATGTAATTACAGCAGTACCCGCTTTCATCGCCTCCACGATAGGCAATCCAAAACCTTCAAAAAAAGGAATATAAACCAATGCAAGTGCTGCCGATAAAGCAATTTTTAAATCTTCGTCAGAAAGCCTCCCCGTAAAAATCACATCTTTAGAATAATGCATTTTCATTAAGACATTTTCAATATCACTTCCACCATACATTTTTTTCCCCACAATCAAAAGTTTTGCAGGCGATTGTGTCATATTCTTAAACTCTTCAAATGCAAGGCATAAGGAGGCTATGTTTTTTCGAGGATTTATGGAGCCGGCATAAACAAAATAATCTTTGCCCTGTGTAAAGCGAGTTTTAAAATCGGAGCACTCTTTTTCGGTGCAAACGCTAAAAAAGTCGCTTACGCCATTGTAGGCCACATCTATTTTATTTTCATCAATTTGGAATGACTTTGCAATGTCTGTCTTTGAAAACTCAGAAACAGTAATAATTCGCTTAGCTTTTCTCGCAAACCTTGGAAAAAAATGCTTATAATAAATCAATGAGCTTTTAGGCAAGCTATAAGAATCATGCATAAAATTTATATCATGAATAACCGGAAATGAAGGTACTTTTGTGGACAAAGACAAATATCCATCGGGTGAAAAAAACAAATCAGGTTCTATTTTTTTTAGAACATTGGGCAAAGAAAACTCAAACCACCAATACCATAAAAGTGGATGGCGGGAAGGTGGAAAACAAACCACAGGTTCTATATTTTTTGAAAAAATGAATTCTTCGGAAAAGGGTCTGTCGAAAATGAAATAGAATTTTATATCCGGGTTGTTCTTTGTTATCCGCTTTAAAACCTCATAGGAAAACCGACCAATTCCTTCAATTTTATCTTTAAGCAACAAACGGGCATTTACGGCAATTTTCATGAACTGAATTTATATATGGATGAATGCTAACTAATAATTTGGATTTTGGATCAAAGCACCCTCTGACATTTCGATCTCAGTTTGCGGTATCGGAAAGTATTCATTCTTACCTGATGTAAATTCAGGGATATAATTCTGAACATTGCTGATGCATCCGCACTTCGTCCAACGAATTAAATCATTGAACCGCTGATTTTCAAAACACAACTCCCACCTTCTTTCCTGAATAAAGGCATTGGGTAAAGACTGGTTTGTAGGGGGCAATCCGACCCTGTTCCGCACCAAATTTATATATTCATAAGGATCACCTTGCCTCAAATGGTAAAGAACTTCGGCATACATCAATAATACATCAGCATAACGAATTATGGGGTAATTATTTCCATACAAATAACCTTTATACCAAAGAGGATAAACTGTTTTTTTAATAAGATAACCTGTATATATAGCCATACCCGAAAAATCCTTCATCGAATCGGTGAAAGGAACAAACTGCACATTATACAGTTTTGTACCCGGACGAAAATCGAGTGTATCACCACTTCTCCAAACAGAAGCAGCTAATCGGGGATCAGATGGATGGAAGGAATTGACTAAGGACACATCCGGTACCATATTTCGATAACCTGAAATAATCTGACTATTTAAATATTGCGCTCTTTCTGAACCGGCATTTCCCCAGCCTAACCATTGGTTAAAACTTTCATAATCAAAAAACTGAACTTCAAAAAGGGATTCAATATTATTTTCTCCACCAAGCAAAACATCTTGTCCGCCATACCCACCAAAAGGTTCTTCTGTAAATATGGATAAAAATGCATTATAATAAGAAAGACTATCCTTCTGAACAGCTTGAATTAACTGGTATTGATTTGAATTTATTACAGATTCAAATTGTAGTTTTGCTAAATCGTATTTTTGCTGGTAGAGGTATGATTTGCCCAATAATGCTTGGGCTGCTCCTTGGGTAGCTCTTCCAAATTGACTAGAATTATACTCACTTCGCAAAGGCAAATCGGGAATAGCTTCTATCAAATCTTTTTCGATTTGAGTCCAAATTTTTTCCTGGGTTACTTTGGGCTGAGCAAGTTCATCCGGTGCTAATACATTCAGCAATAAGGGAGCTTGTCCAAAAACCGTAACAACATGCCAATAATAAAATGCACGAAGAAATTTTGCCTCAGCCTTCACTTGCTTCACGAACTTTTCTGGCAGGCTTTCTGGTATTCTTTCTAAAACGGTATTGCAACGAAATATCCCTCTGTAGAATATTTCCCACAGATGATAAATTCTTAAATCACTATTTGAAAAGGAAAAATTGTCGAAAGTCCAACCGGGATATTCTCCTTTGCAATCATCGGATGCTACATCCAAAATCAGAAAATAATCTCTTCCATAAAACTCCGGCCAATGCATTACATCATAAGCAGATACAAGAGCAGAAATCATTTGTTCCTCTGTCTTATAAAAGTTTTCCTGATTTAAGCCATCCGGAGGATCAACTTCTAAAAATTTTTCGGTGCATCCTGTAAAAGCGATAATCGAGAAGGACAATAAGAAATATAGAACAATCTTACTTCCTTCTTTGAAGTTGCTCTCTAACGAATTCTGTTGCCCTGCCATATACATCAATATAATGATTGCCTGCTTGGATTCTCAATCCTTTGTACCAAAAATAATTTATTTCTGAAACATTTTTTATGGAATCCCAAGGAATAAAGATATCTGGGTGCGAAATTTTAAATATCAAAAGTTGTTTCAATGCGATACCTCTGTCGTAGGCAATGATTGTCACGCAATTATTATATCTTCCAAAAACCGAAATACGCAAGGAACACATTGTGGCTTTTTTCTTAACTTCCCCCACAAAACTTGTGGTGCTAAAAGGGAAATCGGCTGCAATTCTTCGCCAGCCACCGATGTAAGCAATTAAAGTTACAACACCTGACCACATCAAGGCAAAAAACACAAAAAAGCCCAGAACAATATAAACGGCAAATTGAGGATCAAATCTTTCCATATTCTATGATTTTTCAAGGTAGTTTCTATTTGTCAAAAATAACGAAAAAAAAGTCAAATTCAAGCTTTTTTTTTAAAATTCAGCATTAAGCGGTGAGCCAAGTTATAATATAAGCATAGCTATTTAGGTCAAAATTGTAACGAACGATCCAATAGTCATTAACCACAAAGGAGCTCAAAGGAATGTCACGAAGTAACACAAAGGGGTATAATTTTCTTTGTGTACCTCGTGATGTACTTCTTGCTCCCTTGTGGTAAATATCTAATTTTCAATAACTATATTAATCGAAATCGTTACAAACAAACCAAACGTTACTCAAGTGTAAAACCCGCTTCCAGATATTTTGCAGCACCTAAATCTAATCCTCTTTTCCCCGGTACACAAGAAGATGCTATAATTCTGAACTCCCCAGCTTCGATAATCGGGTTTCCTTCTTCATTATATGTCTTTAAAAGATCTTCTGTTATTTTGAAATTTATTGTTTTTGATTCTCCTGCTTTTAGTGTAATTCGTTCAAATCCAATCAAAGACTGAATAGGAATTCTCACACTTGCTTTTACATCCTTCAAGTAGAACTGAACAACTTCATCGGAAGTGTATTTACCAATATTTTTAATGGTTACAGCCAAGTCAATCGTTTCACCTTTTTTCATGCTTTTATTGCTTAACTGTAAATTGGAATATTCAAAATTTGTATAGCTTAATCCAAATCCAAAAGGAATCCATGGTTCTGAGGTCATGTATTTATAGGTTCTACCTTCCATAGAATAACTTTCGTAAGGAGGAAGCTGATCCACGGATGCCGGAAAAGTAATCGGCATTTTTCCGGAGGGAGAAACATCGCCAAAAATGACATCGGCCATTGCATTTCCACCTTCTTCGCCAGGATACCATGCCCAAAGAATTGCATCGGCCAAATCGTAAACTTCGGGTGAAGTTATTGGGCTGCCTCCATTAAGGACTAAGATTATGGGTTTTGTCCCTTTGCTCTTCAGTTTTTTCAAATAATCAATCTGATTTTGTGGAAGTCCCAGATCTTTTCTATCACCAAAAGTTGGAGAAAGCAACGACTCTCCTTCCTCACCTTCCATCATGGGAGATATTCCGCAGCATACAACAATGGCTTCATAAGAATGGGCTTCATCAGCAGTCCAGTCAACTGGACATATACTGGCTCGGTCAAGCAAAAATGCGGGCTTATATTCTACTGTTGTACCTGCACCAACTGCGCCCACAATTCCCTCCAGAAATGTAACCAGATTTCCATTGACACCATAATAATTTCCAAGTAAAACCTCCACACTTGTGGCATTGGGGCCTACCACATAAATGCTTTTAATATCCTTTTTCAAGGGAAGAACATTTTTACTATTTTTTATAAGAACAAAAGATTTTGCGGCGGCTTCGCGTGCAAGTGTACGATGCTTAGGACAATCGACCACGCTAATAGGAATTTTATTGTAAGGGTTTGAATTTTCAGGATCCAACAAACCTAATTTGAAACGTGTTTTAAGCAAATAATAAAACTGTTGGTTGATTTCTTCTTCCGTTACCAAACCTTTTTTATGTGCTTCAAACAAATTTTGATAAGCAGAACCGCAATTTAGGCTAACGCCGCTTTTTACTGCTAAAGCTGCCGATTCAAAAACATCCTTCGTCGTTTTATGATTTACATTGATATCCCAAATTGCATCGCAATCTGTAACAATATGTCCTTGAAATCCCCATTCCTTGCGTAATATATCTGTGAGTAGATAAGGACTTCCGCAACAAGGCTCTCCATAAGTCCGGTTATATGCACACATAACGGCTTCTACATGTGCCTCTTTCACCAATCTTTCAAATGCAGGCAAATAGGTTTCCTTGAAATCCTTTTTGGATGGAACAGCATCAAAAACATGTCTATCAACTTCAGGACCGGAATGTACCACATAATGTTTTGCGCATGAAGCTACTTTGAGGTATTTTGGATCGTTTCCCTGCATACCTTTTACCAGTTGCACCCCCATTTCTGAGGTAAGGTAAGGATCTTCGCCATAGGTTTCCTGTCCCCGACCCCACCGTGGATCTCTGAAAATATTTACATTCGGTGTCCAAAAAGTAATGCCTGCATATTGTTTCCGATTACCGATTTTGACAGCCTGATTAAATTTTGCCCTGGCTTCATCCGAAATTGCAGAGCCAATTCGGAAAATCAAATCTGCATCAAAAGTTGCGGCCAAACCAATGGGCTGAGGAAATACAGTTGCTTTGCCATTTCGAGCAACCCCATGAAGCGACTCATTCCACCAATTGTAGGATGGAATACCCAACCTTTCTATCGCAGGACTATTGTTCATCATTTGATTGCATTTCTCTTCTAAACTTAGTTTAGACATTAGATCTTTGATTCTTAATTCAATATCCTTTTTGGGATCTTTCCAAACTTCGTTTTGGGCGGATGCTCGAAGCCCTATTCCTGCTAAAATGGTAAACAAAATAATTTTAAGTTTGATTTTCATAAACATTTGAATTTAGGGTAAATACATTATACATTAAGGAGAATTCAACATAAATTTTATGTTTCGAAACTACAATTTTTTTTCATTGTTAGCTAACTAAAATATTCTTGAAAAGTATTTTTTGAAAAATTAGCTTTGTGATTTATTATTCACTTTTCACTTTTTTGTTATTAGGGCAAGTTAGCGTATTAATTATTCAAATATTATTTTCAAACTATCATTTTTCAATCGTTTATACAACCAATTCCGAATTGTTTTGTATTCAGAATTATATAACCTGGATGAAGTTTTCAAATTCACAGTAAGCGTTGTATCCATTTTTGATTTGTTAATGCTGTAATAAATAATAGGACTAGCACTTAATGATTGAATTTTGGGATTTATTGCATTTATTTCTTCTGTAATTTCTTTAATGGGATAATATATAGATTTTAGAGTAAGCAATTCTTTTTCTAAAATCTTTATTTTTTGATCCTTACTTGCAAGTGCCAATTCATTTTTATGATAAATTTCTTCAATAATCCCCGTTTTTAATTGACCTATATCCAAAGTTGTGGCATTTTCAATCCCTTGTTTTATTATCAATTTTGTTTTATCTATTGCGTATTCATGCATTTTAATTTTTAATTTATCAATTGTTATATTATCAATTGATTCACCTGCTAACAATATGATTATTTCGCTACTGTCAGATTGGGAATATTTTAATGCTTTACTTAAAATTTGAGTCTTATCAAAAATTAATTCTTTATTAATAAAAGTATTAGCGTTTGTATTGAATACGGTTTCTTTTATTATTTTATATGCAAAATAGATACTGGGTAATACCGTAATAAATACAATAAGATAAATATATTTTCTCACGGTAAATGATCGAGATTTATCAACGATTTGTTTAGGTGGAAACTTCAGAAATCTGACCATTAAAAATGTTGATAAACTAATCATTACTGCATTTATGAAAAACAAGTAGAAAGCTCCCAGGAAATAGTAAATATTTCCTGTTGCAATTCCAAAACCGGCAGTACAGAGAGGTGGCATTAAAGCTGTTGCAATTGCCACTCCAGGAATAGCATTTCCCTTTTCTTTGGATGCTCCGGCAACTATTCCGGCCATGCCACCAAAAAAAGCAATCAACACATCATAAATTGTTGGAGTTGTGCGTGCAAGCAATTCAGACTGGGCTTCGTCTAATGGGCTAATAATAAAATAGGTGGCCGAGGTAAGTACACTAATTACTACCGCAATGGATAAGTTTTTCAATGATTTCTTTAGTAATGTAAAATCATATATACCAACACTTAACCCTAAACCCATAATGGGACCCATTAAAGGGGAAATCAACATAGCACCAATAATTACGGCTGTCGAGTTTACATTCAATCCGATGGAAGCAACAAAAATTGCGAAAATGAGTGTCCAAACGCTTATTCCTTTAAAAACCACGCCTTTTTCAATTGAGGCTATCGTAGCCAAATTGTCGTCCTGCTCGTTGCTTAAATTAAACCTATCCTTTAGAAATAATTTAACTGCAATTAATATTCGAATCATTTTTCATAAAGTTTTATTTAAGGAGCAAGTTCATCTTCCGAAATATCAGATTTTAATTTTACTTTATTCGTTAAACGAAAAAACACTATTGCTAAAAAGGCTGCAAGCACGGATGCTATTATAATTGAAAGTTTTGAAATTTTTATTATTTGGGTTTCTTCAAATGCAAGCAGTGTAATAAATATAGACATTGTAAAACCAATTCCTGCCACAAAACCAGCTCCCAAAATATGTTTCATTTTTAAATTCTCGAACAAATGACAAATTTTTAATTTTATTGCAGCCCAGCAAAATATTGTAATTCCAAGGGGTTTTCCAATTACCAAACCTAATATTATTCCAATACTGTTTACGGATAATAAATGTATAAAATCATTTGAACTTATTAAAATTCCTGTGTTGGCAATTGCGAAAAGGGGCAAAATAAAGTATGCAACCGGTTTATGTAATCTCAATTGAATTTTGTATGAAGGTGATTTTTCATCACCACTTCCAAATGGTATAACAAAGGCAAGTAAAACTCCAGTTATTGTTGGGTGAATACCTGATTTATACATAAAAATCCACATAAAAACTCCCGGTATAAAATAGAACCACAAATTGTGAATTCCTTTTCTATTTAACAGAAATAATAATCCAAAAATAGCGAATGCAATTGAAAGATAAAGAATAGAAAAATCTTTGGTGTAAAAAATTGCGATTATCACGATAGCTCCGATATCGTCAATGATGGCAAGTGCTGTTAAAAAGACTTTTAACGATGAAGGAATTCTGCTTGCTACAATGGTTAAAATAGTCAGTGAGAATGCTATATCTGTTGCAGTTGGAATACCAAATCCACGAATAGAACCTGAATCAATATTGATTATGATGTATATTAGTGCAGGTGCAATCATTCCGCCAAGTGCTGCAATTATTGGCAAAAGCGCTTGTTTTATATTTGCAAGTTCTCCTTTATAGACTTCTCGTTCAATCTCAAAACCAACAAGTAAAAAGAAAAATGTCATTAAAACATCATTTATCCAAAAATATAGAGGTTTACCTATGAAAATAGTTTTCCAGAATCCCAAATATTGTTCATGCAAGAAAAAATTTACTGTAACAAGGGTAAAAAGCGTAATCAAAATTAAAATTATTCCGCCAGCACTTTCGCTTTTAAAAAAATATTTAAAATGTTTTGTTATTCTCATTGTTATGATTTTATTCGTAAGCTCCTATTTGATTGATTAATTGTGCTCTGTATTCAATATGAATTTTAGATTTTGAAATGAAACCTACATATTGTTTGTTGTCTATAACGGGTAAATTCCATTCGTGGCATTCATCAAATTTCTTTAGTATAGTTGAAATATCATCTTCAATATTTATTGTTCGTTTGGGGTACTTCATAATATTCTTCATGATAGTTTTGTCATACAGTCTCTCGTTGAACATAATTTCTCTTACTGCATCCAAAGTTACAATACCTTTAAATACATTATCCTTGGTAACGATTGCAAAAATACTTTTATTGTGGTATTGTACTAAGTGGACTAGTTTTCTTAAACTTGTGTCTGGTTCAAGGGTCAATATGTCTTTATCAATCAGGTTTGAAATATTAATTTGCAACAAAATATTTTTATCTTTATTTGCAGTAAAAATTAAGCCTTTTGAAGCTAATTTTTTTGTATCCATAGAGTGTGGTTCAAAATGACGCGAAATAGCAAATGACAATGATGAAACAATCATTAATGGAATCATTAATTCATAACCGCCAGTAATTTCTGCAATTAAAAAAATGGCAGTCAAGGGGGCATGCATTACCCCACTCAGAATTCCAGACATTCCTACGATTGTAAAATTACTTTCGGGAAGCGAAAAATTAAGTGAATTTATTGTTTTGGAAAAGAAAAAGCCCGAAAATGCGCCAACAAACAATGAAGGTGCAAAATTGCCTCCGTTTCCTCCGCTTGCCAAGGTAATTGAAGTAGCCACAACTTTAATCAACATAATTAAGCCAATGAACAATATTAAGAAAAAAGGACTACTTTTTAAAAATTCAAATGAACTATTATTTATTATCTCCGAAGCCCTGCCCTCTGCAAGTAACTTTATACTACTGTATCCTTCTCCAAATAAGGGTGGAAACAAAAAACATAAAATGCCTAAAATTAATCCACCTATGATTGCTTTGCTAAAAACAGTTGATTTATGCTTTTCGAAAATATGTTCAATTTTATGCGTGATTTTGGAATAATACAAAGAAAGAAAACCAGAGAAAAAACCCAAACCAATATAAAAAGGTACATTATAATAATTGAAGTTTTGCTGTAATTTGAAAAAAAATAAAATATCTTCTTTCAAAATAATTTTTGAACATAAAGCTCCACTCACGGAAGCAATAATTATTGGAATCATTTCGCCAACAACGATTTCGGGAAGTAAAATTTCAATTGCAAACATAATACCTGCTATGGGTGCATTAAAAACGGCTGCAATTCCTGCGGCTGCCCCGGCAGCTAATAAAACGGTTCTTTCTTTGTAGGACAAAACGAACGTTTTACCATAATTAGAACCAATTGCAGAACCTGTTACAACAATGGGCGATTCCAAACCTGCCGATCCTCCAAAACCGATCGTAATCGCACTTGTTAGCAAGTGTGAATACATTTTATCTTTGTGTACGAAACTGGATTTTTGTGCGATTTCATATAGGATGTTTGAAATTCCTCTTCCTAATTTTCCTTTAAAAAAATACTTGACAACAATGACCGTTAAAACAATGCCGACCAATGGACTACATACAAAAATCAGGTTATGAATATTACTAAAGTAATTGGCCGACAATAAGGAATGGATGTAATGAACAGCCATTTTCAACATTATTGCAGCAAAGCCCGAAGTCAAACCTACAGCAATTCCAGAGAGAATAAAAAACTGTCTTCTATTTAAGTGTTTTTGTATCCAAATAATAGGAAAATTTGTAATTTTAAATAGTAATGATAATTTCTCCATTGTTCAAATTCAGTCGAAAAATACAAGGCAAAGATAACATTGCGAATAGAAACTTCAAAGTATTTTACTTATTTCATTTTAAAGGAATAAAGCAATTTGGTATTTCCTTTGGTAACAAAGAATTTAAAATAACAAGAATAGAATAATGTCCAGCGTAGAACTTCCAAATTCACCCGCTCTTTAACCATGACTGTTTGAGCAAAGCAATACATTTATAGCTAAAGCACAATATACCAACAGTATTCGTTTTATTCAAGGCAATCATAAAAAATTCCGATAACGGAAAATGGAATACGATTACCCAAAAATGGAATCCTATCACCAGCCATTTTTACCTTTAGAGGATATCTTTGTATTAGATCTATGAGGAAAATATCGTAACACCACTATGATATTGTGACGAAAGAATTCATTGTCAATTCTGCCCTTCGTAGTTCTTTTTATTTCTACTAACTAAACATTTAATTTTATGAAAAATCTATCTTTTTTACGGGGGATATTTCTATTAGTAATGAATAATGAAGAATGAACAATTTTGCTATTTCCTTATAATTAGGTGTTTGTAAAACCATTTGGTATATATTATTTAATTCTTTTCACTTATCAATTAAAATCCTCGCGATAAATTATTTTTTGATGGTTGTCGGTTAGCATTATATAATCCACACAGCCGGAACCTTTAAAGTTACAAGACAAACCATTGATGGATTGCAGCGATTCTTTATATTCGCCTTTATATATTTCTTTTTCATTCAGTAAAATAATAATTTTCTTCTCACAAACTTGAACTTTAAGAATATTCCAATTGTTCAATTTTCCCGATATTTTACTTAAATCATCGTACTCACCTTTAAATATTTTTTCAGAAATTCTCAAGGTAGCCCAACTTTGACATCCTTCTTCAACCAATCCAACAAGTATATTCGTGTTTTTGCCTAAAATAGCAAACCTTGAATCATAACAAGTAATTCCTCCCATTTGCTCAGTGTTTTTGAATTTTATTTCATAACTAAAATTATCGCAATCTATATGAAATCTTTTGATATAGCGGTATTCTAAATAAAATATTTGCTTTGGCTGAATACCGAATATCTTAAACGAATTAGGTGGTAGATATAAAAAACCATCGTGAATGGTGTCAACCAATTGATTATCTAACCAAAATCTATAAAGGCTTGTATTTGATGAATATTCACTTAACAATTTTGAATTTAAATAATTCCCTTCACAATGATAAAAGCATATCCACTGTGTCGATTGCACCACAATGCATTCTTTTGCAAGAATTTCTTTTTGGGTTTTCAAATATACATTGTAAACACCCGGTATTTGGAAACAATGGTATATTTGCTTTTTGTTTCTATCAAGATGGGTAATTTGGTACTTTAGTTGGGGATTTGTATATCCAAAATCCACATAAAGAGAATCGTTGGTATCGGCATTATATTTAAAGTTTATCGTTAAAGGCGCTATTCCTGTTGTCGTATTTGCAACAAACGATACTTTTTTTATTTGGCCTTTGTTTTTTGATGCTACTATAAGGATAATCACCAAAACAATAACAATGAATAAAATACCTAAAGGAAGCAATTTTCTTTTATACCTTTTTCTATTATTTACACATGGAATTGTTTCTTTATTATCTTTTAAGTTTTCATTTACAATGATTAACTGAGGATTCGATGTTTCGGTTTGTATAACCTGCTTACTTTTTTGAACTTTTAAATATGTACACCAGTTTTCAAAATCCAGAAATTTTGCCAATGCATCTTTTGTTGCTTGTTGGGGATTGTATTCTTCTTTATATTTTACTTTGCCAAAGAGTCGTTTTAGCGTATGAGGACTGATAGAAATTGCTGTTTTTTCGAAAATAGATTCACTTAATATTTTGAATTCCGCATCAGTCCATTTTTCATAACAGCCATAATCAAATTTTATTTCAATTTCCTTCAGAATGGATGAGATATAAAACGCTTCATTCATAACAAGTTATATTTTGCACAAAGTTTGCAAAAAGATTGAAAACCCGAAATTTGTTACAATTATTTGTAAAAAGGTAATTTTGAACAAAAGTATTAAATAAAACTACAAATTAAATCAATTATGAGAAAAATATGCTTATTTTTAGTATTGTTCTTTGGAACATACTTTTCAAGTTTTTGTCAGGTCTCCATGTATGAAACCGAAATGACAATACCCACTTATGCCTTGGGTGAGCCCGACCCGAATCCTATTTTTTATACGCCAAATAACTATCAAGGAGCACAAAACAGGGTTTATCCTTATCCACTACTCAATAAAATTACCGATAAAAAAACAGATAAAAAATATAAAGCATTGGTATTAGAAAATGAGTACATCAAATTAGTCGTTCTACCAGAAATAGGAGGCAGAATATATATTGCTTATGACAAAACCAACGACTACAATTTTTTCTATTACAATCAGGTAATAAAACCATCCTTGATTGGGATGAATGGCGCATGGGTATCGGGTGGTGTGGAGTGGAATATACCTCATCATCATAGAGTATCAACATTTATGCCTGTTGATTTTAAATTGGTGGCGAATGCAGACAGCAGCAAAACAATATGGGTTGGCGAATTTGAAAAAAGACATGGAATGAAGTGGTCGGTAGGATTGACTGTAGAACCGGCAAAATCATACATAAAAACACATATCCAATTATTTAATGTTACTTCATTTATTCAATCTTTGCTTATTTGGGTTAACCCAGCCGTTCATGTAAATGAAGATTATCAGGTTATTTTTCCCCCCGATTGCAACAGAGCTGTTTTTCATGCCAAAGTGGAATTCTCCGATTGGCCTGTATCAAAACAAATTTACCAGGGTATTGACTTTACAAAAGGCGTGGATGTGAGTTATTGGAAAAATACATCAGCGCCAACTTCTTTTTTCTGTTGGGGTAGTAAAATGGATTTTAATGCGGGAATAGACCATCGCAAAAAAGCGGGTACTGTTCTTATTGCAGACCATTATACTTGTCCCGGTAAAAAAATGTGGAACTGGGGTAATAATGATATTTCGCTCCTTTGGGATAAAATTTTAACAGACAAAGACGGTCCATACATCGAACTAATGATGGGCGCATATTCCGACAATCAACCTGACTATAGTTGGATAGATCCTTATGATACAAAAGAAGCTGAAATGTTTTATTATCCTGTCAAAAATTTATCATCTATAAAAAATGCAGATAAAGACCTGGCTTTAAATACTGAATTATTGGATGGAAAATTAAAAATAGAAGTAAATGCAACTTCAAAATTCAATATTGATATGTCTGTTTCTGTGTTTGAAAAAGAAATCAAAAAATTGAATTTCCTGATTGACCCAAAAACGCCATATACCACGGAGATACCAATGGATAAAAATACTAAATATGAAGATATTAAAGTTCAATTATTTGATAAAGGTGGCAAAGAGCTTATTTCGTTTCAACAGCCCCAAATAAATAACTTACCTCCTCCAGAAGTATATACCGATCCCAAAGATCCAAAAGAAATTGCCTCGGTCGATGAACTCTATATTACGGGTTTGCGTTTGGAACAATTTCATAATGCAAAGTTCAAACCACTTTCATACTATGAAGAAGCCTACAAACGAGACTCCAACCACATATTAAACAATACACAATTAGGAGTATATTGGTTAAAACAATATAATACGATAAAAGCCGAGAAATATTTAAGAGCAGCGTATAACACAGTAACCGCACGTTTTACAAAATCAAAATACAGCGAACCTCTATATTATCTGGGTGTTTTCTTAATGAAACAACAACGCTATAATGAAGCTTATGATATTTTGCAACAAGCTGCATGGAGTTTGGAATGGACTTCTTCAGCATATTTTCTTTGCGCACAAATAGACAGTAAAAAAGGACAATATGAAAAAGCGCTTGTAAATATAAAAAAATCCATTGCAGCGAATAATAACAATATTGAAGCCAGAAATTTGGAAAGTTTACTATACTTAAAAACCGACAATCCAAGTGGTTTATTAAAATCAATAACATTGGGAGATAACTTTGATAAACTGAATTTCATTAATTCTTTTATTGCTTTTACTCCAAGTAATTTGAAAATCCAAAACTCGGAAATAGCATTAATAAATTTATTGCGGGACGAAGTAGATAATTATTTAGAAACATCTTATCGTTTGAGTCAAGCCGGTTTTTACGATTGGGCTATCAATTTGCTTAGCATAGCAACAAAATCAAACAGCACCAAATTGAACTCAAACCCTATGATATATTATTATTTAGCATACAATTATAGTTTGAATAATGATATTACGAATGCAAAAAACATGATGGCAAAAGCAACAAATTTATCAATAAAAAACTGCTTCCCTTATGGTTATTCATCCATTGAAGTGCTAAATAAAGCAATAGAATTAAATCCCAAAGATGCAATCGCACTTTATTTATTAGGTAATACTTATTGCGATTTTCAGCCGGAACTTGCACTGGAATATTGGTTAAAAGCATCTAACATTAATACAAAATCAGCAGTTTTACATAGAAACATAGCTTTTGTGTATGCAAATCATAAAAATGATATATCTAAAGCGATCGGGTATATAGATAAAGCTTGGTTACTTGATGCAAACGATCCAATAATTTTCAATGAAGCTGATGCTTATTATGGTATCTCTAAAGCAAGTAATGAAAAAAGATTAAAACTATTCGCAGACAATAAAAAAACAATACTTATGTCAGATGTGACAACAAGTAAATATATTTCTTTATTAATATTGAACGGAAAGTATGATGAGGCGATTGATATTTTACAAAAACGACATTTTCATGCTTATGAAAGCATACATGGCAATATTCATATTTCATGGACAGATGCCTTTGTTCTAAGAGGTATTGATTTTCTGAAACAAAAGAAATATAAAGATGCAATATCCGATTTTGAACAAGCATTGATATTCCCTGACAATTTAGAAATTGCTCAGGATGCAAAAGCGGAAATAGCTTTATATTATTTGGGTCTTGCCTATAAAATGTCTGGAAACAAGGAAAAAGCCACTGAATACTTCAAAAAATCGGCAGAATTTGTTCAGAAAGGTAAGTGGGCTGGTGACTTGCTGGCAGAAGTATTATATGCAAAATATTTGGCTTGCAAAGAAATTGGCAATGATGGAAAAGCGAATGAATGGAAAATCAAAATGACGGAAATAGCAAATAAAAAACACGAAATAAAATCTCATTTTACTGTCTCGGCCGAAAAACTTTGGTCGCACGAAAACGAAAAAGCGAATCAAGAATATCTTAAAGCATTACTTGAAAAGGTACAAGGGAATAAAAGTGAAGCAGATTTGCATTTGATAAAAGCAAAACAAATCAATCCTGCCCTGATTAGTCTGAGGTATCAATTTTTTGAATAGGTAAAAAAAAAGATGCATCAATTGCATCTTTTTCATTTTTAGGGCGGATTACATTGATAATCCGTCCTTCTTTGAATCCAGGTTTAAGCAGCCTGCTGGTCTGAATCAACTTGGGAGTCTGATTCAGTTTCTGCCTCATCCTTAGAGCCGGCCTTTGATTTTCGTTTTTTGAAAATCACATAGTAGCGGGCACGACTATCGCCATGGAGATTAAACCACTGTCTTGCGGCTGAGGTGATGCAAGCAAGTTGAGATATAAACCCGGAATAGTCGCTGTTGCGATCTATGGTGGCGGAATTGCGCAAAGCTTTAGCCTCATTAAGCTTAGCATAGCAGTCCTTGAAGCCATAGAAAGCATTGATGAGTTTGTTGCGCATTTCTGCGGTCAGACCAGCTTGTGTTAAAGCCTCAGCATTGTTTTCAATGCTAATCAGCAGGTTCTGAACAGTCGGAATCGTTAGCTCGTCCGTCAACTTTGAAACCGCAAGGAAGTCATGTTGTAATAAATTGAACTCCCTCCCCTTTTTAAAGGACAAAACGAAACGAATCGTTTCCATGGATTCGACCAATTTTTGTTTGCTCTGATCTTTGGCTTCGATTAAAACTGCAATTTTGCTTTTTTGCAGATTGTCGTTTCCACCCAAGATGATTGCATCCAAATGGTTTTGTAAATCATCGACCATATCTGATGTGATATGAATTGCAGCCAATTCGTTTAAGTCGGCACGCAAATGATGAATTAAAATTGTAGCTTTCGCTACGGTTTGCTTTTTTGATAAGCAAACACGGGCATTTTTTGAACTTAAGTAACCCATAATATAAATGTTTGAGTACGTTCTCTGTGCCGGTAAGTTTATTTGAAGGATTGTCCTCTTTATAAGAAAGGGGTTTTTACCTTCGAATTTCACGCACTCGGTTTTCAATTTTAAAAATTAATTTTACCCGGCCACATAGTTTGAAATCCGATGCAAACATAAATCATATTCAGATATATACCAAACTTTTTACCATGTTTTTTTCTACTTTTTTTTAATTTTTTTTACATTAAATAATTACTTTAACCTTTTGTGCTGACATTTTACTTCAAGTAAAACTTTAAGACATGTATGAACAAACATTTCATAATCCTTAATAATATTGACTTTTACGCAGTATAATTATAATGTTATGTAAATTAAAAAAGTAATTTTGATAGTATCCATCTTAAAATTAATTTTAGGTATAAAATAATAAATACAATTCAAAATTTAAATAATCTGGCATTATTAGTTGTAAATAATTATTAAATATATCTTTATAATATGTCAAAAACAAAGAAGTATTTGAAAATTACGGGTCCCTTAGCAGGCGTTTATCGGTTATGTAGTAGAGGATTTTTGTCATGTAGTAGGAGTTTATTGGTCATGTAGTAGAGGATTTTTGTCATGTAGTAGGAGTTTATCGGTCATGTAGTAGAAGATTTTTGTCATGTAGCAGGAGTTTATTGGTCATGTAGTAGAGGATTTTTGTCATGTAGCAGGAGTTTACTGGTCATGTAGTAGAGGATTTTTGTCATGTAGTAGAGACGTTGCATGCAACGTCTTTACTTTACCTGTGCATGCAACGTCTTTACTTTACCTGAGCATGCAACGTCTTTACTTTACCCGAGCATGCAACGTCTTTACTTTACCTGAGCAAGCAACGTCTTTACCTTACCTGTGCAAGCAACGTCTTTACCTTACCTGTGCATGCAACGTCTTTACCTTACCTGAGCATGCAACGTCTTTACTTTACCCGAGCATGCAACGTCTTTACCCGTGCATGCTACGTCTTTATCCGAGCATGCTACGTCTTTACCTTTTTGTCTCTCAACAGTGAATACAAGATAAAAGGGTTAAGATTAATGCAAAACCAAAGACAACCAAATAGATAATAAATTTTGATAGAAACATTAATTTCAAAACGATAAAAAAGTTTAACTTTGCAAAAAATAATATTTGATTATTAATGAGACTTGAAATATTAAAACCAAATAAAATCTTAAATAAAGCTTATTTTAAGCAGAGCTTAAATCGTGTTGATATTGAATTATTTAAGAAGAATTTGATTAGACTTTTTGCACGCATAAACGATTCAGAGAGCGAAGAGCATAATAAAAATATAGTTTCTGATTTTCTTAAAGATACTTTTTACAAAACCGATTATGAAATAAACACCGCAGGAAGAAAAGACCTTGTAATCCATTTAGGAAAATCAAGTTCTGAACCAGTTGCTGTAATTATTGAGGCAAAACGCCCAGATGATAAGGCTGGAATGATTACAAACCAAAAAGCTAATGCGAAATCGGTTCATGAATTGATTCATTATTACTTACACGAAAGATTTATCAAAAACAATAAGGAGATTAGAAATCTTATAATTACAGATATTTACCAATGGTATATTTTTGATTCCACTGAATTTGAACGATATTTTTTTAATAATAAACAATTTGTAAAAACCTACCAAGATTGGCACAATGGAATTTTGCCAAGTAAAAATACAGATTGGTTTTATCAGGAAATTGCAAAACCGTTTATTGATAAATAGATACAGCAATTAAACTGTACATATTTTAATTTACAAGAATGTGAATCAATTATCACGAATAACGATAAAACCGAAGATACAAAATTAATTGATTTATACAAATTACTATCCCCAAGACATCTTTTAAAATTACCACATTTAAACGACAGCAACGAACTTAACAAAGATTTTTATGATGAGCTTTTACATATTATAGGGCTTGAAGAAATTAAAGAAGGAACTAAAAAAATAATAACAAGGAAAAAAGAAAATGAACGGAATTCGGGTTCATTGTTAGAAAATGCAATAAATTGCCGAACCAATAGAAATAGTACTTTTGACACGAATACATTACAAACCAATTATGAAATTTATAATCCAGACGATTTTTTCTCAATATATCTGGAATTGTGTATAATTTGGATTAATCGTATTCTATTTTTGAAATTACTAGAAAGTCAGCTAATTAAATTCAACACCCCCATGTCCTCCTTAATCAAGGGGGAAAAACAAGGGGGTAGATTTGCCTTTCTTAATTCAAATTTGATTTCCAATTATGGTGAACTTGCCGAATTATTTTTCGAAGTTTTGGCTGTTCCTCAAAAAGAACGTACAAAACCGGTGATTGATAAATTTGGCGATTTACCATACTTGAATAGTTCTTTATTTGAAGTTACACCTATTGAACGAGAACATTTTTCAATTGATGCACTTAAAAGCCGTTTAGAAATACCCGTTTACCAAACAACTGTTTTAAAAGATGCAAATGGGAAAAAAATTACCGGTACAAAAAAAACATTAGAATATCTTTTTGAGTTTTTGGATTCTTATAACTTTGCAAGTGAAAATACTGCTTCAATTCAGGAACAAAATAAATCTATCATAAATGCATCTGTATTAGGTCTTATATTCGAAAAAATAAATGGTTATAAAGACGGTTCATTCTTTACACCTGGATATATAACCATGTATATGTGCAGGAATGTAATACGCAACAGCGTATTAAACAAATTTAATGAAGCTTATCAGTTTAATTGTCCCGATTTCGATTCATTAACAAATTATCTATCTGACATTAGTAAATTAAAAGAATATAATCAAATTGTTAATTCCATAAGATTGTGCGACCCCGCAGTTGGTTCTGGTCACTTTTTGGTTTCGGCCTTGAATGAAATAATTGCAATAAAATCGGATTTAGATATTCTATGTGATAGAGAAGGTAAACGACTGAAATTCTGCAAGGCAATTGTAGAAAATGATGCTCTTATTATTACAGATGAAGATGGTCTGGAACTGGAATACGATTACAGAAACTCGGAAAAACAACGAATTCAGGAAGCAATATTTCATGAGAAACAAAGCATTATAGAGAATTGCCTTTTTGGCGTAGATATTAATCCAAAATCTGTTCATATTTGCCGTTTACGCCTTTGGATTGAATTATTAAAAAATGCGTATTACCGTGTTGTAGAGACGTTGCCTGCAACGTCTTTACCTGCAACGTCTTTACCTGCAACGTCTTTACCTGCAACGTCTTTACCTGCAACGTCTTTACCTGCAACGTCTTTACCTGCAACGTCTTTACCTGCAACGTCTCTACCTGCAACGTCTTTACCTGCAACGTCTTTACCTGCAACGTCTCTACCTGCAACGTCTCTACCTGCAACGTCTCTACCTGCAACGTCTCTACAACTTGAAACCCTTCCAAACATTGACATAAATATAAAGTGTGGTAATTCTTTAATTAGTCGGTTTGCATTAAATGGTGCAGGTTTAAAAAATGGTCAGTTAAAGCAAATGCAAATTGCTACTCAAAAATACAAAGACCAAGTAATTATATACAAAAGTACCCAAGATAAAAAAGCAAAAAAAAATGCGGAAAAGGAAATTGCAAAATTAAAACAAGAGTTTGCTAAGATTGTTAATCCAAATGATAAGGACTATATCGAATTGCAAAAAATAGAATCAGAATTAACAAGCCAGACCCTGCAATTTACCCGTGAAGACGTTGAAAAATGGAAAATTCACACAGAGGAATTAACTACAAAAAAAATTGAGTTACAAACGAAGTATGAAGAAAAACTACATTCAATTTACGGAAATTCTTTTGAGTGGCGTTTTGAATTTCCCGAAGTTTTGGACGAAAATGGAAATTTTATTGGTTTTGATGTTATTATTGGAAATCCGCCTTATGGAGTACAATTTTCATTAGCTGAAAAAAAATACTATAAAAATGCTTATACAAATGTACATATACGCACTCCTGAATCTTTTAACTATTTTTGGGGTATAACATTTGTTATTTCTAATAAAAAAGGATTATGTAACTTTATTGTTCCTTCAAGTTTTCTTTCACAAGCTGAATTTGAAAAAACAAGAAAGCATATACTTCAAAATTTCTCAATACAAGGTATTGTAAATTTAGGCGATAATGTATTTCCTGATGTGGCAACACCCACATGTATTGTTTCCTATTCTAAAATGGATAGGAATAAGCAGATTTTATATAATGATATTACTGCGTGCAACAGGACTGAATTTACCAAATTTATTTATTCAGGAGGTTATTTTATTGATAGTAAATCGTTGGAATCTAATGAATCCTTTTCATTTCATTATAAGCCTTATAAAAGTATTTTAGATAAATGCTACATACACCCAAGTTTAAAGGAAATAGCAGAAGATGTTGCAACGGGAGTTAGTTCAGGATTGGATAAGGCTTACGTTTTTACTAAACAAGAGATTACTGCAAAAAAATTAGAGAAAAAAGTATTGAAAAATTTGATTATCGGTGGTGAAATTAATCGTTTCTTTTTAAATCCTGAATCAACAAAAAAAATAATATACATAACAGATGAATTTGAAATTTCCAAATATCCAAAAATTGAATTTGAACTTAACAAATACAAACAAGAATTATTAAAACGCAGAGAAGCAGCAAATGGTAAAATAAAATGGTACTCGTTAAACTGGCCACGTCGCCAAAAGCTATTTGAAGAACCTAAAATATTAATCCGTCAAACTGCAAACAAAATAATTGCGGCTTATGATGAGAAAAAATGGTACTGTTTAAAAAGTGGTATTATTGTTCAACTTCCACCTGATTCAAAAATAAGTTATTATTACCTTTTGGGTTTATTAAATTCCAAATTAATGGACTTTCTATATCATGATTTAGTTCCAGAAGAAAATAGAATATTCCCGGAAGTTAAACCTGTTCAACTTTTCAAACTACCTATCTGCATATCTGATTCAGAAAATCAAGCAGTAATTGAAAAAAAAGTAAAAGATATAATTGAGAAGAAAAGTAAAGATATAAACGCAAATTGTGAAGAAATAGAAAAACAAATTAATAAGCATATTTATAAAATCTACAAATTAACATTAGATGATATAAAAATAATTGAATGTGAATAGCATTTGTTCAAATACACGAACAAAAACAAAAGATTAATAGAGGGTGGGCTTCGAGTTTTGCAATTACAAACGGACTATAATATTTTCAAAGCTCCACGACCACCTCTTTGGGTCTGTATATTTTCTTTAATGCACAAGTACCTGAATCTAAAAGATTCCAATTGTTTATATCCGCTTCCAATACAGCAATGGAGGCGGTTGTCAAATCCACTATGCACTTTTTGTCTTCATCCAGCAGCATGACCAAATCTTCAAAGTGCGGATTGTGACCAATCATGAGCACAGAAGTTATTTCGTTAGGCAAGCCCCTGAGATAGTTCATTGCAGCTTCTTTGTCTTCATTATAAAAGGATTCTACCTTTTCTATATTTTCTTTGTTATATAAAAGCATTCTTGCAACTTTTTTTGCAGTCGAAAAGGCTCTCTTCGCAGGAGATGACGCAATATGTTCAGGAATCAAATCCAAAGTAAAAAGAAATTTCCCCATTTTGTTGGCAGCTTCTTTGCCCCTTTTGTTCAGAGGTCGCTCGAAATCGGAACAATCGCCATTCCAATCCGATTTTGCATGTCGCATAATATAGATGCTTTTCACTTTTATATTTTTTAAATTAAATTTTTCTATAAATGGTTATAGTCACCTTCCTATCTTGTTCTTTTGCTTTTTTATCAGTAGAATAATACTCTCCATGTGATTTTGAAAGTATTAGGCTTTCATTTTGTTTTAATTCTTTTACCAGATAATCCTTGACCGATTGAACCCGATCTTGCGAAAGTTTGAAATTTGTTTCCGGTTTACCACTTGGATCGGTAAAACCTTCTATTACAATATAGGCAGGCGTTTCATTTTCGAAAAGCTTTTTTAAAGTTTGAAGGGATTTATCTGTCAGATTCGATTTTGCCACAGCAAAATACACTTCGCCAGATTTAGTGTTTTCTTTACGATTATGGTTTACGTTTAAATGTTTCAATATGTCGCTTCCCAAATAGGTGATGATTTTTAAGGGTTGTGCGGCACTAACTTTTTTGGGATTCCAACGCATCCACACAGCATAATCATGAGTGTAGTCGGGTTTGAACTCACTCAAATCCCATTTTAATGCATTGAACTGTTGCCATTGTCCAATATACAAAACATCGGGCGGCACGGCTCTGGCGGAGTTAAACATGATGGATCCTATCGCTTTTTTGTCTGTTTCTTTTTGGTAAAAAGACAAAACATCGGGCAAGGGATTTTTAAAAGTTGTGTTTAGCCCCACAGCCTGATTATCCATTTTTGCAAATCCCCCTTTTCTTTCGATTAAGTCCAGATCTAACAATAAACCTAAGCCAATCTGGGCATCCTTACCTGTGTTATTGATGATATTGTACTCAATCTTATAGTAATTTCCAAATAAAGTATCATTGAGATTTTGCATATTGCTGTCGTTGGGAATCAGACGTTGTGAAATCAAAAGATCATTCCATTTATAGTTTGTAATTGTTTGGCTTGAGCCTTTGTTCGCTATGATTTGTAGATCACCTTTGAGATAATTCATTGAATCCACAATAGGCGAATAGTTCGAAGCAATCTTATTATCGCAATACAAAACAAAATGCGAGGTAGAGTACGGGAAAGGATAACCAAAAGTAAGATTGATACTGTCTGAACCAAGGGTAAACCGGCCATCGTCAGCGGAAAGTTTGTTGCTGGGTTTGCTCAAAACAGTAATGGGTGCTGTCCATGTACCGATGATCTTTTTTTGGTAAACCATTTCCAACTTATACACGGTACTCGAGTCAGGGGCTATTTTCATGTTTCCTTTATTTTGCTGATTTTGCCCAACTTGCGAAATGTTTATTTGCGCATTCAGTTTGTTTTGAGTTTCCCAAATTACTTGTGCTTCATCTCCTTGCATGATTACGTCGGGTTCTACCTTGAATATGGTATTATAGTTTTCCTGAAACTTCATATCCAATCCTTTTGGGTGATAAAAACCATAATAGCAAATAAAAGATTTGCTTTGGCCACTTTCAGTTTTACTCTGCATCCAACGCATCAAAACCGCACTATCCGTGTATTTTATTTTTTTTGATTTGGGAGGGTTAAAATCCCAAAGGGTATTATAGTAAAAAGGCCAACGTCCAATCAGCAATTGATCGGGACGGGTGGCGGCACCCTGATCTGTAAGGAATACCCCTGTTATATCATCTGTTTTTTTCCATTTGTTTCGATATGCCAGAATGATGGATGGAACTTGTGATTTTTCATACAGTTGTTCCATACCAAATTTGCCTCCAAATAACCCAAAGGAAATTTTGCCAAAAATGGTTTCTTTTTTTCTTTGGGTAGAATCCTTCATTGAATTGTAAAAAGAAGCAGGAAAAGGCTCTGCCCAGCAAGCATCATTTTCTGCAACCTGCGTATCAAAGAACATGGTCAGTCCTATATCTTTTGCTGTATTGGATTGATTAATCAACTGATACTCTATTCTGTAATACTGAATATTTTTGGGATTATCGACTGGATTTAACGCCGGATCTACAGGAATGAGTTTTTGGATTATTTTGACACGTTTATAATCATACTCAGTTTCACTATAAATGGCTCCGTTTTTGGTATAAATTTTCATGCGGCCTTTCAGATAATCTGCTCCTTCGAATCCAGACCTGGAACTGGCAAAATCCTTATTGATTTTTACCACAAAATGTGAAGTGGAAAGCGGGTTGGGAAAGCCATACATCAACTTATGATCCTTCATGCCTATGGTGAATCTTCCATCCACATCTTCAATAAAAGTGGTATCTGAATTTTGGGATAAAACAGGCAGAAAGCAAATGAAAAGTAACAATCCGGTGAAAACAGAGGCCATAATTTTTCTCATATCTCTTCTTGACTAATAGGTTTAATGATTATAAAATCTTCCATACTCATAATTAAATAATTAGGTATAGATGTATTTTCCAGAATCATACTAAAAACTTGAAATACAAAGCACAAGTATATTTAATATAAAATTCAAAGGGTACAACAACAAAGTTATTTATATTTTTGAGATTTCAATTGAAATGATCATTTTTTTTCACGGCTGATTGATCAAAAAGTTTTTGCAAATGTTGGAACTTATTGAGGTAAAAAATTCAATTCTGAACTTATGCCCCAACCAATAACAAATCTTCAATTTCGGATAGTTTTACGGTATTTCCGTTGAACGAAAATAAGGCAAGATATTCTTGATTTTTAGTAGAATCTATGCGATGCGATTTACAGATTTTATTCATAAACAAACCCAAGGAGGAACCGAAATTTAGTATTTTTAAGATAATGGCAATATGCTGGTTAAGATTTTTGGCCACACCAGACTTATTCAAATGAAGCTTTCCTACTTCAAATTGCGGTTTGATCAGAAGGATTACAAAACCATCGGGAGCTAAAAGAGGCGGAAAATAATTCAGGTATTTTAAAGCAGAAATGAATGAAAGGTCGGCCACAATAATATCAACTTTTTGGCTATCACAATGACTCAGGTTGACGTTTCTAATATGAACATTCTGAAATGACTTCACTTTGGGGCTTATCAGCAGCGAAGGATCAAGCTGATCCGTTCCCACATCAATGGCATAAACAAATTCAGCTCCTTCGATCAATGCACAATGGGTAAATCCACCGGTAGATGCCCCCAAATCTAATACTCTTTTTCCGGTGAATTTCAAACCGAACTCATCAATGGCTTTTTTTAATTTCAAACCACCTTTGCTTACATAAGTAAGAACCTCATTGGCAATAACCTCAATTGAATCGCAGTGGCAAATAATCCGCGAAGGCTTTATTTCAATTTCATTATTCACCTTTATGGCTCTTGACTTTATAGCAAAAGCTGCCTTCTCTCTGGAAGGAAAAAGGGAATTCTGAACCAGGTAAACATCTAAGCGTAACTCCATCAGAATCTCAAAATTACATCTTGTAATTTTCTTTTTGGAACATGATGGTTTTGGTCTGCATCTCTCCAATATTTGATGTCGCCGTCTTGCTCTATTTCATCTAAAATTACTTTTTCTTTTGGTTTTCCCAGTGCAATAACCATGAGCATCTCAAAAGATTCGGGAATTCTCAAAATTTGGCGAAGCTCTTGCCTTTTCATCGTAATAACCATGCAACCACCCAAATCTTGCGATGAAGCGGTAAGTAAAATAGTTTGGGCAACAATGCCCGTATCTATATCAAATCTTTCGGCCAAAGTTGTATCGCCCAACAAAACAATATAAGCAGAGGGTCTTTCTCCTTCTACTGGCCCGTCCCAGTCCTGAATATAACCTGCCCAGGATAAATTTGGGAAAATACGATTATTCATTGCAGAAGAATTGAAAATCATAAATCGTATTGCCTGAATATTTCTGGAAGAAGCAGTTAGTCTGGCACAATCAATAAGCTCCATGAGTTGCAGCTCCGAAATTTCGTGATCCTGATAGAATCTCCTGTAACTTCTATTTTTTTTTACAAGTTCTTTCATAAGTTATGTGTTACGAGAATGAAACGAGATAAACTAATCCCAAGTGATGTCAATATCCGTTGAACTATCGCCTCTCGAAAGAGCTTTGAGAATGTTTACCTTAACATTTTTACAATTATTGATTTCCAGGGCTCTTTCTATCCAGCCTGCTATTCTAAACTCGATAACGCTGTCTTTCTTGGGTATTTGACTAATTCGAACCCTTACACCTTTATTCGATTTCTCAATAACATTGATTTCGGAAGGACGGTAAAAAGTCTGGAAAATCTTCGATGCTCTTTCAATTATATATGAGGGAGTTGTTATTTTTATAAATACTTTGTATATACCCGTAAGGGTAATATCTGCGCTAAAACGACCCGCTTGCCAAGCAGCCTTGCGAAGATCATTAAAATACAAGAATGCCAATTGCCGGGTAGGAATAATCAATGCTTCATGAACCGGATACCACTCAGTTGCAAAGATGGGGTTCTCCATATAGACTTTTGATGATTCAGGTAAAAGCTTAAGCCAATCATCCAATTTATCGGCGTGTTTTGATTTTACGAATTCAAGAATAGATTTTATTGCTGTGCCCTTTGCTTCCATTATTAAATATCTTTCCTTTTCTATTTTAGATTCAACAAATTCAAAAATTAGCGATGAATACCTGAATATATCCCATTTGGCATGCAGTTTCATTCATCTTAATACTTAAATTAACAAATTGAATACAAATATAGGATTAATTTCATATAAAAAAAATGGATGAAAAATAGCAAGCAAAATGAATCGTTAATCACCAACCCAAGATAAATAGAACTTACAAATTTAAATATCATATAAGAATTTACAAATTAATACATTGATGAATTCATTATAATAATCAATTGGTCTTGTATTGATAAGAATTATCACAGGATCTTATGGATTGTTATTAAGAATTGTAAAAAAAATGTAGAAAATTTTGTAAAAAATATATTTTTGCGCTGTCTATTAAGAAAAAATAAATAATTGGGAAAAATGAATAATTGGGAAAGAAGATGGCATCCTTTATTACAAGAATGGGTAATTCTTGCGGCGACAACAAATGATCGTCCTTGGTCTGGCGCAAAAGTTGTGCCCCACGAAGAAAACAAACCTGTTTTTGATGCCAAGTGCTACCTTTGTCCGGGAGTTACAAGAGCTTCAGGTGTAAAAAATCCTGACTATAAGGGTGTATTTGCCTTCACAAATGACTTTTCATCCTTTTCCTTTGATGCACCTAAAGTGTACAAAAACGATCCCTTGGAAAAGGCAGAACCAGCGCATGGCATTTGCAGGGTTATATGTTTCAGTCCCAAGCACAATATCACTATGCCCGAGTTAGATGAAAATGATTTTTTGGATGTTATTTCTATATGGAAAGAAGAATTCTCGAATCTTTCGACAAATAAAGGGATTAAAAATATTCTGATATTTGAGAATAAAGGAACGGTAATAGGAGTATCGAATCCTCATCCTCATGGACAAATATATGCAACAGGATATGTTCCCCGAATTGTTCAAACCCAGATGAATTCGTTCAATGAGTATAAAAAAGAAAAGGGAACTTGTTTGATGTGCGATCTGGTTCAAAATGAAATCAAGCACAAATCAAGGATTGTAGCCGAAAATGACCATTTTGTTGCATTTATACCCTATTTTGCCCGCTTTGTTTATGAGACCTACATTGTACCCAAGCGTCATGTATCCACGATCAATGAATTAAGTGAAGAAGAATGCAATTCGTGGATGAAAATTCATCGGGAGGTAATCATCAAATTTGATAATCTTTATTTGATGTCTTTCCCCAATATTACCATGTTGCAGAATGCACCCGTAAACCAGGAAAAACCGACAGATAATTTTCATTTTCATGTAGAATTTTATCCTCCGATGCGTGCTCCTGAAAAATTGAAATACTTAGCTGGTTTTGAATCTGGTGGTGGGAATATTATCAATCCTATATTGCCGGAAATAGCTGCGGAGAGCCTCAGGGAAGCATCCTCTGTACATTATAAAACGGAGTGATTATTAATGCAAAGAATGGGTAAATAATGAAATTGCCAAAAAGCAGGATCTCGTTGCGATGTTTGTCGGAAAAGTCCTCCGTGATTTGATTAACAATAAATTACAAGTATAGTAAGTATATAATTTATACAAAAAATTATTCCATTAAAAACAATGATAAAAATCCAAACACATCGTCATTTATTTGACATACCTGATGACATCGGCTATTTCAATTGTGCATATTATTCTCCACAATTGAATGAATCCCGGAAGCGACTATTGTTAGGTGTTTCTGATAAAAGTCACCCTTGGGAGCGAACTGCTTCAAGTTTCTTTGATGACGCTGAAACGATCAGAGGATTGTCATCGGATATTTTTGGGGGTGAATTAGAAGGATATGCTATTATTCCTGCTGCAAGCTATGGAATCAGTACTGCTGCGCGAGCAATAGAACCGCATTTGCAGCATGGAGATAATATTTTGCTTATGGCAGAGGAGTTTCCCAGCAATGTTTTGGCATGGAAGCGCGTTGCAGGTGAACGATCCGCCAGTATTATTACAGTGCCAACACCTGAAAATGGCAATTGGACTCAGGCAATCCTAAATAGAATAGATGACAGTGTAAAAGTTATAGCTTTGTCAACGTGCCACTGGACTAATGGAGCATATATCGATCTGACTTCCATCCGCAAAGCATGCAATGAAACAAAAAGCATTCTTGTCCTTGATGCAACACAATCTTTAGGTGCTATGCCCTTTTCAATGGATCAGATAAAACCAGATTTCCTCGTATCGGCCGGATACAAATGGTTACTTTGCCCTTATGGTTTCAGTCTTATGTATGTATCTCCTGAATGGCGTGATTCTCGCCCTTTGGAAGAAACTTGGATGGCTAGAGAAAATGCAGAGGATTTTGCTTCACTTGTTCATTATTCTGATAAATATATGCCGGGCGCACGCAGGTTTGATGTGGGGGAAAAATGTACATCAACCATTTTACCGGGTGCTATTGCAGCGTTAGAGCAAATAAAAACATGGGGAGTTCAATATATCTCTGATTCTCTGTCTGCCATTAACGAGCAAATTTCGACCATGCTGACTCGACATGGATTTAAGCTTTTCGATGATTCTCAAAGATGCCCGCATATACTTGGAGCTCAAATACCTATAGATTACAAAGGCAATCTTGTTTCAGCGCTAAGGGAAAGAAATATTTTTATAAGTCAGCGGGGGAAATCAATTCGTTTCGCACCCCACTTATACATCAGTAATTTTGATATAGAGCGCCTTGGGGATGCAATGAATGACATATTAAAATGAACAAGCAGTCAATTAAAATTCAATGAACAAAAGGCAGAGAACGAACATGCACCAGTATCGCAAAAGGATAAAATTTTGGACTTTATGAAAGTTTTAAGTGTCTTTGTTTGAAAAAGATTCCTCCAATTGCAAAATACAATAAAGTAAGAACAATAATTGAAATAATTTCCGGTAAAATGCTTGTTACTCCCATATTCATAACGAATGTTTTGAGTCCTTCTATTTTTATTATTGTTTCCATTTATATTTCTAAATAAGCTTTAACTTTTGTATAAGTGTCTTCTGATATTAGTTTTTTTTCTATCAATTGATTAAGATCTTTGAATGCCCCTTTATGATTTCTGTAGGATGTAATCTTCTTGGCTTCCTCTTTTGAGATGTAAGGATGCCTCGATAATTCAAATTCATTGATAAAATTAATTTTTATTTTATTGACCAAAGCAGGATTTAAAGTGATATAAGGCTCTATTTTTGAGTATCTTTCAGGGGTAATGGAATAAACTTCTTTGATCTGTTCTTTACTAAAAAATCCCCCAAGCAAGTTTCTGTATTTTATAACGAATTGGGCTGTTTTTTCCGTAAATAGTCGTGATTCAACCAGCATGTTCTGATCTGCAGAATTTATTTCGACTTGTTTATAAATAATTTCAGATTTATTATTGCTTGCTATTTGGATAAATGGCTCTAATTCATTGTATTTATCCTGGCTTATTCCATATAATTTTCCAAAATCTTCCTTTTTCCTAAATTTGCCGCCTTTATTTCTGAAATTTTCAATCGTTTTAATCAATTTTTCAGATAAACCAAAGCTTGCCAACATTTCAGCATTGACTGTATTGGGATCGAAATCTTGTAAATTAAAATCCTGAACAAACTCCAGATTTTTATCTCCTTTAGAATTTTGTGGACGAGATGGCAAATCAATATAGGGCTCCAATTTAGCAAATTGTTCGGGGTGCATTCCTTTTAAATATTTAAGATCTTCCTTGTATTTGAATGACTTCTTTTGCTTAAAATAATAGCTAAGATTTTTCAATTGCTTCCTGCTAAAACCCAATTGAAGAAATTCATCTTCCCCAGTCAAATTGGGATTAAATTTGAATAGTTTTAATGTATCATATTGCGCCTTCATTTCATTATGAATTTCTGCTGCATAAAACGCACTATCTTTATCGATCAGCTTACTTTCGAAAAGCGCGATTTCTTTTAGTGTAACATCATCTGGTGGAATGTGTTTCTGCATAATGGGATTCTGCAAAAACAACAGAATGATTAGAAGGAAAATAATGACCAATAGAATTTTGATTCTACGTTTTTCCTGCTGATTTAGGTAAAAATTTTCTTTCCAATAACTCATGATGTATGAATTTTAAAACGAAACATTTATGACTGTTGTATTATTGCTTAAGGTTGCATTAATATCGGTGAATATTTGGGATTTAGTATTCTCCCTGTCAAAAATCTTAATCGTAAAAACTCCCATAGCTGGCGCCAACGGCTGAAACTCATACGCAGGCAATTTGAGCTTGTAAATACTTTCCTGATTTTTTTGATCAATGATTTCAATAATGGGAGTCGATTTTAATCCATTGATTTTCAAAATGGGCAGATATGCATTATAGTAAAATTTAAAATTTTGATAACTTTCTAAAGTAGCCCTTTCGATGGCTTTTAGCCCTTTTATAGAAATAAACTCAACTTCAAGTTGTTGGGATTCTTTTTGGAAGCGTAAAATAGCAAAGCCATTGGATTGGTCTTTTAATTTTTCTTGTTTGATGAAAGTATCAGTCGGGTTTACTAAATTTGAAATGCTAATTTTATGGGAAAAAGCATCTAAAAAATCACCTGTAAAAACCTTAATTCCAGATAGATATGTGCTTCCAGAATAAGAAGGCATCCAATATCTTTTCTTTTCGGAATAAACAGGAGGTACTTCTATTGAAAGCGAAGCATCTTTAAAATTACTTATGCCGTGATGAACAATTTTGGCCGGATAACCCGAAGTCAGTATAAAAGTATGGCATTTTCTTATAAGGCTTAAAAGTCTATTCCTTTCATTTTGTGGCCAAGCTCCCGTATTCATATCGGCAACTGTTGCTTGTCCAATATTCATGATACTCGTTGCCGATTTTACGATAGAATCGACAAAAGGTGTGTGGGTGTAAGTTGTCGCAAAATTATCATTACAGAGCAATACTTTGAAATCAGTTTTATTAAAAGTTTTCACCCAGTTTTCTAAAAATTCCATTTGTGCTTCACCCAGTAATTTTCCGTTGCCATCATTATATAAATTCCTGTTGATGCTATGATTTTGTGGTATTCCCCTGCAAATTTGCGCTTCGGGAAACAACTGATAAGGGGCCGATTTAAATGAATGATCTTCGATGATTGCAAAATCCACACCTCCGTAAAGAATGTTGCAAAAGTAATGATTTGAAACAGACTTGTCAGGAAATTTAGGTAAATGCCCGCATTGTGTTGCTTTTACCATTTCAAGAAAACTTTGACTCATAACAAAACCACCTGCGTCACTTTGCCAATATTCTTCTGATCCAGTGTGTTGAAACGGATAAATGCCTGCTAAGGGAGATTTGGGTGCTTTTCCATTTTCCATACCCCAAAGTTGTGGCTGAAAAAAATCATGAGACCCAGGCAAAAGAATAGAAGGCATCTGCAAACAAAGCTTGCCCCAATGCATGCAGAACAAATACCATTTATACAAATAATCCCACTGCGCATTATCGTCCTTTTTACAGGGATTAGGAAAATTTTCATTTATTTGATTGGCATTGAAAATAACCATATCAGGAGATTTTGTCAAAATATCCTTTAGGAAGGAATCTGTAAAACAATTCAAATTTGATTTGTCAAAATCATATTGGGTTTTTAATATTCCTTGAGTTATTGAGGTATTGTTGAAAGATACACAAGAGAAAGTTGCCTTGTCAATCGGTTCAGCCTGAATGATTCCTGATATGCTGTTCTGATCAAGGTTTTTCATCTTCAGACTTATTCTAAAGTCATAAGAAATATTAGAATTCCATTGATCTACAACAAAATGAGCAGTATAGCTTATCGGATTCACGGATGACTTCACAATTTCTTTCCAGGCATTTTTTCCTTTTTCGGATACTTCCAAAAATGCTTCGGCTTTTTCACATTGGGTAAGTGGCACGCATTGCGCCGTCATCCGGAGTTGTTGACCACTCACTGTATAAAAACATGCAACTACAGGTCCAAATTTTATTGAGGTCTCATTTAGCTTATCACCATAGCATTCTAACTCATTCATCCAGAAGGCTATATTGCTTTCTTTACTTTCACTGTGCGCTACAAGTGCAATATTTCCTACTATGTTCGATGAGTCAATTCCTGAAATTACGACCCTGTTTAGTAACTCATTCCCTTGCAGCGTGTGCGACTCCAAAGTCATTTTATATTTATCTCGCAATGGCTCAACAATGAGCCGAAGTACAAATTCATCTTTCTCCCAGTTTCCTACCCGGGTTTCCTCGGCTTCTGCAAATACCAATTTTTGCCGACCATTGCAGTTGTCAAGAAATTGTAGCCTTCCGCTTCCATCGATGGCAGCAATAATTCCTCCCTTTTTGCCATAAGAATTGTGAACAATCATTCTGTCCTTTGTATCCAATTCTGGGTCTCCACAAGCAATTAAGAAACCACAAAAATCTCCGGATTTTAACTGAGTTTTTTTATTGATCAGCCCCAATTGCATTTCCATCGTAAATTTTCCCCTTTTTCTTGAAATTTCGCGGGAAAGAATATGCAAAGTTCTGATTTGATTTTTTGGATGCAGACATTCGATGCGTCCTTGTCGGAGTTGCCAATCATCCAATCGATTACCCCAGAAATCGGGAGAAATCCAGTGTTGGGTTATGTCTGATGGCAATTCAATGGCAAAAAGGTGATCTTTTTTTTCTCTTTTGCAGTTTGATAACAATGAAATCAAAAGTATAGAACAAATGATCCAAAATGTAGGCTTGATCATGATTAGATTATCGTATTCGTGGACTGAAAGTTCTCAGAAAAACAGGCAAAACAAAGCTTTCCTGCAAATCTGCAATAGGACAAATCTATGAAAAAAAAAATCTTTTTTCAAACTTTTTCAAATCGAAAAAAAACCCCATCATTTGAGCCGGGAAGTTATGGTAGGAATGAAAAAAAATACAGCTACTTTTTTTATCAATGAATATTTTCGATAATTTTACGTATGTTTGAAATTATTTTTAATAATTTGAATGAAATTTCAATATTTCTATACTTTCAGTTAAAACATTGATTCTATTTATTTTAAAATGAATTTTAACGGCAAGTCTTATTTTTGAAGGATAAGTTGCTGCATATATTTATGATTGGATGAGTAAAAACCTTAACAGGAAAATAACTGATTTATGTAGAATTTATTCATATAAAAAACTAAAATTTGCATGATGGAACCTATATATACAGTTACGGGTGCATTTGGATATTCCGGAAAATACATCAGTCGGATATTGCTCGATAAGAACATCAAAGTTCAAACATTGACAAATTCTTATCAGAGAAGTAATCCGTTTGGTGATAAAATAAAAGCATATCCATTTCATTTTGATGATATTGATAAGCTTACGAAGAATCTTGAGAATACAAAAGTTTTGATCAACACCTATTGGGTTCGTTTTGATCATAAAAGCTTTAATCATAATTCTGCTGTTGACAATACGAAGATTCTTTTTGAAGCAGCCAAAAGAGCTGGAGTAGAACGAATCATTCATACCAGCATCACAAATCCTGATATTGCCTCTCCCCTGCCCTATTTTAGCGGGAAAGGTATATTGGAAAAAGCATTGATGGATTCAGGTGTTTCTTATTGCATATTGCGACCTGCTGTTTTATTTGGCAATGAAGATGTTCTGATTAATAACATTGCTTGGATTCTTCGAAATTTTCCGATATTTGGCGTGTTTGGAAATGGCGAATACAGACTACAACCTATTTTTGTTGAAGATTTTGCCGAACTGGCAGTTCAGAAATCAGAAAGCAGAGAAAATGAGATTATAAATGCAATAGGCCCAGAATCATATACTTATAGGGAATTAGCTAAAATGATAGGAAAAGCTATTGGCAAAAATAAACCTATTGTTCAAATACCTGACTGGATGGGCTTGTTGGTTGCAAAAATCATAGGCATGATTAAAAACGATGTTACTCTGACACGTAATGAAATAGAAGGTTTGAAAGCAGATTTGCTTTATGTAAATTCGCCATCTCCGGCAAAAACAAAATTAAGTGAATGGGTTCTTTTGAACAAAAATTCCCTAGGAAAGAAATATTCGAGCGAAATGGCCAGGAGGCTAAATTTAAAAAACTCCTATGAAACTCTTTAGATCAGCATAATTTGAATAGTTTAAAAATAATATTATTGTTATACTTTTTGAGCTTCTTTTCTTTTTTGAAAGGACAGAATAACCCATTCATCTTTGAGCGCATAGGTAAAGAAAATGGATTAGCTCATAATACCGTTTTTTCTGTAGTTCAGGATAAAATGGGCTTCATTTGGATTGCAACTGCCGAAGCTCTTTGTCGATATGACGGATATAATTTTAAGATTTTCAGGCATGATCCCGCAAATATAAAAAGCCTTGGCTCTGGTTTAATCCATAGTATTATTGCAGACCAAAACGGTAAACTCTGGTTGGGAACCGACAAAGGATTATGCTATTTTGATCCTTCAACAGAATCATTTGAAAATTACTCTTATGCTACAGAGCAAAATCTCAATAATTTATCGAATTTCGTACGCAATGTTTTCATTGATTCAAAAGGCATCATTTGGGTTTGTGCTCTTAAAGGTTTATCCATTTTCGATCCACTCGAAAAAAAATTCTATTCCATCGATGCTTATCATAAGTATGCTCCTATTTTGAATGAAAAAGAAATAAATTGCCTCAAAGAAGATCGAAAATCAAATTTATGGATAGGTACCAGCGATGGTCTTTTTTATTTTGCCAGAAAATCGAAAGACATTAAAATTATAGGATTAAACTTGCCAGAAAAACTGGCTGGTATTATTAAAGAGGTAAATATATTCGACATTTATATTAACTCAGACACCTCGATATATTTAGCTATGAATTTTGGAATTACAAAATACAATCCCCTTTCAAATAAATTTGCATATTTCCAATTCAGAGAATTTAATACCAATAATTTTGAGGCTTCGAGGGTAAGAACTATTTTCAAGGACAGCTACAGCAACTTATGGGTCGGGACACAAAGATCTGGTTTGTTTCTTTTCAATCCCAACAAGGGATTTACAAATTATTCTATCGACTTCAATAAGTCAACGAGCACTAGTAGCGATCAAATTCAATCTATTTTTGAGGATAAAAATGCAAATTTATGGATTTCTACCTTGAACGATGGGGTAAACAAAGTTTCATTAAATCGCAAGCAATTTCAAAATATGCAACCTGTTTTCTGCACTCAAAATGGACTGGCAGAGCAGGAAATTTCGTCTATTTTTGTTGATAGTAAAAAGAAAATTTGGATCGGCTTTTGGAATGGCGGAGTCGATTGTTATGAACCTCAAACAGGCAATTTTGAACATTTAAAATACATTGAAGGAGAAAGTTCTTTTATACCAGGAACCTTAGGCGGCATTTGCGAAGACAGCGAGCAAAATATGTGGTTTGCCTCTTGGGCAGGAATGATTTGTAATTGGAATCCCAAAAATAAAAAAATCAGTATTTTTAAAGGTGGAAATAATCAATTACAAGGTTGGTCATTTCGATCTTTAATTGCTGGAAACAACGGCGAGGTTTACGTTGGATCTATGGACAAAGGCATCGAAAAATATAATCCAAAAACAAAAAAATTCGAAGAAATTGAAATCAATAAAAAAGGCAGAGAACCCAATATTATTAAACTTGTTTATCGCAATGATTCTGAATTTTTTGTCTGCATGGTAGATGGGTATGGAATTTTTAATACAAAGAAGAATTCATTTCAATATTTTTCAAATGATCAATTTAACGCATACAACCTTCCTTCCCATAATATAACTTGTATTTACGAGGACAAAAAGAAAAGAATTTGGTTAACAACAGAAGGTGCTGGATTGTGTTATAAAGATCAAGACGAAATGACTTTTCATGTTTTACCTTTGGAAAAAATCGTTCCTTCTCAAAGTATATTTTGCGTTTATCCTGATCATCAGGGCAATCTGTGGATGAGTACAAGCAATGGTATATGCAAATACAAAAGAAGCAGTACGCTTAAGAATTCATTTCGCAGCTACGATGAATTTGATGGGATTGCAAGTACTGAATTTCGTTTGAATGCGCATTGCTCTGATGGAGAAGGTATTCTGTATTTTGGCAGTAACAAAGGCCTGACCTATTTCAATCCCGACAGTATTTTGGATAATTATCACTCACCTATCGTTGCCATTACTGACCTGAAAATATTAAACAGATCTGTATCGATTGGAGAAGTTTTTAATGGGAAAATAATCCTCGAGAAATCAATTTCAGAAACGGAAAAAATAAAACTGAGCTGGAGGGAAAATGATTTTTCGATAGAGTTTGCAGCATTGAATTTTTCGGAAGCATCCAAAAGTATTTATAAATATAGAATGTTTGGCTATGATTCAAAATGGAAAACTACAGGGGTTGATAGAAGATTTGCCACATATACAAGCCTTTCGGCAGGAAAATATACATTTGAAGTATATGCGACCAACAATGACGGTACTTGGAGCGCCGCACCGGCAAGGCTTGTCATTGTTATAACGCCTCCTTTTTGGAGAGCAATCTGGTTTAAAGCATTTGCACTTATGAGTCTCATTGGAATGATTATTATTTTTTACCAATGGAGGATAAAAAGAGTTGCCCGACAACGATTTTTCCTAAAAGAAAGAATATTCGAAAGAACCCGGGAATTGAATGCTGTAAATGCGTTGCTGATGGAACAGCGGGAAGAAATGAAAATTCACGCAGATTCCTTATATGACGCAAATAAAGAATTAACGCAAAGTATTGAATATGCTAAACGATTGCAACAAGCTATACTAACCTCAGACAATACACTTTCGAAAATTTTTCCTGATCATTTTATTCTCAATTTACCCAAAGCCATTGTCAGCGGAGATTTCTATTGGTTTAAGAAATATCTTGATAAAAACTATTTTTTTCTGGCCATTGGCGACTGCACGGGGCATGGAATTTCTGGCGCTTTTGTTTCTATGCTTGGAATAGGATTCCTGAATGAAATTATTGCAGCATGTACCCAAATAAAGCCAAAGCCCAATCAAATACTTGAAGAACTCAGGAACAAAATAAAGAAATCTTTGAATCAAAAAGGACATTTTGGTGAAACCAATGATGGGATGGATATTGGTTTATGTGCATTTGATTTGGATTCAAGAAAACTCTATTTCTCTGGGGCTCATATTCCATTATATTTGTTGAGAAATAAGGAATTATATAAAGTGGAAGCAGACAAAATGCCTATAGGTATTTACCATGTTGAAGCTCCTTTCACTTGCAAAGAACTCTATCTTGAAAAGGGAGATCAATTATATTTATCTTCGGATGGATTCAGTTCTCAATTTGGAGGTGAAAAAGGCAACAAATTTGCTACAAAAAGATTTAAAGAACTTATTACAATGGTAAGCGCATTTCCAATCGACGACCAAAAGGAGATTATAATCAACTCCTTGGCTGCCTGGATGAATCAGAATCAAGAGCAGGTGGATGATATTCTTGTGATGGGACTGAAAGTTCCATAGATTCTATCCGTGGAAAATTATCCCAAGTCTTTTTAGCAATATTAGGACTATATTTGTTTCTAATATATAATAAAATCAAAAGTGAAAAAAATGAAAATGAAAACAGTATTTCTATGCTTGCTCAATTCAATCATTCTGCTTCAAGCTTCAATTTTATCTGCCATTGCCCAAACGAATCGTCAGGAGTACTTTATCTTGGATAGTATCACTTCTGCTGATCCTGCTTTAAACTCATTGTTAAATACTTACATAGATATGATTTTAGATTCCGATTCAATTAAAGATGAATCGCAGATAAGAGAAATATTTCAAATTCGCAAAAAAGTTATCGTGGATCTTAGACCCGTTCTCGAAAATTACTTTTTCCAAAATTACCAAACATTCGATGATCTTTTTTGGCAAAAAATAGAGCAAAGTATTTTCTCATTAGGTATAGGAACAATTTATAATGAAGGGACATTTAGTGATTTAGCTGAAATTCCGATCATCGAAAACAAAGTAGATGAACTTTGTTCAGAGGAATACAAACTATATTTGTCTTTCCAATATGCCTTTTATTTGACCCTGGGAGCAGAATATCCCTATTTTGATTTGGAAGGTGAAATTCAAATGCTCACGATTGGGGAGGAATTCCTGACAAAGTACGCAAACTCACCCTTTTTTGAAAACATCAGGGATCGGTTCTACAGTTCTCTTCATATTATGACCGATGTACATATTGTTAAAGATAATTTAACCAAACCCTATTATGTTATTGGCGGTATGACCACCGATGTTTTTCCGAACGCTACGGATATTGCTTTTCACAAATCATTTATTGAACGTTACCCGGAATCAAAATTTAAAGGTATTGTTGAAAGAATCCTTCTCAATACTTCCGAAATCGAGATTGATTCATTTCTTCAATTCAAGGAGGTTTATGTCATTTCTGTGCTGGAAACCAACGATTTAAATATAGCAAACGAAACAGTTCGAAATTATTTGATGGTAGATAAAGATATTCCTCATATTATTACCTATTACTCTTCAAATTCAGAGATTTATTCTGTATGCTATCGCTTTTATTCGGATAAAAAGAAAGCTAAAGATTCTTTCAGAAAATTTAGCAAAACACACACAAAAGCAAAACTTTTGCATATAAATTCTTCATTTGCTTTGGTGAAATAGGTTTGGTTATAACAATTATTATGTTTAGCTTTACTTCATTGAATTTATTTGGAAACAAGTCTATCAGAATCAAAACTCTTTAGCCATGAGTTTGCATATTAGAAAATTAATCAGTTTGGGCGAAAACCAACAATTAGATTTTAAATTTGGCATAACAGACTCAAAGAAACTTGCAAAGACCTTGGTCGCATTTTCTAATACCGACGGAGGACGACTTCTAATCGGAGTCAAAGACAATGGAGTCATAGCGGGTGTAAGAACCGAAGAAGAGTTTTATATGGTACAATCTGCGGCAGAACTTTATAGTAAGCCCGAAATATATTTTGAAACAAACACTTACAGCGTAGATGGTAAAATGGTTATGGAAATTATTATTCCGCCCAGCAAGCAAGTCCCACATTTTGCCGTGGATGAAAATGGAAAATGGCTGGCTTATATTCGTGTAAAAGATCAGAACATTTTAGCCAATAGCGTGATGCTGAAAGTATGGAATAAACGAAATTTTGAAGTAGGCTCAAAAATTAAGTATTCCGATAAGGTGAAAGCCTTATTATTCTATTTAAATGAAAACAAAACGATTACCTTAAGTAAGTTTTGCAGGATTGCTTTTATAAGCAGAAAAGAAGCTGAAAAAATACTGGTAGATTTAATTTCTACTCAAGTAATTGAAATTGTTTTTACTGATAAAGATACTTATTATCAGTTGGTTGATGTAAATAAAATCGAAAAGCTTAGTTTTTAAAAAATCGAGCACAGACAGTAAATTGGAATGAATCTAAAAAACTTTACAAAAATTTAGTGCAAGAAAATTGTAAAGACAAATTTTATCATATATTTGCTGCCCACGTTTTTCGCATTCACTATAGATAAATTTCGAAATTTGTATTCGAAAATATTTTGTATTGTTTTGATTACCAAGGGGTATCAAATACAATTTTGATTTTTGCCTGTATCAAATAAATAAAAAATTTCATTAAATCGGATTCGCTCAATGAAGAAACGAATACTTGCTTTTGTTCAATTGCCACCACCTGTATATGGGCAAAGTTTAATGAATAAGTATTTTATTGATAGTAAATTATTAAACGATAATTTCAAAATTCGCTACATTGGCTTACATTACGCTCCAGCGAAGAATAAAAATAAGTCTGGATTGATCAAAAAAAGAACCTTCTTTCTAAACTATTATTTTGTTCTATTTTGGAATCTGTTGATCTTTCGCCCTCATTTGGTTTACTTTACAATTTCGGTAACAGGAAAAGCCTTTCTGCGGGATGTTATTTTTGTGAAGCTCATCAAATTATTTAGGAAGAAAATAGTTTATCATTTTCATAATAAAGGTATTATACATTATTCAGGAAAAACCCATCTGGATAAACTTTACAAATTGGTTTTTAAGAACAGTTACGCCATACATCTTTCTTCCTTGTTGTATTATGATATAGAAAAATATGTTCCCAAAGAGAAAGTATTTTTCTGTACCAATGGGATTCCGGTGATCGATATGGCTCAGTTTCCCAAAACCCTCAAAAATGAACGTCCTCATGTACTTTTTCTATCAAACCTGATTGCCAGCAAGGGGGTTTGGATATTATTAGAAGCATGTACGCTCATTAAAAAGAAAAAAATCGATTTTGTCTGCGATATCATTGGCGATTGGGGCGACATAACACCTAAGGAGTTCAACAATTATATCAATGTTTCAGAACTGGGCGATTCTATAAAATACCTAGGCCCCTTAGTTGGCGAAGAGCGTTTACAATATTACTCAAATGCAGACATTTTTGTATTCCCTACATTTTATCCCAATGAGTGTTTTCCATTGGTAATTCTTGAAGCTATGCACTTTGGTCTTCCGGTTATTAGTACTTATGAAGGCGCAATCCCTGAGATTGTGGACAATAACAAAACAGGCTTTTTAATCCGTCAGGGTAGTGCAGAGGAATTGGCAAAACAAATTGAAATTCTCATTTCTAATCCCGAACTGAGAGAAGAAATGGGGAACTGTGCCGGCAATAAGTTTCTTGAAAAATATACTCTAGGCAATTTCGAAAACAGGATGAAAGAAATCCTATGCGAAATTTTGGAAAAAAGTAAGCCAGCACAAAAAACTGAAATTGTTTAAAACCACCTTAACCATGAACTCCCTGAGCCGACAGACCATCATGCAAATTGCTATGCACAGATATACATGAATTTTCCATTTGATAGATCGTAATAAACTGGTATTGAAGGCAAACAAATATTCAATTGGATAATGGCTTAATAATTAACCTTACTTTCATCTTTAGAAAACATTTATTCACGTCCTTTGTACTCCAGACAAAAGCAAGCCTGGTTTGAATATTCAAACTAAATAGGACTCAAATGAAAATCATACTTATTATCGATCAAGAAATTATAGATCAAGGACTTGGTAATTTTATCAAATACAAGTTAGGTCATGAAATTGTTGGGGAATTTCCTTGTGGTGAAAGTGTTATATCATCAAATCTTTGTTTTAAAACGGACATTATTATGATTGATTTGGCAAAACCCTTCAGAAAGGCATTTGAAGCAAGCAAAAAGATTATTTGGATCAATCCCAAGATTAAAATTTTAGGCATGGTGAAACAAATTGAAGATGTTTTTTTAAAACCTTTGATAGAAGCAGGTTTTAAAGGTTGCATCCTGAAGCAAGATATTTTCCAAGAACTACCTAAAGCCATTGAAAAAATTTCGAAAAATCGATTGCATTTTCCTGAAAAAATTGATATTCAAAAATATCAATGGCAATAGCATCGTTTCACTTTTCATTTTTTTCAGAATTAATCTTTTCCACTTTCGATTTTCTCAAAAATAATTTTCTTAAAGGAATAAGTATGAGTACCCATGAAAATTCTGCTACAACAAAATATAGACTTATTTTCTCAGGAAAATAAATAGCCGAAAGCGTTATGCCCAAACCGATATTGTTCACCCCAGATGACACAGCTCCTGTAATTCTATCCGGAATCGCTGATTTATAAGTTATTATCCAACCAAAAAAAATTAAAAAAGCATAGCCGCTAATCGAAATAAGAAAAAAGCTCAACAGGGATAATGGATTATTTAAGAAAACGGTTTTATATTTCGAAAACACGATCAAAAGCATTATACTTAAGCAAATTACAATAATGAGTGAACCGCTAAAATTTATGAAGCTTCGAAACTTCTGGATTTTCTTTAATGGCAAATGTACAATATAAGGCAGTATGAGAGTAAATACCAATGTAATAAACATTCGACCTTGATGAATTGTTTCTAATTCACTTGCAAAAAGGCCACAGAAGAAGGGAATACTAAAAATAGATAAGAAGCTGCTCATAACCAGCAATACCAGCGACAAAACAGGATTTCCTTTCAAAATAGTCGAAAATGCCGGAGAAGAAACTGCTGCCGGAAGCAAATACATAAGAAGAAACACAATGGCATAAAATTTGGAAAACAGTTGCAAGATCAGAAACACCGCAACAGGTAACAGAATATACCGGATAAGATAGAAAACCAAAGCCTTTTTTGCATTGGTCAAAATAATTTGCTTGTTGAGCTCTACTTGAAAAAAAGAAATGAAAACAACCGTGAAAAGTAATCCTAAAATAGTTATATTTGTGTAGGAACCGATATCGGGTATCCACAAACCTATGAAGCAAGATGTAAGCAAGATTAGGCTAAAATATTTATCGATTATTTTCTTCATAAATGTCTTATAGTGAACAATGTAACTTTTAAGAATTTTTAAAAATATAATGAATCAGTGGATGCTAATTTTCATTCAGCTTTGGCGCAAAATTACATTTTCATTTGAATGACAAAACAAAATAAATCCTAATTATTATTTGAGTACATATAAATCAATTTTTTTTGTTGTAACCTTTTCATCTTAAATTAACTAAATATGAAGAAGTATCTTGTTCACAGCTTTATTGTGCTTGTTGTATTTTTTGCCTCCTGCAATCAAGCGGGAAATAACGCCCCAAACTCTGATTCTGATATAGGCGATAAGGTCAAAGTTTTTCGAAACGTGGTTCAAGCACTGAAAAACTTGAATGTATCATTTGAGAAAAAATCCATTTCCTCCGATATTGAAAATATATTGAGCTTTAGCGGAGGATCAAAAGTTTCGATTCCTGCAGAATCATTCGTATATGAAGATGGGACAGCCGTAAAAGAAAAAATTGAGGTAAGTTTCCGGGATATACAAAGTTCTGCAAGCATTATTGCTTCCGGTATTCATTTAAACTATGATAGCGCAGGAGCTGCATTGGAGTTTAAAACCGGCGGCATGTTTGAAGTTCGGGCAAATGCCGGAAGCAAAAAATTAAAAATAAAGGATGGAAAGAAGATCAAAGTAGATTTTGCTTCTCAATACGAAGGTGATTATAATTTTTACAAGATGGACGAAAAAACTGGAAACTGGAATTATATTTCTTCCCAAGAAAGTGTACTCGGTAAAAATGATACCCAAGAAGCAGATACAGAAAAAGAAGAACTACTTCCTCCCCTGATGCCCACAAAACTCAACACAAAAACGGATCTGATTATAGACATGAAAATAGATCATACAAAATTCAAGGAATTAAAAAATTTTAAAGGGGTTATATGGAAATTTGCCGGAGGAGATAAAAACAAAGCCCTGGAAATACTTTCGAATACCTGGAGTAAAACAGAAGTACTCAAGGATGGAAAAGATTACTTATTAAAACTTTCATCAGGAAATACGCAGGAACAAATTAAAATATCCCCTGTTTTTAGTGAGAAGAATTATCAACAAGCCATTGCATTGTATAATTCATCAATAAGCAAAACAAAAAAAGCACCTATTGATAATGTAAAGTCAGATGACACAGTAAATCGTTCTTATGAAATTAGTGAAATGGGAATTTATAATTGCGACATTATTTATCGTTACCCCAACGCAATTTTTGTTGATGCCAAATTTCAAATTAAGGGAAGTGCGGAATATATTTCTACAGATAATCTGGTTGTATTTAGAATATCAGGCGATGGAAACGTAATCCGCAAATTTTCCAAAGAGAATTATAAAAACTTCTTTTTTGAACCGAATTTAAAAAACAAAATACTGGCCGTTTTGCCTAATGGAAAAGTGGCCGTTATGTCCAGTAGCGATTTTAGTGAGATGCGCTTTCCATCAAAAAGCTCCAAAGCCTCGCCCGAAGAAGTTGTTTTTGCACTAACCCAAATTGATGAAACAATTGCCAGCACAGAACAATTGGATAAGGTGATTCGTCAACTGTAATTTATTATAAATACCTGACACGATCTATTTGTCAGGTATTATTTTTTATATCTCACAATGCATTGTTTATAAAACCATTGAACTACTGTAGGATTCCTGTTCTGCAATAACTTATTTATTTCAAAATCATGAAAAGAAACGTTCAAACATCCATTCTTTTATTATTAAGCTTAATTTGGATTTGCATTTCCAATACGGGCTGCTTCACCGCTTTGATGATAAATAATAATACCATCAATTGGAATATGGATACAATCCAAGGAGTCTATAAGTCTGATGATAATAAGTTTACAACGGAGCTAAAAATGAAGGCAAGCGAAAGGAAATTTAAAAAAGATTATCATTTTACAACAGATCTAAATTTCATAGAGCATGCAAAAAAGAATAAACAAAGTGATAAGGAGTTGTATCGAAAAGGAATAAGAGTTTTGAGTTACAATACAGAAATAGACTCTATTGCGACAATTTATTTGCACAAAAAAGCGATGGCCAAGGGTCGGTTAGACAAAAGTTCTGAAAATTTGATCCCAGATTCGATGATCAGTCAATCTATTAACAGTATTAACCTTTCGTGTGATGAAAAATCGGATCAAAAAATACCTTGCTATAAATTTGAACTTCCAATGGTTACCAGTCTCAAAATCAAGGTTATTCTATTTATTCCATTTACCATTGTTTGCGATATAATTTCATTACCGGTTCAGCTCATTTTTGCAATTATATTAGGAAATTATCATTACAAAACCAATGAATAATTCGTGCTTCCTTACCTTCATTTATAAATATCATACGATAGGAATCAAGAATTATTTTTCGGGTATAAAAATCCCTCCCCTCTTCTTAACGCAAATATTCATTTTTTTCAATAAAAATTGCATAATAAGGATAAATATATACTTTTGGTTGCCAGAATATAATTTTATAATTGAAAGAAATAATTATGGGGAAAATTGTAGCATTTGCCTTATTTATAGGCATATTCCTTTGCTTCTCATGCAAAGATCAAAAAGAAAAATCTCAGGTTAAAACCTGGAGCAAATTCAACGAATTACCAGTCCAGTCTATCAAACCCAAAGGATGGTTGCATAAGTTTCTTGAAAACCAAAAAAATGGCTTGACCGGACATTTAGAAAATGCAGGTTATCCATTCAATACTTGTGGTTGGCAAGGTGATAGCATCCCCGGAAATATAGGCATAGAAAAGTGGTGGCCTTATGAGCAAAATGCTTATTGGGTGGATGGTATGATTCGTTGCGGCTATTTATTGAACGATAGTTTTTTGATTAAAAAAGCCTTATCGAGTATCCAATATGTTTTAGACCATCAGGACAGTTCTGGATTTTTAGGGCCAATTTTTCTTAAACCTGCTTACGAAAGAGATCGTTGGGTACACAATGTATTTTTCCGATCCATGATGGCCGAATTTTCGGCCAGCAATAATAAGCACATCATTGAGGCAATGGAAAAACATTACCTGAAAGATACCTTTAGCTACAAAAGCACAAGAGAATCGACCAACATTGAAAATATACTCTGGCTCTATGCTCAAACGCAAAATACAAAATTACTCCAATTGGCCGAAGAAATTTATAAAAACTCTGATATACTGAATAAAAAAGAAGCAACAAGCGCTGCAAGTTTCCTGAAGGATAGCATATTCCATGAACATGGCGTTACTTATAATGAGAAAGCAAAAATTGGAGCCATACTCTATATTTATACGGGAAAAGAGGAATATTTAAAACCTTCGGTGGCGGCTTTTAAAAGAATTGATAAATATCATTACCTTGTTGGTGGCGTGAATGTTTCTACAGAGCATCTGGATACAATAACCTCTCAGGAAGGATATGAAATTTGCGACATCAGTGATTATACATGGAGTTTGGGCTATATGCTTATGGCAAGCGGCGATATGCAATATGCCGATAAAATAGAAAGAGCAATTTTTAATGCTGCACCTGGGGCTGTAACCACTGATTTTAAAGCATTGCAGTACTTTTCATGTCCGAATCAGGCTGTTGCAAGCAAATGGAGTTTTGTTCGTTCAGGGGGGCCACAATTACGCTATGCTCCCAATCCGGGAACAGAATGCTGTCCAGGAAATGTAAATAGGATGATGCCCAATTACGCTTTGCGTTTGTGGATGCAAACACCTGAAAATGGTTTGGCGGCTGTTATGTATGCTCCGTCTGAGGTTAGCTGGAAAGTAGGTAAAAACAACCAAGAAATCACTATTGAAGAAAATACAAATTACCCATTTTCCGATCAAATTGAATTTATTATCAAAACCAAAGAAGAAGTTGAGTTTCCTTTTGTTTTAAGAATACCACAATGGTGCAAAAATGCCTCCCTGAAATTGAACGGCAAACCTATTGATATGCCTTTAAATGCAGGTAGTTTCATAACACTAAATCAGAAATTCAATGATAAGGACAAAGTTACCTTGCTACTTCCACAAGAATTCAAATTTGAAGAGGGACCCGAAAATGGAGTTTCACTTTTGAGGGGTCCGTTGGTTTATTCCTTAAGTGTTCAGGGTGATTGGATTGTAGATACTGCAGAACAACGCTCTACTAAGGAATTCCCGGCTTACAATGTTTATCCAAAATCCAAATGGAATTATGCCATTGCCATGAATCTTAATGATGTATCGAGCCTAAAACTTATTGAAAAAACCATGAATGATGATCCTTGGAGTGCAGAATCTTCACCATATCAAGTAAGAATTCCAATGAGAGAAATTCAAAAGTGGGCGTTGCTCGAGCCCAAGGAAATGTATCAGGAAACTTGGGATGTTTTAAGAAATGATAAGGGAAAAGTTGTGAAGTGGATTAAAACCGGATCACAAATGAGGAAGGGTAAATACATTTTTACCCCCAAGCTACCCGACAAGGATTTTCTTGCAAAAAATGCCCTGCCAAAAACAGACACCCTTGTGTTTATTCCTTATGGTTGTGCCAAATTAAGGATGACCGTTTTGCCTGTTATACAAAATATTAAATAATCCAAATTGCAGTGAAAACAAGGGTGAAATTGATTTCAAATCAATCATCCCTTTTTCACGACTAAAATAAAAAACATTAAAGTTACATAAATAAAATATTAAAATAAAAATTTTATGAAAAGCTTAATTAAGATACAAATCATTAGCATCCTTTTTGTTTTCATGGCTATGAAATTGGAGGCTCAAAATAAAATAGAAATTGATCCCAATTATGGAGAATATAAAACAATATCCAGCAAGGCTTTGGGAAAAGAAGTTCCTGTATTAATTTTCCTTCCTTCAGATTATAAGACAAGTTCAAAACAATATTCTGTGGTATATTTTCTGCATGGTTACAATAGTGAAGAAATCTCTGAAAAAGGACTCAGGAAAATGTATAATCCACAAACAAAAATCCAAGAGGCAGCGAATATGTATAATGTAATAATTGCATGTCCTATGCAGGGTAATTGTTTTTATTTAGATGCTCCTTTAAAACCAGAGCAAAAAAACGCCACTTTCACGGGTACAGAACTGACAACCTGGATGGATAAAAACTACCGCACGATAGACAAACGAGAAGGCAGAATCATTGCAGGTTTTAGCATGGGAGGTTATGGAGCTATCAGCCAGATTTGCCGATTTCCCGATGTATTTTCAGCAGCTTTGAGCAGAGGCGGAGCACTCAATCTTGCATTTGCCATAGAAGAATTGTACTGGGATGAAGTAGGTCTGGACTTGGAATCGATATTAGGAGATTATTGGTCTAAGGACAAAAAGAATTACTTTCAGAATAACTGCCTGAATTTGATCAATCACATTCGTGAAAGGAAAGATGTTGGTATTGTTATTGAGGTGGGTAAGGAAGATTTTCTCTATAGCACCAACTTAAAATTCCACAAAAGGTTGGAAGAACTGGATATGAAACATGTATATGCAGAATTCCCCGAAGGCCATCTGTTAGACTCCAATACTTTTATGAGTTTATTGAGTCACCTACAATATTTTGTAAAAACGACAAAGTAGTTTTTAAGATCAGCGAAACATACGGTTGCTATTGTTCTTCATTGAAGGGCAATTGCAACTTTTTCCCCTGATTCTTTTCCCCAACCAATAACTCAGACCAAAACTAACTGCAAGTGCTTCATATTCAACATGAAAAAGAGAAACTGAAAGATCGAGTCTTTTGCGAATCTCATAATTATATCCTAATTCCGCACTAAACACAGAAAATTTATAATCCCAAACACCTTGCTGGGTGTAATAGCCGGCGGAATCGTAACCCGGAATCTGAGCCCAAGTATTTCTTAGGAAAATGGCAGGTCCTACACCAATATAAAATGAATGTTCCTTCTTTTTATAAATGTAGCCTCTTGCGCCAATTTGCATAAAGGTAGAAAGTTTTGACATTCTGTCTCGATGAACACCCCAAAGAATTTTGGCCGAAACGCGATCACCCGATGTGAAATACTCTGCGCCAAGAGAAATACCTGTACAAATAGTCTGTTTTGAATTGTTTTTTAAAACATTGGAATAGCTGATTTCTTCACTCTGAACCAGATAATGCGCCAAAGGATAAGTTTTCACACTAAGACCAAATTGAGCCCGAGTTGAATGATTGAGCAAAATGATCATTATGAGGAATAAAATCTGTCTTTTCATTCAAAATATTTTTAGTCTAAAAATGCGACTTCAATCAATACAAATACCAACCTAACCCAACAATAATGTTTAGGTAAGGTTGGTATTTCCTAAGGGTGTTTATATTGCTAATTTAAAACCTTAGATGTTTGGGCTTGTCCATAAGCAGGACACAAAGGACGATTCGATTTACAAGAGCTAAGTGCAAGACTTATTGCAAAAACTATGAGTAATATTGTAACAATTCGTTTCATAATATTAATTTATTTTCGGATTCGACTAAAAACAACCTCTTTTGTATATTTTCATCAAATAATATTTCTCAATCGACCTTAATTCTATAAAATCTTTTGCTATCCTTAACGAAGAATTATTAATTTTGTTTCGAAAAAAAACGATTAAAAATACCACTATGATGAATGCTATCCTGAACCATCGTTCCATCAGAAAGTACAAATCTGATGCCATAAATGATAAAATTTTAAAAGATATTTTGCTAGGTGCATCACGTGCCTCAAATACAGGTAACATGCAATGGTATAGTATCATTGTAACCCAAAAACCCGAAATCAAAGAGCAATTACTGCCACTTCATTTCAATCAGGCCATGGTGAAAGAAGCTCCTCTGGTTTTGACTTTTTGTGCAGATGTTCATCGCTTTACTTTATGGTGCCAAATTCGCAAAGCGATTCCGGGTTATTCTAATTTTCTTTCTTTTTTCAATGCTGCTACAGATGCTTTGCTGGCTGCTCAAAATGCAAGTCTTGTAGCTGAATCACATGGACTTGGAATTTGTTACTTAGGAACCACAATATACAATGCAGGAAAAATTATTGATGTACTCAAACTTCCCAGAGGGGTTATTCCCGTAACAACGCTGGTTATTGGACACCCTGCCGAAAAACCAGAAATAACAGATCGATTACCCATGGAAGCAGTAGTGCATCTTGAAACATATCAGCCCTATAGCCCCGAATTAATCGATACTTTGTATAATGAGAAAGAGAACATGCCTTTTTACAAAGATCTTGTTGCTCAAAACAATACAGAAACCCTTGCCCATATTTTCACCGATAAGAGATACAAACTTTTGGATAATGAGAATTTCTCCAAGGCATTCCTTCAAGCGTTGATTCAACAAGGATTTTTGCCGGATAACTTTAGCAATGTGTAAATCAAATGATGAACCGATTAAAATCCTGAGAGTAATTCATTTTGATGAATAAAAAATGTACTTTAATTTATATATATATATGAGACTCCCTCGGTTCGGCTTAGGTAATTTATTACGCAATTATATTTTCGGCAACTAACACCTACAATCCTGTTTATTCTATACATTCAATAAATCATGGAGTATCTATAAAAAAAAGAGTAACCAAATTTCAAAAATATTTAAATCTCTGATGTGTTTTCATGAACCTCTGATGTTTCGATTAAGATAATCAAACACCGGAAGGTCTTGAAGACTCTTCCGGGTTAGGGAAATTTCAAGCAATGAAGCTATTTTTTGTTGGAATAGTTTTCGATGGCAGCATGGATAAATTCGAGTGGCAACATCGTGATACCTGATATATCTTCAACAGTCAGGTTTTCGTTGAATAGTCTGTATGCAAGATGCTCCATAGTTTCGCCAATTTCGATGATATGCATATCGGGATCGTAGAACCTTACAACCTTTTGACGCCAGGGTTGATAGCGAACGGGGTGAACAAAAGCAACCTGATGCTCTTGCAATTTCAGGGCTATTTCGTCCACATCATCATATTCAAAATATAATTCCAAATTATTGCCCCCATTTCTTATTTCTTTCTGGTCTATTAACATTTGATAATGAGCCTTTTGGTGAATGGCAAAGTCACCCTCAAAGGTAATATTTTCACCAAAATTATATTTAACTTTTTGCCCCAGAATCTTTTCATAAAAGTGACAAGAAACCTCCATGTCAGAGACCACGATTAATGAACAAACAAAACGTATACTGCAACTCATGATAATGAATGGTTTAAAATTGTTTTAATAATTATTTCTAATAAAACATAGATTAAAAATGACATAAACAAAGATAAAAAAAGAATTTACAAAGAAATAGTATTTTGATTTAAGTTAACAATCACTTTTCATTAAAAATACAGCGAATGCTGTATGCGAAACGATGAAAAGGTTCAGATTCAAATAGTTCATTATCATCTGTTTGAATGCTATAAACAAGATATTCTTCGCTTTCTTCATCTATTGCCCAGAAATTTGCTGATTGACCAAATTCTTCAAAATATATTGTGCCATACTGCGAAAAATTTACATATCCTCCGGGAAGTGCAGAAAATAAGAATTCATTGGTTGCATTGGGGTCTTCTTTTTTCCAATGATTGCCTGCGTTGGATTTTAATTTGAATCCTGCGTTGCCAAATCCTTTAAGAAATGTGGCCAAGATTTTCCAATCTTGATTTGAGGGAATTTTCCATCCCTCTGGTGCAGCATCATAACATCCTGCATCAGAGTATAACCATCCAAATTCAGGAAGATAATTATCATTGTTTTGGTGAACCCAAGAAGTAGCACCGACTGATTTATTAATCAATCCAAAAAGTGTTTTTTTCATCAGATCTGTTGTTTTGAAACGCAGATTCTCTGCCATCCATATCTGATTACCGATTTTTACTACTTTGTACTTCTGTTGATCACGCATATCAATAAAAAAGCCTAATTGCTGATCATTCCATGTTATTTGACTCATGTAATTATTATATTGAATTTATAATATATTTTTATGAAAACTTAATCCGAAGGTAAGAAAATTTTTATAATTTAAAAAAAGGATCAAAGGAATTTTTCAAAACTGGAATGCAAAAAAAATGTGAATGTTATTCAAAAATAAGACCATGAATAACATCACATTCCAAAATCTTATGAAGCCTTAAAGCAGGGAAAAAAATCTATCGCCTACATTATTTAAGCATTAACTTTTCAGTAAAAGATTTTTGTCCATTGCTTACTCTAATAAATACTGTACCATTCAGGTTTTGAGAAAACTGATTCTTTGAAATCTCCAATACTTTCGCTCCAGAAGAGTAAGTGCGATAAATATTTTCACCCTTCACAGAAAATAGTTCAACACTTACATTATCCAACTCCGTAAACTGATTAAGGTTCAAATGAATGGTATTGTCGGCAGGGTTAGGAAATACAAAACTTTCCTTAGAATGAATTGCCTGAATTCCATTGGGTGCAAGATATTCTGAAGGAAATGCCCCCAAGTCATTCCGGGTTCCATTGGCATCATTGTACATTGGATCAGGACTCCCTGCATTAATAGCAAGTGATGATTCTTTCAAATTATAGTTTATCACATTCTTATCCACATATTCTGCACTTCCGATAATGTTTAGTTCGTAATTTTGCGCAACAATACCTTGATTATTGGCAATATCATCGCCCAAATGATTGTGAAGTGGATTCGAGTTATAACCCTGGATCATATTATATTCAAAAATAGCTTCGGGATTTGGATCATTTCTATAGGCAATTTGAAACGAACAATTGTTTGAAAATATATTATTTATAACCCTTAAACGATGAACCTTTTTTGACTCAATGACCATGCCACCATGCGGAAAACCAGTTTCCATAACCCTTTCCCAACCGCAACTATCTATCGTATTATTTCTTATCGTTATGTCATTTCTATTTTCGTCGGCAGTTCCCCATTGGCTCAAGATTATGCCAGTTCTAGGACAATTATAAATCAGATTATGATGGAAATCAACACTATCAACTTGACCAAGAGGCTGTTCTGTAGAAATACCAAAACCAAACATGGCATCGTGAATAATATTTCCGTACAATTCAATTTGGCTGAGATGCTGATTCCATGAATCTATATACATTGCAATACGCTCAAGATGATGCAAATGATTATTGAAAACCTTACCATAATGACTGCTTTCCTTGCAATCCAAACCTTCGCCTCCCGCAACATCTCCTTCAGGAGTTGTATGATGAATTTCGTTATGGCTTACCTGAAAATAATTCGTGCGGGAAATTGAAATACACTCCTGTGCGCCTTTATGACAGGCAAGTTCAATATTATTTCCGTCAATAATGATAGAATCACAATCCCAGGCACTTGCTCCTGATGAATATGTATTATAAGTGGAACAATTCCTGATTTGAATATTCTTTGATTTATAACCTTGGATGCCTGCCGATGGCGAATTAATGACCCGCACTTTTTGAAAAACAACTTGGTTGGATTTGTATAAATTAATAATTCCTGCATCTTGTCCCCAGGGTGCAATTCCTATGGTATATTCAAGATCGGGTTGCGTGCTGTTGGTGAAATCAAAGATGGGTAATTCGTCGTTATAACCAGAATATACAACGGGCAAATCATACGAACCTGTATCAGTGATAATAATCGGGGCGTTCATAAGGTAATTTCTCCCACGAACATAAATGGTATCGCCCGGTTTTGAAACCTCCTGAGCGTGCTCAAAAGAAATCCAAGGCTCTTCAATAGTGCCGTTGTTATTATCATTTCCAACTGAATCTATAAAATAGACATGAAAAGGTTGGGCAATTGACATCGTGGCCTTAGACATAATGCAAAAGGCAATAAAGCTGTAAATTAGTAGTTTCATTCTTTTTCATTTTTAATTGTTGTACTTCTTGATAATATATTGTAAAAAGCTTGGCAGGTTCGACTTGCAGGGGTGGATGAAAATCGAATCCAAATCCGTTTGTTGTTTCCTATATGTGAGATAGCCAGAGAAAAATGCATTATTTGGCAAATTCTTAAAAGCCTTCCGCTTCTTAAATGAAGCCGATTGGAAAGAAATTGTATCTATGGATTGAACTATTCTTTGTATAAATTGGGTTTTAAGCTCAGTCTTTTTTATTTTATCAAAGTTCGAAATGCTATCATAAAAAGAATTTAATTGATGAGTTCCTCGAATAAGATGTTGTGTATATAGCTGATAATCAATGAGTGAATTCATGTATTCAATCACCTGTGGAGTTTTCTTTCCATATTTATTTTCAAGAAAATAAATAGCCCCTTTTTCTCCGATAAATGAAGCCAAATTCTCATTGAAGGTATTATTGTTTTTTATATAAATTGTAGAATGAGTAAGCTCGTGAATAATTAAATTGGCCAGAGATCCTTCAGATCTCCGCAACATACTTGACAAGATTGGATCACCCAATATACCCAAAGTAGACCAGGCTGCTACTTCGTCAATTTCTGTGTCAAAGCCCAATTGCTTGAGTCTGTTTTCTTCCTTGATTGCGTTTTCATGTTTAAAGTAACCTTTATAAGCAAAATTACCAACTATAGGAAATTCCCATTCAAAGGCTCTGATATGAAAAGGCTCAGAGGCTGTTACCAACCACAAAATCGGTTTTCCTTTTTGATCATAGTAGCTATAATAGCTTTTAGAATTTTTGAGGCCAATGCTATCAATTGCAAACTTGCGGATTGTCTGAATCAATAATATTTTTCTTTTTACAGAATCTGGAATGGCAGTGTCTTTTAGTACAGAAGAAATATGGACAGATTTGCAAAGCAAGCGAACCTGTCCATATCCTTGTGTAATTGCATAAGCTACAGTTTTGTAATAGATTATGCAAAAAATAATTAGAAAAGACAAAAGGCTTAAAAAAAAATACTTGAATATCTTCTTGAATTTAAAATTATTACTCATAAACTGTGATCATCTCATCTTTGTAAATAAACTGAACATTTTTTCCCAAAGATAAGAATTTTGAAACATTCGGATCATTATTTAGCAAATGAAAATACTCTTTGGATCCAAATTTAATTTTATTTTCCTTTTTTGTCTTTTTTTCCTGAACGTAAAGATCTATCCATTGGTTGCCTTTTTGATAAATGGCTCTTCCTTGCACCATCTGAGATTGTTCAGAAAAGTTCTTTTCTTCTCCATTAATATCCTTATATACCATTCGGGATCCACCGGTTTTTGAATCATCAATCTTATCCGAGTTAGATAAATCCTGAATTTCAGTACTAGATTGAACACTCTCTTTTCCAGAACGCTTTTTTACTTTGGAATATTCTTTCTTTTGTTCATCCATAAAACCTTGGTAATGAGCAGCTCTACCATTGAAAATTTCATTTTCTTGGGCAATCGTTTTGTTTGAAATATTAATTTCTTCATCTTCAAGTATCAGTAAGCTAGTGTATGGAGTAATGATACCATATTTTTTGGCCAAAGCGATAATCTCATCTTTAACTTCTTTGCTTTCACCATTCAACCTGATCTGATCCAGTAAATATCCAATATGGCGCGATGCCCAAATCGATGCGACAAAATCATTTTTTGAATCTTCTTTCAAAATAATTTCGTATATGTACGAAACGCTTTGTCCATCAACTTTTCCTTTGAGTTCTACTTTCATATCTCCCGGGCTTTTGAATTTCCCGGAAACACTCAAAGTTCCACCTTTAAACAAATCAGGCATAGATTTGGGAAAAACCATGCTAATTCCCCTTGCTGCACTAAATACCAATTCTATATTTGTAAGAACAGGTGCATTTATTTTGCTAAAGAAATCAGAAATTTTTACTTCAATATCTTCGGTAGGAGAAATATAAGAACGGTATCCTTGCGTGCGGTCAGTAAGCTTATCCAAGAGATAAGAGTTTATTTCGTCGCCAATACCAAAGGTAAAAATTCTTGAATTACTAATATTGTAAGCAAGAATTTTCTCTGCCAGCTTATCGTCATTGGTTTCACCAATTGTAGGTTTTCCATCTGTAATAAATATCACAAAAAATGGTCTGTCGCTATTTTGTTTGGATTTAAAAGCCAATTCAAATGCTTGATCCATATTGGTACCTCCCATTGCCTGCATTTGATTCACAAATTTTTTCGCTTTAGAAATATTGGTCTCATTTGCTGCCATCAATTGGCTAAATACAGCCTCTGCTTCTGTCGAAAATTTGATTATTTCGAAACGATCATTTGCATTTAAAGTATTAAGACAGAAGGTTAAAGCTTTTTGTGATTGCATCATTTTCTCTTCTGACATACTCCCCGAAATATCCAGAACAAAAACAATGTCCTTGGCAACAATTTTGTTTTGTGCGTATTGAATGGCAGGGCTGAAATGCAGCAGAAAAAATCCATCTTCATCCGCTTCTTTGTATGAAACAATGGACATGCCAACATTTTTGGAACTTGTGCCAACATACAATCTAAAATCGTTTTCAACAGTGGCTTTTTCAGATGAATATACCACAGAGGTATTATGAATATCCGTTCTTAAATAAGATGCAAAATGCGATGGACAATAGAGATTGGTGATTTCTGCATTGTTCTTCACATTTACAGTAACCTGAACCTTAGCCAATTGACCATTTGAATATTTTTTCGAATTCAAAGGATAAATATATTCCATGGTATTATTGTCGGGAATAAGAATCTGGGAATAGGTGAGTTTTATTTTCTTTTCGCTTCCTGGCAAAATAGGAAATACCCGGATTCGAATAAGACCATTGTCAGCATATTCCAAAAGTGCGGGATCTAAAGATTTACGGACAATATCTTCATAAATACCTCTGGCCTTTGTTGCTTCCAGCATTTCTGCCTGAAAAGGTTTTCCGTCTATTTCCATCGAAAAATTTTTAACCATCATTCCTTTGGGTATCGGAAACATATAAACTCCTTCAAGTGAAAGCATTCCAGGATTAAAAAAAATCTGTTCTACAGTAGTTTCAGCAAGATTTTCGTTAATATTTGTTGTTACCTGAAGGCTTTTTATAGAAAGTTTATAGGGCGTAAAAATCTGACGTGGATTGCTTCCCAGCGGATCTTCCTGGGTAATAAGAATGAAACCAGCCTGAACATTCAAGCTGGCAACAAACAAGAGGATGATGATGAATCTCAATTTCATAATAGTCGTTTTTTATTCAAAAATAAATCCTTTATCAACAGCGTCGTCATGAACCGATTCGATAATTGCATTATTGAGTGTATTATCTTTTTGGTTCTCTTTCTCTTTTTCAGCGATGTACTCTCTGCGTTTTTTGTCTATTTGCTGAATTTCATTGGTAATTCTTTCTCTTTCTTTCGTTTTGTCTTCTATATATTTTTCTCTTTCATCTTTGCTCATCTTTTTCATTTCATCGGGTAGTTCAGATTCTTCAACTTCATCCATCTTTACTTTGTTTTTCTTTTTGGCATCCACCAAATCCCAAGTCGAATTATCATACAAACCGCTACCTTTAGAAACACCTCTGGATGCAAGATTCGATTTGCTCACAGATTTTGCATTATTGTCTTGGGTAATTTGACGTTCCTGAGCTGTTCGTCCTGTTGAAGTATAAGAAATATAGGTACCATTCAAATCTTCATTGAGCTTAATGATTTGATCATCGTAAGGGGTTTCGATATTGGCAGCAACAACGTTCTGATCTATGTTCATATATTTGCCATCGGCCAGATCAGCGCCATCTTTCCACAAATCGCGAATTCCTTCGTCTGTATTTCCACAAAAGATCGTATTTACAACAATTCCTTTTGTGATCGATTCTTTGCATGATTTCTTATAATCTACAGTACCTTGGTTAAATGGTTCATTCCCAGCAATAAAGATCATTTTCAAATCGCCATTGTCTTTACTCCATTCCAATTGATTCACAGCTTTATCAATTACATATCCGCAATACTCATTGCCGCCATAAGTTTTGAGTTGAAACAGCTTTTCAGAAACGATATCAAGATCGGAAGTCATCGGAACAACCTGACGAACGTACCCTTCAGAAGCAGGCAAACCATCATTACCATACTCATAAAGTGCAATCTTTAGATCAGGAATTTGTCCATTTTTCCTGGCCAAAGCCATCTGGTTGACAATTTTCCACAATTGCGCTTTGGCTTGTTCAATTAGGCCGTCCATACTATTGCTTGTATCCAGTATTATAGCAATTTGAATTTTTGATTTTTCCTGAGCAAATATAAAAATTGTGCAAAGAAAAACAAGAAGAATTGATAACAGCGTCCTTTTCATAGCAGTGTATTTTAGTTATAAGGTATTATGTTTTTCTAAAATATGAAATTATATCTCTTAGAGCATAGACAAGTCTATTTTCCATATTAATTTTGTATTTTTTTTTATAAAACATATTATTCAGAAATTGAACAGTATAGAATTTTAAATCTGCATTAATACTGGTAAATATTTCTGGAAATTGTCTAAATGTAAAGAAAACACCATGTGCCAATATATAAAAATAATAGCTTTGCATTGTTCGGATATCAAGGATAAACAGTATTATCTTAATTATTAATAATTTGTAAAATATAAAAAAATTAAAACGATATGAAAACTAAATTATTTGCAATAAAATGGGTCTTATTGATCATCATAAACCTTTCAGGGATTCAAAACTCGTTTTGCCAGATTGATATAGAAACTAAAAAGTATATTGACCTGATTCGTAAAAAAATCTTCGACGATTATAAGGGAATGTATAAGGCTCCCAAGGGAAATTTAAAATATCCCTTCATTACGCCTGGAAGCAGCCAATACACCGATCAGTTGTGGGATTGGGATTCATGGCTAACCACAATTGCTTTAAAGCAAATTCAATTAGAGAAAGGAAACGAAAAAGATCGGCTTGAGGCATTGGAATACGAAAAAGGATGCATACTGAATTTTCTTGAATATGGTGGCTGGAATGGATGGATTCCTATTGTCGTTTCACCTAATTCCAAAACAAGAGAAGAGTTGATGAATGAAAGAAACGTTTTTGAGCACAATATGCACAAACCCTGTCTGGCCCAGCATGCTGCTCTTATCATTCAAAATGACAAAGGAAATGCAGAATGGATTCGAGAGAAATTCTACCCTTTGCAATCGTTTGTGAATTGCTATCTGAATCATTATAAACATAAAGCAACAGGTTTGATTTACTGGAAAACTGATGAAGCCATTGGGGTTGACAATGATCCGACTGTTTTTTACAGACCCAATGCAAGCACCGCCAATGTTTATCTCAATACTTTAATGTATAAGGAGATTTTGGCAACCGCATACATTGCTAAGCAATTAGAAATGAAAGAAATTGCCGATTTTTATGAAATTGAAGCCTCAAAATTATCCGAAGCTATTCAAAAAAATCTGTGGGATCCGAAAGATGGTTTTTACTATAGCGTAGATTTAAATCTTAAAGAATACTCCAGCCCTAAAGTATGGTGGGAACTTCATGTGGGCGGCCCAAGAACTTATGATTGCCTGTTGATGAGGATTGGAGTATGGTCAGGTTTCATGGCCATGTGGGCCAATATAGCAACACCACAACAAGCCAAACTTATGGTAGAAAAAAACTATCGCGATACAAGCACCTTTAATGCACCGTATGGAGTGAGAACCTTATCCAAAATGGAAAAAATGTATGATGTTCGTGCATCCGGTAATCCATCGAGCTGGTTGGGCCCCATTTGGATCAATGCGAATTATTTAGTATTTAAAGGTCTGGTCAATTATGGATTCAATGAAGACGCTAAACAGTTAGCAATCAAAACAATACATCTTCTTGGGAAGGATTTTGAGAAAAATGGAGCTCTGCATGAATACTACCTGCCTGAGAGCGGAACAGCAGCCCTTAACAAAGGATTTCAAAACTGGAATTATCTTGTTTTGAATATGGCTGCATGGTTGGAAGGAAAACCCTTTGTAAGTGAGTTTTAAATATCGGTAGAGATAAAGATTCTTTTTAACCCCACTTAGAATAGTTTGTATTTGAAATACAAAAAAGCTTGTATTTTGAATACAAACTTTTGGGTTTTTATAAAAGTAAGTGGTTGACTGAACTTTAACCAATAATCCAGAAATTTAGTTTTCCGGTAGGAATATGTAAGCGTTTTAATTGTAAATGATCTAACCTTACTTCCAAGAATTTATCAAACAAAATATTTTTTGATTTATCTAAAACCAATTTTCTTTCATTGACATATTGGTTTTTCCAGATCAAATTCTTAGCTTTGTGATGTAGAATAATAAGTGCAATTGTGATTTAGAAATGATTAGACAAAGGAAATGAGCCATTTGTAGCTATGGATTCAAGATACGCAATCATCTTTATACTTTCTAATGACGAAATTCTGACAGATCTGATAAAGAATGATTTAAATAAAGAAGACTTTACATCGGTATTTGTATGCAAATCGTTGCCTGAATTACATACAAATAGAAATCAGGTAGTACCTGAAATTGTGATCATTGATACTCAACTTTTCCAGTTAGATTTAAAAACCGAGCTACTTCAATTTTCTGTTCCGAACGAATTTCCAATTATCGCTATTACACATCCTGAAGCAGACCTACATGAAATTGAACTACCCGATGATTGTCCATTCGAAATCATTTATACAGGTGAACACTTTACAAAGAAAATTCGAAAATCAATACGCCGCTTACTGCGCGAATGGAAGCTTCTTCAACAATTTAAGCAAACTAATCTCAAGCTCATAGAAAGCGAAAACTATTACAGAATGCTCATCGATGCAAGCGTGGACGGATTTTGGGATTGGCAGATACTGGATAGAAAATTTGTGTATAGTGATGGTCTATACAAATTATTAGAGTTCCCGAATTATTCCCATCAAAAAGTACCCTTAGAATTAAAAAATTATGTTTACATTGAGGATCAAGGTAAATTTGAAAAATTCCTGCAAGCTATAAAGGAGGGAATTGATTCGGATGTTAATCTCGAAATTCGGGTTGTTACCTGCACCCTGCGAATCAAATGGATGTCTATCAAAGGGAAAATCATAGAAAAAGATGATATTGGAAAAGGTTTAAGAGTGATTGGTAGTTTTCTCGATATTTCGGAAAGAAAACGCGCAGAAGAAGAACTCATTCGGGCAAAAGAAAAAGCAGAGGAAAGCGACCGATTAAAAACTGCCTTTCTTTGCAATATATCTCATGAAATTCGTACCCCCATGAATGGTATAATTGGTTTTGCGGAGATGCTAACCATGCCGGGAATTGATGATGAAAGAAAAATTGCTTACTCTGAAATCATCCAACAAAGCTGCGATCAATTGTTGCACATTATCAATGATATAATTGAAATATCAAAAATTGAAGCCGGACAAACCCAAATAAACTTGGTAAAATGCAGAATTGCCGATATATTTCTCCAAACAATTGACTTTTTTAAGCCCATGGCATCCAAGAAAAATTTACAATTTCTTGTAAGTGTGCCCGAAGGATTGGAAGCTATTCAAATCATGACGGATGAAATGAAATTTATGCAGGTTTTATCAAATATATTAAGCAATGCCATAAAGTTTACAGAGAAAGGCTCAATTGAAGCAGGATTCACGCAAAGTAAGGAATATCTGACATTTTTTATTAAAGATACGGGTATCGGAATAAATCCCGATAAATTAGATCTTATTTTTGAGCGTTTTCGACAAGCTGAGGAAAATTTATCAAGAACTTATGGTGGAACAGGTCTGGGATTATCTATATCAAAAGCCTATACAGAATTGTTGGGTGGAAATATTTGGGCAGAATCCATTGTGAGTAAAGGATCAACATTTTATTTTACAGTACCTTACAAACAAAAATTAGAACAAACAACTTCGATAAAAGTAAATACAGATTCGCTTAATTTAGATAATTTCGTAATTTTGGTTGCTGAGGATAATGAAATAAATTTCGAATATCTAAATAGCCTGCTACAAAAATGGGATGCGAAAATAATCAGAGCGAATAATGGTGCCGAAGCAGTTGCTCATGCCAAACAGAACATGCCAGATTTGATTTTAATGGATATAAAAATGCCCGTAATGAACGGCATTGAAGCGATGAAAGAAATTAGGAGGATAAATGCAGATGTACCAATCATTGCCATTACCGCCTATGCCTATCAGGAAGAAAGACACCATTTAATCGGGATGGGCTTTAGTGAATATTTATCTAAACCCTTGCGAAGCAAAGATTTACTACAAATCATTCAAAAAGTATTGTAATTAGACTTTAACCTCTTTGGCGGATATCTTCTAAAGCAGGGATATTCTTAAGAATGATTTCTTTCTCATGAAGCTCTATGAAACCTTCCTTTTGGAATGTCTTTAATATTTTAACAGTACTTTCTGTTGTTATTCCAGCAAATTCGGCTAAATCTCTGCGGCTTAACATCGAAAAAATATTTTCCTTTCCATTTTGAATAGAATTCAGGTAAAGTAAAGACTCGCATAGCCTTCCATTCATTTGCTTTTGCAATAAAATTTTAAGGTTTTGATAAATCTGAGAATCATGGGAAAAATATCTTTGAAAAATGCTGTACCCAAACTGTGCATTCTTTTTTGTTAATTCCATGATCGCTTCTTTTTCTACCAAAAAAGCTTTTGTGTCTGATAAAGTAGAAGTAGAATATTGGAAGACCGATTCGTTGAATACCGCAGAAAGACCGACAAAATCGCCCGATTTTAGAATTCGTAAATTATAGTTTTTCGAATTGTCTATCTCGATGTATTTTTTTACGATTCCTTCCACAATAAAAAGAATGTAAGAAGAATAAGCTCCTTGCTTTGTCATAACTTCGCCTTTGCGATAGAGAATCTGCGTTTTGCTTTTTTGCAAAAGTTCAACAGCGTCAGATGAAAGACTTTGGAAACAAGGTGCTTGTATGTCACAAACAAAATCATGGTCTGTATCCTGCAAGGTTATCATACACAAATTTTCGGCTAATTTGAAAAAAATTCGTTTTACATCAATAAAAAACTTGAATTATTTCAATTTTACTTCTGTTACAAAAAACGATGAAAATGGCTGATTCTATATTTAAAAACTCGACCTTTGTGGTCTGGAAAATATAATCTAATTTCATTGGAAAATATGAATAAAATTTCTGTAGAGAATTATTTCTCGTACAACAATTCGTTGGCTTCCGGTGGTCAGCCAACACAAGAACAATTGAAGGTATTAAAAGAAAATGGCTTCGAAGCCATTGTAAACCTTTCGCCCACCAGTGCAAGAAATGCCCTTGTCGATGAAGCAAAAGTAACAGAATCATTGCAAATGAATTATGTTCATTTTCCTGTTGATTGTACAAACCTACAGGATTTTCACTATTTAACATTTAAAGGAATTATGAATGGCCTGAATGGAAAGAAAACCTTTGTGCATTGTGGTATGAATATCAAATCTTCCAATTTGATTCATTTATATCTGGTTCTTGAAAAAGGAATGAATAAGACAGAATCGGAAAAAATATTACAAAGCATTCAAACACCAGAGAATAAATGGATTAAATACTTTGCCCAGATGGGTATAGAAAATAAAGCATAATGAATTTACACATCTTAATCACAAATAAAAATGGAAATGAATAGCGAAAATAATCAAAGAACTTTTGTTCTGAAAGCATATTTAAAATCAAAAAAGTTTTGGAAGCCTGCATTGGCTATAAGTATTGGGGCATTGGCGGGTCTTTTATTCTACGTCTTTGTAGGATGCAGCTCAGGTTCTTGTGCCATAACCAGTAATCCCTATATGAGCATGCTTTGGGGGGGAATAATGGGATTTTTTCTTGTAAGTAGCCCTTGCAGCGGTGGTTCATGCTCCAGAAACTAAAATTATGAGTTTTGATGAAAAAGCAAAAACTTGGGATCAGAATCCTGAGTTTACGAAAAGAGCAAAAATTGTAGCTGAGAAAATGATCCAAGTTATAAAGCCACTACCAGCATGGCAAGCGATTGAATTTGGCTGTGGAACAGGTCTTGTGAGTTACTTTTTGAAAAATGCCCTTCATAAAATTTATTTGCTCGATAGCTCCAAAGGAATGATTGAGGTTCTGGAAGAAAAAATAAAAAAGGAAGAAATCAAAAACTTTCAGGCTATTCACATTCAATCTGATCTGGATAAGACCTTGAAAGATGTGAATGTTGATTTGCTGTATTCTTCTATGGCAATGCATCATGTAATGGATTTAAATTCAAGCTTTTCATGGTTTCATGATGTACTCAAACCGGGTGGATCTATTTGTATTGTGGATTTAGATCAGGAAGATGGTCGTTTTCATTGGCATGATACCGATTTCGATGGTCATCATGGCTTTTCGGAAGAAGCCATAAAGAAATACTTTCATCAATTTGGGTTCAAAATCATAGATTATCATATTTTTATGAAAATCCCAAGGATTCTTGAAGATGGAAGTATCAAAGATTATCCTTTATTTTTTATTTGCGCTGTAAAGGTATAATTCGTATTTTGCGGTTTTACAATTTGTAAATTACATCTTGATAAACAGTTTTTTAAAATATAATTTATTGATAAACACAATATTATATTTTTAACACTCATCTTGAATTAATCGTATTTTATTTATCAAAATCTTTAACAATTACAGCATCATGGGCTTAATAAGAGAAATTCAAAGCAATGATTTCGAAAAAGAAGTTTTGCAAGCAGACAAAGTAGTTTTAGACTTTTATTCAACAGAGTGTCCTCCCTGCGAAGCACTATTTCCAAAATATGAAAGTTTGGCTGAATTGTATGGAAATGATATAAAAATGCTCAAGATATTCAGGCAACAAAATAAAGAATTGGCCGAAAAATTAGGTGTAAAGTCATCCCCCACTCTTCTCTTTTTTGAAAAAGGAAAGGAAGTAGGAACAAGATTGACCGGAGGAATTAAAAAAAGTGCCATTGTTGAAAACCTAAACAATATGTTGCCCGAGGAAAAAGTGGCAAAAATATCCAGCGCAAACGTTTCCAGTATAACCGAATATGATGTGGCAATTTTAGGCGCAGGACCAGGCGGTCTTACAGCAGGATTATACCTTTGCCAGGCAAGGGTAAATGCAGTATTAATTGATATAGCATTACCGGGAGGTCAGGTTTCGACTACTCACCAAGTTTCGAATTATCCGGGATTTATAGATCCACAACCCGGCTACATGCTTTCACACAACATGTCTGAACAAACCAAACTTTGTGGTACTATTTATAAAGTTGCTGTAGATGTAACAAAAGTGAATCTGGAAAAGAAGGAAATTATCATTGACGAATTAGAAACCATTAGGGCAAAAAAGATCATTATTGCTACAGGTGCATCGCCCAATTTAACGGGTGCTGTGGGCGAAAAAGAACTAAAAGGAAAAGGCATAAGTTATTGTGCGACCTGTGATGCAAAATATTTTGTGGACAAAGAAGTTATCGTTATCGGCGGAGGAAATTCAGCCGTTGAAGAAGCTGATTTCATTACAAAATTTGCCTCAAAAGTGACCATGGTTCATCAACTCGATAGGTTGACAGCAAACAAACAAGCACAAGAAAAAATATTATCAAATCCAAAGGTCAAAATATTATTTTTACAAGAACCCAGAGGCTTTTCAAAAGAAGGTGACAAAATTCAAGTAGAGATTGAAAATTTAGAAAGCAAAGAAAAAACCATTTTGCAATCAGATGGAGTTTTTATCTTTATTGGGATGAAACCCAATGTTGAAATGTTCAAAGAAAAGTTGGTTCTGGATTCGTGGGGTTATATAAAAACAGACGAAGATATGCGCACAAATATACCGGGTGTTTTTGCAGTAGGTGATGTAATCAGCAAGAAATACAGACAAATCACAACTGCCGTTGCCGATGGAACCATAGCTGCCATAGCGATATCAAAAGAACTTGAATAAATCATTTTAGATAATATCTTAAAAAATAGAAAATATGGAATTTTACAATTCAAAAACCGTACCGCACTCCTTCGAGGATACATTGGTTAAAGTGCAAGAGGAATTAAAAAAAGAAGGATTTGGAATCATAACAGAAATTAATGTAACAGATGTGTTTAAAAACAAACTGAATATTGATTTCATGAAATACCGAATTTTGGGAGCATGCAATCCGGTTTTTGCACATAGAGCTTTGTTGATTGATGAAAAAGTTGGCGTAATGTTGCCATGCAATGTAATTTTAGTTGAAAAGGAAGTAAATTTGACTGAGGTTTCAACCATCAATCCAGCAAAAAGTATGTCAACAATAAACATTACTCAATTGACTGAAATTGCTGAAGAAATTAACACGAAACTTATGAATGTTTTAGAAAAGTTATAAATTTTTTGAAATACGAAATTTCAGAACTCTTGAAAAACAAAAACTTTAATGCTTCTATTTTCCAAAATATAACAAATTGCATACAACGTTGTAAACACATACGAGGCACATAGAATATTAACTATGTGCCTAATTTTTTCCTATGTATCTCGTATGTTTTTTGGGGATCAGAACTCCCGAAAAAGCCCAAACTTTCATGTACTATTTTTCAAAATCTAACAATTCGCATACAATCTTTGAAACAAATAGGCACATTGAAAATTAGCTTCTTTGTTGAAAATAAAAATTCATTCCCATTTCAAGTAGCTCTTTTATAGGACGGCAATCCGTGGAATTAATTTTACCTGTTCTGTTCTTTGCTATGGATGCGCAGCCTCCACCACAAGCTAATTTAAGATTGCAAACTTTGCAATCTTCTATTGATTCAACATCGCGATCCTGCCACTTTTCTATTGTTGAATGGTCTAATTCTACTTTGGGCCAAAAGGTTCCAAGTTCTTCACCTTTTTTGCCAACAGTAGCTGTGCAGGAGTAAATCTTACCAGAACCATCAAAAGCCCATTCTGATTTGCATCCCGGACAGGAGTCAAAAAGAGGTTGCGGCAAATTTCCATTTTCATACAAATACTTTGAAATTGAAAAAGCAGGCTGGTGATATTTCTCTATTTCAGGATATTGTGCTATTAATTCGTAAATCTTGCGCCAAAGTGATAGTCTGTCGAATAGTCTTTCATTTTTTTCTTGACAATGATGAAGTTCATAATTTCTCCCGATTTGTGTTTTAAAAAATGGAGAATTAATCCAATTTTTTTCTATACAAAACTTTGCAAGATTGTGCAATTCATTTATGTTTTCCCGATCTGCCACAAAACGCAAATTTATGGGTATTGCTGCATCTAAACAAGCTTGTATGCCTTCAACAATTTGATTGAAAGTACCTTGTCCCCCTTTTAGAGGACGGCGTTTATTGTGCGTTTCTTCAATTCCGTCTAAGGTAACTTGAATTTCACGTATCTTGCTGTTTTTAAAAAGTTCAACATAATCTTTGAGGTAAAATCCGTTTGTTACGATTGCCGTTTCTAATTCATTCTTCTTCGCTAAATCTAAAAAGTGCTCAATAAAATTTCTGTATTTTTTTCCAGACAAAAGAGGCTCTCCACCAAAGATGGTCAGGTATTTTTCTTTTTGCACAAATTTCTTTAAAATATACGAAAAGAAAGATTGAATTATATCATTATCAGGAGATTCAAACGAAGCATTATAGTTCTCCTGATAGCAATACTGACAAGCAAAATTGCAATCGTACCAAGGCACAAAAAATATTTGAATTTCATCTGTTGCTCTGCTATCAATAAAATTAAGATACTGAGTAATCGTCAACTGCCTTTCGATCTCAGCAGTAGTGATATAACCTTTTGAAATAAATTCTTGCCGAGGCTCAATTTTTGTTAATGCCGTGAATTCTTCTTCTGTCATGATGTCGGCATTACCAGTCAACAAGTTAACGATAAAATAATTATCCGAATGATCGATTTGAGATACGATATTCGAATTGGATAATTTCCAGGATGGATTCATTTTCTTATATTTTTATTTTTACATTATTTCCGAAATCTGTGGCATTGTAAAACCTGTATATGCTTCCATTATTTCTTTTTCATGTCGCATCACGACTTCTATGTCTTTTTCATTCACAATGATACCCGAAATTTTTTTCGTTTTTTCCAATACCCAATTCGCCCATTTGCTATTGTTTTCCCATTCAGATTGTAATTTCTTTTTCGCCTCCTGCATTTCTTTCTTCGATTTTCGTATTTCTTCTTTTGCGTCCTCAGGAAAATTAGGATCGTTGAGTTTTGCGTCAAAATCTTTTATGGCTTCATCAAATTGTTTTTGCCCATCAACAACCATCTTTCCAAATGAATCAACACTTTTATCCCCCTGTGCTATGGAAAAAATAGCACCTATTTTAGCGTTCATTTTAACAAAGGTTGCGTAATCTTTGATTCCACCTTCTTTTATTATGTTTTCGAACTTCTCAAAGCCTTCATTTCCTTTTGAGTCCACATTTTCGTTTACGTTTTTCAGGAAATCAGGCCCTTTTTCTCTTAATTCTTTATAAACTTTGATATAATCCATAACATCTTGATCAGAAAGCGTATTGTCTTTTTCTTTACTGAGAAAATTGCAACTATACAGCAATAAAAATGTTGCTATGGCACATAATTTAGCTAAAGTTTTCATTCATGTATTATTTAGATTTGGTAATTAAGAAAGAACACAATATTCGCAACAATACAAATATACTTATTTAGCATAGAAAAATATATTTTTCAGGATTTTAATTCTACTTTGGCACATTTAAATTTGCAAATTTATTTTTCGACTTTTGACTTTTGAAGCAGACCTTTTCCTATGCCTGCAAAAGATTTGCTTCAACACATCTTTCATTGTTTTCTTCTTTTTTGCAAGTTTCATTATCAAAATTTCTTTGACATCTCTTGTCGATAAAAGTGGCATGGTTTCCTTGTTTAATAATTTTTCGCGCAAAATGAATTGTAAAGCCATCATTACAAGGGCTGTGTGGTGTTGCCATGCTAACCATCCTCTTACTTGATAATCTGACATTCCCAACTCTTGTTTACTTTCTTGAAACGCTCGTTCAATAAAATACCTTTGAGATTGCATTTGCACCAATTCTGCCCATGTGTACTCATTTTCTTTAGCATTGGTTAGTGCATATTTTATTTCGCATCCTTGCTTTGTATATGTCTTTTTTATAATCAATAACCTCGCTCTGGCTTTGTCTGATTCTTTATCCCAAACCCACACCCGGCGAACCAATGCTTCACATTCTAATACTCCTTGGGTTGTATTTCTGATTTTTAGTGCTTTCCAATAATGTTTCGATGTGGATGCAGCATAATGCCTTACTTCTATTGATTGCTGCCTGCTTTTCAATTTTGTCGGTTTTCTACCTCTTTTTCCCTCAGGAATTGGAACATATATTTCTGGCTCTTCCAGATAAACGAGTTGATCTGAATGAACTTCCAATAAAAATAATTCCTCCAAATCGTCTAACTCATTGGCAAATTTTGAATCATTGCCATATAATCCATCAGCATCGATCCAGTCAAAACGAATACCTTGACTTCGTAGCGATTTGACAATATCAAGTGCTATTTGCGACTTGGTTTTGAATACGATATTTTCTTCCGGAATCCCTGCTTCTAAGCAACGTTCCCTGTCGTCTGTCCAGTCTTTCGGGAGATATAACTGCCCATCAACTAAACAATAATTTTCTCCTGCGCTCAACACTCCATAAACACCAACTTGGCAATTCTCAACTTTGCCAGTATTGCCATTATATTGCCAACCAACCCCTACTGATTTATCGCCTTTTTTGCTATGTCCGGATTCATCTAACAATAAACCAACTTTGGGAGCATTCTCAAAACATTTATTCGTGTCCAATGCTACTTTGTTCTTTACAGACTGGGCATTCCATGGCGAATTACTTATAAAATGTTGTATCCGATCATAATCAGATTTTGCAACATTCTCGCATATTCTCTCTATGTTCCTTTTGTCAGATTGAAACAATCCTTTCAAAAATTGGCCTGCTTGCTCTAACAATGATTTTGTTTTTGTCTTGTATATTTGCTGATATTCAAGTATATACCTTTTAAGCCGTTGTAAAACGGCAGTGTGGATTTCTTTTTCATCAGTCCCTATACTTTATATGTTACTTTGGGTTATCTCATTTCATTTATTTTACGTCGCTAAAGTAAATAAAATGAAGATTATCTGCAATTTTATTTTTGATTATTTTAATCTGCCAAAGTAGAATTAATTA
>Ga0316608_1000025_pt1 | contig 79902 bp, 74 predicted proteins | sample MIS2016152B_MG_FD_207673 | JGI IMG/M metagenome (GOLD analysis project Ga0316608, IMG submission 207673) | Microbial mat bacterial communities from Middle Island sinkhole, Lake Huron, Michigan, United States - MIS.2016.152B | ecosystem: Environmental > Aquatic > Freshwater > Lake > Sediment... | reverse complement strand
AATTGTGTGATCATGAACCCACTCATCTGGTATATATAGCACGTACTTATTGTGTTCCTTAATATACTCGATGTCTAAGACCTTATGATAAATAAGATTACATTTATTGTTACGAATATCATTGAGTTTAACAAGAATCTCTGACTGATTTCTGTCATGAGAAGGTGTGCCTTCTAAGACTCTAAGTAAAATATTGTTAATAAAACAGTAAGTTAAAAGGTCGTTAAATAACTCTATGATTGTTAGAAGCTCTTTAGAATTAGCATCTAGAAGAGAATCAAAAAAGTCTCCTGATATAAAGAGAATATCTATACTCTTATTTTGTTCTGATAGTATCTGTTTTCTAATGGTGTTACAAATGTGTGTTGTTGGTGTGTTTTTATGACCAAGATGAATATCCGAAGTAACTAAGTATTTCATGGTTTTTTCTTGTTTGTTCATTCTATTTAGGGTCTATTGAAAAATAAATACTGGTATCTATTTTTGTTATTCTTTGATAGCTTTTCTTTTTGTGGTTTTAATTAAGGAGATTGATATGAGAGTTAGAATTTTAGCTAATGGTGGCGCTGGTAATGCTGGATTAGATAGTACTGGTGGAACATTAAATGGTCCACTGATTTTATCAAAACATCCTTCAGTAGGAATGGAAGCTGCCACTAAGGGTTATGTTGACACATCTGTTACTAGTTTAAATGCTTCTAATATTACAAGTGGTACGATTAGTGTATCTATGCTTCCAGCTATGACTGGTGATTTATCTAAACCAGCTGGCAGTGGTGTTTTGACTTTAGCTGCAAACGGTGTGACTGCTGGCACTTATCCTAAAGTTGTAGTTAACGCTAAAGGTTTAGTGACTGGTGGAACTTCTCTTGTAGAGAGTGATATTCCTGCTTTAGATTGGAATAAGATCGGAAGTGGTAAACCTACGACTTTAAATGGTTATGGTGTCACAGATGCTCTAAATGTTAACGGTGGAACTTTGACTGGTGCCTTGACACTTAATGCAAATCCTTCTTTAGCTATGCACGCAGCAACTAAAGGCTATATCGATAGTGCTTTAAGTTCTAACACTGGTTTAGGGGTGGGTGACATTGTCCGCAAACCTTATAGCACTACTCCAACAGGTTTTCTGAAATGTAACGGAGCTTATGTTAGTAAAACAACGTATAGCGCTCTATTTGCTGTCATTGGTAATAGTTATGATGTTGCTAACCCTTCACCTAGCACACAGTTTATGGTACCAGATTATAGTGCATTAGATGCCACATACATTCCTGGTGTTTATAGTTACATTAAAATCTAAAATATACTAAATACCACTCACAAGGCTTATTCCTTGTGAGTGGTATATCTTTTTCTAACATTTCAAGAATCCTCTGATATTTTTTAAAAGAGATTAATTATGGCGATATTATTTCAAAATGACTGGTTAAAATACCCAAACGCTATAATACATTACGAAACAAAGAATACTTCCTTTGTTAGGTTAGCTGAAATATACTATAAAATGGGTGTACAAAATAACGCATTTCATTTAAGTTTACTTCAGCCAGAACTAACACTTATAGATCCTCATGATCCAAACTTATCTTTAGAAATAAAAGCAAAACTTATTTATGAGTGTAAGAATAATCCTTGGTATTATTTTAGAGAAGTGTTAAGAGTGCCTGTTCCTGGTAGTATGACACCTACTCACTTTAAAGCAGACAGAGCTAATATAGCGCTATATTGGTTGTTCTTTAACCATATCATGACTCTTATTGTTATTCTTAGGCAGACTGGTAAAACTACCATGCTAATGTCTTTAGTAACCTATATTCTTAATTTTGGATCTACTAATACATTCGTTAACTTACTTACCAAATCAGAGTTCCTTAAAGCAGAGACACTATCTAAGGTCAAAACTCTCTTTGATGAAATACCTGACTCTATTAATTTTAGTACAAAGAAAGATATATTTAATAGTGATGAAGTTAGATTACATTCTTTACAAAATCAATTTAAAGCAAGTCTATCTTCAGCTTCTCCTAAACAAGCTGAAAAGGTAGGTCGTGGTTTTGTCTCACCTGTGACTATTATTGACGAAGCTGCTTATATCGAGAACATAGCTATTGCGCTAGGTGCTATTCTCATGTCAGGTAATGCTGCTCGTGAGTATGCTCGAATCAATAAACAAATTTATGGCACTATCTTAGCTACAACGGCTGGTAACATTGACGACAGAGACGGGAAATATGTCTATAAAATCTGGAACTCTGCTACTGCTTGGGATGAACATTTCTTTGATTGTGCTAATGAGGAAGAACTCAACGCTACTATTCTAAAGAACTCTAATGCTTCTAACAATGAAACTAAAAGAGCTATTGTTAATATCACTTTAAGTTATAGACAGCTAGGGTATGATGAGGAATGGTTGCAACGTAAGCTATCTGAGAATATCTCCACACCTGAAAATATAGCAAGAGACATTTTCAATCAGTGGCTCTCAGGCTCTAACGCTTCTCCTATTCCTAAAGAGTATATAGAGATTATTAAAAACAGTGCAAGAGACGATTATATTTCTGAGTTCTATGCACCTTACAATTACCTTTTAAAGTGGTATATGCCTCTTTTTGAAGTTGACGGTAGGGTAGGTGCTGGACACAGTTTTACGATCGGTGTAGACACTTCTGATGCCGTTGGTAGAGACGATATCGCATTTGTGATGAGAGATCATACAACTGGTGAAATTATATGCACCGCTGTCTTTAACGAGATAAATTTAATTACTCTAGCAGACTTCTTTGTATCTTTTCTTATGAAATATACTAATTCCATTATGATTATGGAGAGAAGAAGTAGTGCTGCTGCTATTATTGATTACATGATACAAAAACTCGTTATGCATGAGATTAACCCATTTAGTCGTATGTATAATACCATTTACCAAAATAAAGAAGAATACGCTAAAGAATACGAAGAAGTTTCTAAAGCTCGGTACTTCAATGAAGAAATTTTCACTAAGTACAAAAAGCACATCGGGTTTGTAACTTCTGGTACAGGTATAACATCTCGCTCTGAACTTTATAGCACTACGTTAATTAGTATGTTAAAATACACTGGTTATTGTCTCTACGACTCTAAACTTATTAGTCAAATATCTGCGTTAGTGATTAAGAATAATAGAGTAGATCATCCACCGGGTGGAAACGATGACATGGTAATTGCTAGTCTTTTAAGTTACTGGATACTTACTAATGGTAAAAACCTTCATCTATATGGAATAGATACTTACACTATACTTAAATCTAATAAAACTTATTTAACAGAGAAGTACTCTGGTGGAAATGACGAGTATAACGAGCAAGAAATAATAGAGCTTGAAGGTAAGTTCAATGACGTTCTTGAACAATATAAAAAAGAAAATAACTCAATCATAGCTCGTCAGTTAGAAGCTAAAATAAGAATGCTTGCAAGTGAGCTTAATAACTTTAATCAAGCTATATCCGTGAGTGAATTATTGGATAATATCAATAGAGAGAAAAAACTTAAACGAAGATTTTAAAAACATACCCACCTAGAGTTTTGGCTCTAGGTGGGTATTTGTAGACAATAGTTTAGCGAACTGTTAGACAAGCAACAGATAATTGTAAATAACCACTAGAGGTTAATTTTAAAAATACAACTTCAATATTAGCATATTGTGTAACAGCTGTAGTAAATTCAAACACTTTATTATATTCCTCTATAGGAACAGTAATCTTATCATTACCCCACCTTACTTCTATATCTGTAGGCTCTATTGGTGAAGTCTCAGTTACAGGATTAAATAGTGGACTTGTTGATGAATATAATCTACTAATAAACTGATCAACAGTAGTAATACCGTTATCAATAGTAATCTTTTTATTATTAGTATTATCTAATGTTGCTCTCAGGTTAGTACCATAATACGGAACAGTTGAAGGTACTTGGTTACCTACTTCCCAAATATTAGATAAACTTGTATCGTTACAAGGACCTCTAAGAACAATATCCACAGTTTGAACATGTAAATAACTATTATAAATACCAGAGACACTAGAAAGCTCGATACTAAATGTTATTCTTTGTGTGATACCATAACCTAATGGATTAAAACTAGATGAGTTAGTAGAAATACCAATAATGTTAGTAACATCAAATAGAACATTTCTATCCAAGTTCATTAAATATGCTTTTAATCTATAACCGTTTAGACTATCAACCCAAACAGGATAAACAAAAAGTTTTACATTGTAACTTGTATTAGCATTAGTGACAATAAGTGAATACGGTCTTGTCACGTAGTAATTATCACTATCTACACTAGCTAAAGCAGCCTCAGTTGGATCCATTCTATAACTCAATACCAGTGGTACCCTATGACCTATAATGGTGCTTACAAACTGATCTAGACCATACAGTCTAAACTTATCTCCGTCAACAGGAAATTCAACTTGACTTGCATCGTTATACTGGACAACACCAATAGGATTAAATGAGATAATAGGTAGGTTAACGGGATAGTTAATCTCGTTTTGTTGTGACACACTGATAAACGGAGACTTCATGAAAATCTGCGTAATGTATTTTTGCTCAGCGTAAGCTTGAGCTACAAAGGTAGTTTCTTCTAAAATACAACTTACTTTAGCTAGCACTTTACCAGCATTATCAAAAACAACAACTATACATCCTTCTCCATCTTGGAGTTCTTGTAAAGTGTTACAGGTAGGTATACTCTTAATAGCATAATTATCATGACTATTATACGCTACTAATACTAAAGGTATATTATCACCGATAAAGTTACCATTATTGTCGTACCGTCTAGAAATAATCTTAGTGGGATCTATGAAACTACCCTGATAAATACGAGCATAAGAAGCAGTTGAAGAGTATACTCTTAGTAATCCATCAACTGCTAAAGTATAAGGTACAACTGATTTATCATAATAGATTCTATAGTTATCACCTGTTGAAGATATTAAATAATCAGTAGATACAGTATTTTGTAAATTAATAGGTGAGAGTGTTGGTATATATGTTATATTGTTTAAAGTAGAAACAATGTATGTTGAGCCTGTCTCTGGTTCAACAACATAATCAGATACTTTAGGTATAACTCTATTTTCCCCAATATCACCCATATAGATTTCATGTATAGACCATATAGCCCAACGACCATCTGGTTGATAAACTGGGGTATATCCATCTAATCCTACAATACCTATAGCATTTGGCATAAATTTCTCCTTTTGAGCATTTGGTTAATTCAAAAAATGGTATACCACTAGAGAAGTTTAAACTTCTCTAGTGGTTTTCACATTTCAAAAAGATCATCTAAACTACTTGAATTAGATTGTGGTGCTGCTTGATTAATATTATTAACAATGTTATACCTTTGTAGTATATTAACCCACCTAGAGTTAATTTCATTAAAGTTAATTCGGCTAATTAGTTCAGCATTTTTACTTTGCAAAGCTTGGACTAAAAAACTAAGTCCACTAGTTGGCATATTACTATTAATTTGGTCATATCTTCCAAAGATATCTCCAATATCTCCTTCTGATTTAGTTAAAAAAAGATTGTTAGTGTTGAGTATACTTGGAACTATAAAAAGTAATTCTTTTGTGTTATCATCAGTTATACCTACTTCAGCAACAGGACTACCTGAAATACTTATCCACTCCATTACCCAATTAGTGTTTACACCATTACCTAAAAAACACGGCAAGAAATATCTTACAAATAAGCTCTCAGGTATTTTATTAATATTATCAGTATTAAACATTCCAGAAAATACTATATTTCTGCTATGCTCCATTTCTCTATAAAGCATTTCTTTAACGCTATTGACTTGTTGATCTAAAGACATGTTGTGCACCTTTGTTGTGTGTTATTCACACTATAGAGCATTCAATTAGAAAAAACTATAGTGAATTTAGCATATCTAATGCCGACCCATAATTACTAAAACTAATAACCTTTTTACTTTTACTGTTATTAAGTTCAGTTATTTTAGACAACTCTATTCTATTATTTTCACTATCTATCACTGCTACTTTTATAAGTATTGCGTAAGATTTCATAGTTAGTTCTTTAATATCCACAGATACTTCCACTGTTACAAAGTAGTTTGTTAGTAATTTTTCTAAGTCTTGTCTAACATCAGTCATCATACCATCTGGATTATTGATGTTTTTATAGTATGTGAACGGTAAATTAATAATATTATCTTGATAAGCTAAAGATTGCATACTATCAGATAGTATATAGTAAGATAAGAGATAGTCAAGCATTTTCTTGCTATCAGTGATCCATCCTTCTTCTGTTAGACTTGGTATAACTTTCATCTTTAAACTCCTAAATGTACACTTCAAGAGATTGAAAACATACCCATGATATTCTCCTATTAACAAACACCACCCACAATCGAAATGACTGTGAAAAAGCAGTGTCTGTTTACATGTAATATATATGCAGCCGAAATAATTTCCGATGCAAAAAAAGAAACCACCAACAGAGATAAGTCTGTTGGTGGTTTCTTTATGTCAGTCGCAACAGCTCTTTAAGCTTAGGGTCTAGTTCTTTATTGCGAGTACCGATGTGCTTTTGTAGCCACTTATAGTTTAGTCCTGTAGCACACACTTCTCTACGAAAACTAGGGATATCTAGCTTAGTATTTTGAAGCATGCGGTTAAGGATTACAAGATCTTCAGGTGAAAGATTCATAGCTTTTTAAGGTCTGTTAATGATTACGGGTTCTTTAGACTTACAAGTAAAGTCAAAAGGAGAAGTCTCTAGTAGCCAATCTATACAATCCCAAGCATTGAGTACCTTTGTCTTCTCAAAATGATTTAGCTCTCTATCTCCTACCATCAATGGCTCATCATAGTGTTTAATCACAAAACTGTCCTCTTGATCAACAACAGAGCCATCCATCACTCTTCTATAGTTATAGTCTTTGTCACCGACATCTTTACCAAACACGTTATTGTAAGTAGAACTATAACCGTCAAGGTTTTGATCAAGATAGAGTTGTCTCACACTAGGATGAGCCATAACCCATCTTTGCATAAGCATATTAGCATCTTGTAAATCAGTGAAACTTTGAATGTTGTCATAGTAGTTATCTACTATACTAACACCATTGTTTTTAATCTGATTCATAATACCATATTGTGTCAATTTGTCATTCACAAAGTTATAACTCGATTGCAGTCCATTATAAACTCTCTGACTAAACTCATTGAAGACTTGTGGTATTGCTTGTATTTGGTTATACAGGTAGTTACTAATTATACCACTTTTATCACCATACAAGACGTAGTCTATTCCAGATTCTGGGCAGTCTATGACCATTCCCATTTAAACTCCTTTGTTGAAAATGAATTGGTTTACAGTTATTATATATGTACTCAAAGATATTACTAAAGCAACCAAAGTGTCTAGTTCACACCAAACACCTAGGCTACTTAAGTTGACATGAAATTACTCAGCGTCGAAATCACTGTCTTAGGAAACTTAATGTTACTAGTGAATTCATTTGTTCCTGATAACGATAAAATGTTATTGTGTGGCTCAAAGTTATCCAGGTTCTTATGCACCTTCTCAGTTAGCACCAAAGTAAGATTGAGTTCATCCAATTATGTTCAGTAAAGGTCGTTAAACTTTACCCGTATATTTAAATACAGCTACATATTTCTATGTAGATCAGACTATATCTTCTATTCAAAATTACTTTTGAATAGCTTTCCATTTCCACCCACTTAGGTGTACTTCCTTTCGGAATAGTCGTTGAACGTTACGCGTATCACACTTCACAGTGTTATTTAGCGTCTTCGCTGCTGATTGTCCCTACCGATAGATTTTCAAACATTGACGCATGAGTTTTCACTCTTCGCTTTAGTTCTATCGTTTAACAGGAGTTCCCAGCAATTAGAGAAGTTTAAAGAACTGAATACGTAGCTCAGTTCAATGACAGCAAAATCTACCGTCAAAATCGGCATTAAAACTTGGTGCTATTAAATAACTCATACTAAAAGTTGTATCGTAAGGATCAGTTTTTACTCTAGTAATTCTTACTGTTTGAATACTACCCCTAGCTAAGCTTGGGTTACGGTTATATAAACCTTTCATACCAACTTCAGAAGAAGTAATCAACTCATGAAATATCTCATCTAGAACTGGGTGATAAATCTTATTATGATATATCAAAAAGTTAATGGCATTCTTATAAGTATACCCTCTTTTATAAAGTCTGTTAAGTATATGTTCTCTAAGCAGTGTGCAACCTATACCCCAAGGAATATACAACTCATCATATACATGTGGTCCAGGTATACTAGTTACAACAGCACGAGCTGTAAAGTGACTTCTAGTAGAACTAATGTGCTGTCTTACTAAACCGTTCTTATTAAAGAATACAGTTTTCATGTACCCATTGTAAAAATCAGCAAGATCAAGTAAACTATTAGCTACCTTGTTTTGTTTAATTGTGTTTGTTTTAGTATATAAATCAATTCCTGTTAAACGCCTGATCACGTTAATTGGATTTAAAATACTTTTATCGATAAATTTACCTAGCTCGTTACTCTCCATAGCAAAGATGATTTTGTTAGGAAAGGGTAAATGTCTACTGAAAATAGCTGACTTATTCCTTAGTAGAAAATTATAGAAATTGTAAGAATCACTAGTTTTTTCCTTTATAAATTCATTCTCTAAAATCTCAATGATCTTAAAGAAATTAAGAACAAAGCTATTATAACCTCTTTTAATACCATTTGTAGCAAGAAGAAAATCAAGTTTTTCTAGTATATTTAAATTCTTCTTTTGTTGTTTCTTATCAATCTTAAAGTTAGGTAACATAATGTACTTAATTAAGGGTACATTAGGTTTAGTGATTTTATACCTGGCTAATAAGATTGCTATAACAATAGGTGATATAAATAGTTCTACTTCGTTAGGTTGTTTTAACCATAGAAGAAACGATATGTTATCGTCTAAGCTAGAAGTTACATGTGTATTACATTTATGACAAAACTCACCCACGTAGTAAGTTCCTTTTAATTCACCACACTGACAAGCAGGGATAATTGATAGGTTATCTTCTGAGTAGTTTTTTAGAATGATGGAGTCAAGAAGCTCTTTATTTTCTGTGTTAAAAATGTCTATATCGTTGATTAGAATTTTCTCTGTAAGGACTTTAGCAAAAACATCATCAAAATTAGTCAATTGTAATGAAACAGGCATAGTTGTATTCCTTTTGCACGATTGTGCAAACTATTGACTTTATAGTGAAAAAAATACAACACACAGCTTTTAGGGCTGTGTGTTGTAACTCATTACATCAGATACAGTTTAGAAACTACGAGTGTAGTTGTTACCTGTATAGAATCCACCGTACACATTGTTCTGACCAATAATACGTGCATCAGGCTGTAGCATAGCGCTAGAGAAATCAGCAGTACTACGGCGAACAAACATGTCGTTGACAGCTCCAAGATTGGAGAAGATCGGAGCAAACCCAATAGACTTCATAGAACCAACCAGGTTCATCAAGAAACCACTTGAGAAAGTCACGCGGTCATAGTACTGTTTATAGACAGCACTATTGTTACTCATGTTATCAATAAACTTCTTACGCTCAGCAGCACGAAGCTCTGAAGGAATAGAAGAGTTATACAATGTGTTAGTGTATTGAGATACCAGAACAGGCTGTTGGTTCGTGTCGTTAATAAAGTTAGCAATAGACAGGTAAGAACACAGATGACGAATATCTTTCACTCCATCTTTAGTCTTGTAGTAGCCACCATGGATCTTGTTGGTGGTCTCGTTAAACATAGGCATGTTACCGGCTTGGTATGCACCATTGGTCATGTTCGTCACAAAGTTATTGACGCGATCAAACGCATCTTTACTGTTACGGAACTTGATGTAATGCAGCACGGATGTAAACCATGTCTCAGGACCAGCCTTAGGAATATCAATAGACACTGTAAGCGTAGGACGAACAAGGGTTTGCACCAGTTTGTTCAGCTCTGCAATTGTGAATGTCTTTGACTTAGTGTCATACTTTTTACCAAAACCAACTGGGTTGTTCTCGATATTACCTTCAATGTTTAAAGCACCGATGTCGTTGTAGTCAACTTCGTTTTTCTTCTGAGGTGTAGGACGGAATGCTTGCATCCAATTCATATCCTCATTCATAGCCAACACAGAAGCCAAACCCATCATAAGGATATCAGGTGTTGGTGCAACTGGGGAGTCAATGTGTGTAATAACAAAGTTCGGGAAGAACTTTTGAGTTGACATCATGTTACCTTGAAGTGCTGGACCACTCCACTCAAAATCAATGTAACCGTAAGTCTTCACAATTTCAAGAACATCTGCACCTTGGTTGATACTCTTGTTGTTTTGCGCATTAGCTAGTTTGTAAGACAAAGAAATACACACGTCTTGACGAATAGGCATGCCTGTTTGGTCAAAGAAGTTACTATCATCACCGTTGAAGTATAGGTTCACAAAGAACTTACCGTTGCGGTTATTGCTGATCAAGGTGGAGAGATTAAAGCCTTGATAGTTTTTAACACGATTACCAACTTCAGCGTACACGGCGTTAAACGTGTTGTTGATCAAGTCATTAACCAGTGCTTCATTAGTAACTTCAAACTCGTTAGGAACAAGAGTGCCATCCACCACAATCACGGTAGAGAGTTCTACCTTAAGAGCTTCGGAAACTGCAGCTTGTGCTTGAGAGATGTAACGATCATCCAGAGCGTCACCAGGAGTGCGAACAATCTCATAACGAGTACCAGCAATGTTCTCAACCAACTTATCTGGGTACTCGCCAGTCTTCTCGACCATCAAAACGTGAGCGGCTGTAATGCCGTCCAGAGTTTCGCTTACGATGATAGCTGAGTAGTTCAATCCAGCATTTTGTTTCAAGAGTTTAATGACTGAATACTTTTCTTCAGTTTTCATCTCATCGTTGAGATACTTGATTTTGGTTTGGATAGCCGTATACAGCTTTTCGTAAACTTCACCACCTGAACCATAAGCTGCAAGCTTAGTAGTCAGACCAAAGGCTGGTAAACCCATAGAGATAGGTTGCTGAGGTTGTTGAAATTGAGGTTGATTCATTTGTTTTGCTTGAGCTTGAGTTAGTGTTGGTGTAGAGGGAATGTTCAGAGCCATGATAATATCCTTGGTTTGGGTTGGGGAGAAAAAGAGATCCTGGGTCAGAAAGTCATAACTATTTCTAGTTATGGTTTCTTCAATATATGTATAACTGAGTAAAAAAGTTAATAAGCAAATGTGAATAGGCGTTCTTGTTTACGTTGTTTCTTAACCTTAATTAAGTCTTGTTTTCGTAACTTATTGTTGAGATTAATTGTATTCGTGATATACATCAAAATAGCCACATCGTCATAACCATGAAAATTTTCACTTCGATACACAATAACGTCATTGATAACAATTAACTTATCTTTCTCAGCGTGACACAGGTTAATGAATCGAACAATCAATTGTTTTTGATTGTCACTAAGGTTGTAATTAGTCTTCATATAGAAGACATCTTTGGTAAACACTTTTTTAGAAGTGTCAAGAACTTTTTTGATATAGGTCACATCGTCAATGTAGGTGTTCGTGTTACTCCTATCTAAAACTTTGTAAATATAACTTGATAAGTCAATTGTTAGATGAACTCCTTTAATAAACTCCTCTGTCAATTTTTGAAACTCTGACTTAATAACCCCAAAGTTAATTGGTGTAAACTTACTATAAGACACGAATGAACTCCTTTAATAAAAACAAACAAATGTACACTGTCACAGTTAGTATATATGTGGTCGATATATATCCCAAAACACGACATCTATACTAATATTAATTAGCTTCCATTTTTTGAACAATCACCAGGGCTACAAATGCTATATCTTGACCTTTTTAATAGAAGTTATATAAGTAAAGCTCCTGTTGTGGGGGTAACTGAACCAAGGGATATAAACTATATTAAAAAACTTTATACCTTTAATAAAGACAGTATAGAAGACTACTACCAAACTAGAAACTTCTCTGTTAAGAACACCAATATCCTTAGTAGAATCTTAGAGCATTTTCCTACGTATTTAGGTTATGACGACTATAGGTATTTAGAGTTTGCTAATGATAAAATCAAATACCTAGCCAAACATTTTAGATTTACAAGCGAAATAGAAAAAGGTATAGTTCACCCTGGACATTTCTTTGGTTTTGGAAATGAAGAAATTATACTAGCTGGGTACGAGCATTTTAATTTAAGAAAGTGTGTTTCTAATTGGAAGAAAGAAAAATGTGTCTATGTATTAAAACACAATAGGAATGATACTAAGATGCTTCTTCCTTTAGGAACAGAAGACGGAAGTAGAACCGGTACCTGTAGTGTTGTAGTTAATATTCCTAAATTAGCTATAAAGTACAGAGAATTTGTAAAAGAACAAGTAGTTCACTCAAATAGTGACGGTATAGTTTTAAACAAGAATCACTTTGTTATTAAGTATGTTTTAAGCACGATGATTGAAGATACTGTAGACCATTGTATCTTAAATAAAATTATGGATAAGTTCTATGGTAGAGAAGAAGTCACTCCTAGATTTAAACATAGATTTAAGATCTTTGAGCCTAATGTACAACTTGAAAGATATATAGAAAATACTCTTGATATAATTACAACCAAGAAACTTGATTATATTAATTTACTAAATAGCATTAAACTGCCTTTTAATGATAGTGCTTTAACATTACTGTCTTTACCTGACTTAGGAATGACAAGACAGGTTAAATGGAGTTTATTAGTTAGTAGACTTGATAGCCTCTTGTTTCTCTATGAGGTATCTCCTCACTCTAAGAACATGAATTCCCATTTCATTAACGACTGGAAGCGTCTTGCTTTACGTTTTGAAAGGGATAATAATATAGAAGGCTTATTTAGCTATGAAGAAGAAAAAAATATATTAGAGCAACTCTACAAACTTAAAAATCTATAACAACAAGAAGCTATTTAAGGCTTCTTGTTGTTATATTTGGTTAGAGTATGATGCCGTCTTCAGTAGCACCTTTGACTTCTAGATCTTGAAACTTATTTACCTTTTTCTGATCTTGAGATTCTTTCATAATTTTCTCCAAACCTTCTACAATAATACTAAGTTTACCTAAAGAGCTATCGATACGAATATCAGCATTATTATAGTTAGGGTCAGTTACAATACAAGTAGACAGGTATTCAGGAATAACTGGTTTAATACTAGAGTTTTGGTCTTTAGTAACAAGGATAGTAGCCACGTTGTTAGTGTTCTTCTCTGGAACAATAGCTGTGTTTTCATTGAACTCAATCATAGAGACAGAAGGAGCATTATCAGTAACACGGTTAAAGTTAATAAAGCTAGAGATGTCTGATGTATCCATCTCTGATGTGTTATTTTTATCTGTCAAAAGAGTAAAGAGACTGATAGCCCAGATAGCTCGTTTATCTGCTTCCTTGCGACTAGTGTTCTCGATGTACATCATCGCAATAGCTTTACCTGTATTATCAGAAATAGCTTTGTATGTTTTAAGTGTTTTGATACTATTATCAATTTCAATTACAGAACTTCTAGAGTCAATTCCTATTACAATGGTATTATACCCACCTAAAACAAGTTGTCTTGCTACGGATGGTCCCAAAATGGAACCACTGCCACCACTCAGTGATGAGATAACAATGTTCAAAGTCTGTGAAGGTTTCATGCGAATAAGAACATCTTCAGCCAAATGTTTAAACTTATCATGTGCAGTAGCACGGTGTTTACCAGCACCATCTAACCCTTCGATAAGAAATACATTCTTAGGGTCAATGTCTTTCATGTTAGAAATAGATGAATCGATATAGTTGACTGTTACATCAAGGTCATTGATCATTTTACCAATATTAATACCAGTGCCACCTGCACAGTATAGAGTTACATTTTTGTTCATGGTTTTATCCTTAGAAAAGTTAAGAAAAGAGAAAAGAGTATTTGCAAATACTGCCAATAGATGTAGGCAAATATTATATATGTGGTTTCTTATTTTTCCAATACATGGGATACTTTGAAGATACTTTTAAGGAGATTAAGATGGCTACATTTGTTCTAAAGAAATATGAAGAGAAGAAGAATGATACAGGTGATAGTAAACCAGCAGAAAAAACTGGTGAGCAAGAACCTGAAGTAGATGAAAAACTAGTTATTACTGTTACAGGTACAGTTGCGGAGATTGTAGCTAATGCACTTAACAAAACTTTATCTAATAAAGTAGAAGTTATTGAAAGTGAAGACCCAGCTCTATCTGATATTAAAGCTGTGTCTACAGAGGACATCAATAGTGACCCAGCTAATACATTTAACTCTATTAAAACCAATGACGCTGTATTTATTCACAATACTGGTTTTAAGACAGCTAAGGAAGAGTGGTTCTTAATGAACCTACCTAACAAGAATTCAAACGTCTTCTACACTTTAGAGAGTTTTATCGCTTATATAAAAGTCAAGCTCAACATTAAGGATTAACTGTGAAGACAAAAGAAGTTTTTGATTCATTATTTAAAAATTTTAAGTTTGACACAGCATTTTACAAAAAAGTAGTTAGAAACAATGTAGAGTTTATCACTAGAGATGAAGAGCATAAAAACCTGTTTGGATCAAGACTCATTGGTTCTTCAAAAATTACCTATACATTTAAAGACAAAAACATATTCTACAGTAATCTATTCGACATAGAGACATCGGATGTTGTAGACGCTATAGAGAAAATTACTAGTATCAATAAGAGTTTTAAGATAGCTAGAGATGACATTAACTTAGTTTGTTTTTATATAGCGCATCGCTTTCTTAGTAATAAAGATTTGAGTGATGATAAAAGACTAGAATATGCAACAGAAATATTAAACTATTTTAGCTACAGAACCCTTGTACTGATTAGTAGTAACTACTTTGTATATCCTATTTCTGAAGAAAAGGCTATCACATTGATAGAGAAGCTTAGTAACAAGTACACGATCAAGAAAGTAAAGAACTGGAACGAGTATTGCCAGTACAGAAGTGATGAGTACTTGAAGAGTAAGTACCTTAGTTTTCTAGTTAAGTTTACTGATGATGCGGCTATTCCTAACGCAATCACTGATTTATTTGGTAGGACTAAAGATGCACTGAAAAACATCTATAGTGACTTTATCGATATGATGGAAAACGATGACATTATTACCAGTAAGAAAAACGTCATGAATGATGTTGATGGTAAAGAAGTCATCATGGATAGATTAGGCACGCCTGAGAGCTACTATATTAAACTCGAAGGTATAGTCACAGATAAGAGTATCTTTATAAAGAGAGAGTATATTGATGTTACCATTGATATCATTGAAAGCGTCTCTTACACTGAGTTAGAGAAAACTCTGGAGATGACTTTAGAGTATATGAATAAAAGTAAAGGCAATCATGATGAAGTTATGACTTACTTTAAAGATGTGCTTAGCAACAGCATAACTTACCTAACAGATAACAAAATCTTTATTCATAAGAATACCAGTGTTTTGAAAATGATCAACACTTTAGTTGGTAATATCTTGTATGCTCGTGGTACAGATATAAGCATCAACGATATTAAAGAAAAAGGTGATAAGCTTGTTAAAATAATCTATAAATTCTGCAAAGAACCTATAGCTGATAGACAGATCAGAAATATTAGAAACGCTTTGTATGTTTATGTGCTATTAAAAGTATTGGTGCTATAGTAGAATATATACCCCTCTAGAGTGTTTAGCTCTAGAGGGGTATATTTTAAGCTGTAAGTGATCTTCTAGTTAAATTAACTGCACTTTTAGATTGTCCCATATTGACTAAGTCTGGTTTAGCAAATTGGTTAGATTGTGAAGGTATAGCTTCTTTAAGTTTATCTAGATTAATCTTACCATCTATACTGGTAAGAATAGATACGATTTGTGTAAGGTTAGTTAATTGATCAGTTAATATATCTTCCATTTTACCTGTACTAAACTCTGGTGTGGATTGTACAGGTGATGCTGCTTTGTCAACTTTATTAGTCATTGAACTATATGATGTTGAATTAATAGAAGGATTTGGTTTCTTAATTTCTTCTAGTGTTTTTGTTATGGTGTCATTAAACGCATTTAAAGGCCTTCTAACGCGATCATTTATCTGTGGAGTAGCATCTGTACTAAATTTATTTAAAACGTCACCTGAGGGCTTTAAATACGTTTTCTGGTCAAAAGTGTTATCAGTTACTGATGGAGTATCTGTTTTAATAGGTTTATTGTTATATGATGTATCTTGTGTTAAAGAGTTAGTATCAGAATCATTTTTAATAGAAGACACTGAGGTTTGCTCTGATGGTTTAGATACTTGAGATGGATATTTAGTATTACCAGCTTTATTTATTTTTAAAGCTACCATTTTAGCATAAGATCCTGCTGTTTGACCTGTAAGCTCTTGTCTATTTGCTTTAAATGAACTAGGAGAAACCGTTTGTTCCATAGGTTTATTTGGATCTGATAAAATCTGATTAATTATATTATTAGCACCACTAACACCAAAATGATGCGCTAAATACATAGCTGTAGACTCTTCAAGTTTAGCTTCTTTATAGTTACCAAGTTTTGATAAATTTTCTTTAGCATATTCTGCTGCTAAAATTGCATTATAATAACTATTTTCTGGTTTAGCGTCTGACGGTATGTTATACATAGCACCATATTTAGACATTAATCCTTTCCATGTATTTGGTACAATTTGAAATAATCCTGCTGCCCTACTAGTGCTAGGTTTAGCTGATGGATTTAGACCAGATTCTATTTTAGCAAAAGCCATTAATGTATCTTTATCTACACCTGTTAGTTTAGCTGCTTGCTCAATCGCTTGTTCAGGTTTTAAGTCAGCTACTTTACCGACGTCAGTATTTGTATTAGCTGTGACAACAGGAGGTGTTGTTTCTATATTAGTATTAACTTCAGGTTTAACTATAGGAGTTTTTGTTGGTTTAACCAAAGCTTGCTCTTTAGGATCAACACTCTCTATTACATCAACTTTACTCTTATTATTATCTGTGGTTGTAGTCTGTTCTGGTTTATCAACTTTATCAGTTATTTTAACAGGAGTACTAGGTGTTGGTAGAGAAGTATCTTTAATTGCAGCTAAAGCTTTTTGTACATCAACAGGGGTATCAGACTTTTGATTAAATATAGCATTCTGATAACCTATATCACGATGGCCTTTTATCTGACTTGGTTTAGCACCAAACCCACCACCACCTCTACCTATAGATGACACAACTGCTGTATTTCTAAAATTAGGATCCTTCTTAGCAAGACCTGGATTTAAAGAAACACCTATTGGTTCTAAATGCCATGTTTCACCTTGAACAGGTCTAGTAAAACCATATTTTCTAAGTAGACCTAGTTTGTCTAATTCGTTAGCATATGGTGTATCTATATCAAGGGCTAAACCATACTCGTGAGTTGAGTTCCCTGGTTTAGCTGCTTGGCCTTTAGGTTTTGATTTATATAAAGCTTCTTGGTCTTTATATGATCTAAATGCTTCACTAACAGGTATAGATTTACCTGTTAACGTATTGTACTCTTTAGCCATACCTGTGAAAAGTTCTTTAACATTAGGATCAAGGCTAATTATCTTTTCTTTATTTATTCTAGTTATACCAACCATACTCGTTGTGCCAGGTGATAATTTACCAGTAGCAACATTAAGTTTACCAGATACTTTTGTTTGTACTGTATCTGATTTAGTTGGTTCTTCTTTTGGTTTTTCTTCACCTTCAGCGTGTGAAGGCGCTATTGTGTCTTTAGTCTGAACTTGTGGTTGATTTAATTGTTTATCAACATTAGCAGAACCTCTGGCTGATGAATAAGTTTTTTCTGGTGATTTAACTACCATTGGGGTAGGTGTGGTTATAGGTTTAGTTTGAACTTGTGTTACAGGTTTAACTTTAGGTTCTTTAGACTTAGCTGATGTTAGTATGTTAGAGATATAATTATCAATTTCTTGTTTATTGACTACAATGTTGGTATTAGTTGTATCAAATGTAGGTGCTTGTTTAATATCATAGATTGATAATGGTATATTCAATTTAGATAACAGTATAGGTATATCACCATCTTTGAGTTTATCTAAGTCATCTAAGTATAAAGCTGGATTGATACCTTTAAAAGCTGTCATAAAAGCTCTATAAGCAGGTATCATTCTCTTAATAAACCAAGTCTGTAATATAGCGAACTTTTCTTTTTCTGAAGCCTCTACTTTAAAGATCTCTAGTATCTTTTCTTTAAACTCTTTGTCAAAAGGTTTCATAAGAAGTTTACCTTCTTTGTATTCAATGAAATCCTTAAGTAGCATTTCTACATCAAAGATCTTAGAGTAATATTCTTTATTTGTATCATTAAAACCATACATCAATAAACGTAGTCTTGTGAGTTTACCAGCAAAATCATCAGCTACATCATTTTTACTAAGGTATTTATATAATAAATAACCTCCAAAAAGTGCTGCACCTACACCAAGAACAACCCAACCAACTGGTCCTATCGCTGTTGCTGCTGTGACAAGACCTTTACCAGCCATAGCTAAAGCTTTACCAGCAAAAGGTAGAGCAGCCCTTAAACCAGCTTTTAAACCAGTCTTAGCTAACCCCCACCCACCTTTAAGGACATTACCAACTAAACCTTGTAGTGATTTAGCTATACCACCAGATAACTTTGGTACAATTGAAAATAAAGTTTTAGTCAACCCTTTAAATAGGAAACCAGCTCCAAATTTAATAACTTTACCTATTCCACCTACAGCAAATTTACCAAGAGTTCCTAAGCCACCCATAAGCATTCCACCTAAAGATGTAACTGCTCCTAGTATCTTACTTAACCATCCACCTTTTGCATTTTCGTCTTTTTTTGCTTTGTCTTTTTCAGCTTGTTCTAATACTGCTTTCTTTTCCTCAGCTACTTCTTTGTCGTTTTTATCATCTCTTTCTTTAGCTTTATCAAAAGTAGCTTTTTTAACTTTTAGTTTTCTGTCAGCTTTTCTTTGTTTTTTACTATTTGGTTTAACTGTCTCTATAGCTGTTTTAGCTGCACCTTTAGCTAACCCACCTACTGCTGTTGTGGTGCCTTTCGCTATACCGGACGCTACTGTTGGTACAACTTTAGTAAGTATACCTGATGCAGCTTTTCCTAATAAGCCAACACCTCCTGACAGTAATCCACCTAATAAACCACCCTTAGGTTTATTAACTTCTTTCTTTTCTACTACATCCTTAACGGCTTTCTTTTCTTCAGCTACCTCTGTGTCTTTTTTAGCTGCTCTTGCTTTAACTTTTTCTTTAAGAGTAGCAAATATTCCTTTTGGTTTAATTGGTGATTCTTCTTTATTATCACTACGAAACCTATCAAGCTTATTTTCTGAAAGTATTCTATTACCTTCAGTTATAGCTCTTTGAATAAAACTTGGTTTGCTATCAGGTGGCGCTGTATCCTTATTATCACTTTTCGCAAAAAGTGATTTAACTTTAGAATAAGCTTCCTCACCTTTACTTTTAAGTTTCTGACCTAAACTACTATTAGCTGCTTCTTTAGCAACATTCTTAGCTACGTTACTTGCTTTATGAATAACATCTTTACCAGTTTCAACTGCTTTACCTACATCTACATTTTTCTTCTTTAGAAAAGTATCAATAGCTTTTAACATTGTCTCAAAAGTCGATATAGTAGACTTGATAAATACAATAGCTTCTTCGTCTTTATTTTTGTTAATGAAAGCGTTTGTCTGATCTTTAAATTCACCTATCAACTCTCTACTTTTACTAAGAGCATTGTCAAAAATTCCCATATTAAACTCCTTTTAAGTTAAACCCTAGGCATCCAAAACATGGATGCCTAGGGGTTTTTAGTTTAAGTTACATCCATCGTGTCTTGAGAATATTTCTCTAAAGCGTCTTTACTTCTCTTAACCAGAGTGCTAACACTTCCTTTAAGAGTTAAAAATAGCTCAGTGGTATCTATAGTTACATTTCCATCTGGAGCATAACCATTAAGTTTGACTTGTGTTATATCTATGTCTTTTAATAAAGTCTTTAACACCATTATCTTGGCGTCAGCTACCCTATTAATCATTTTGATTTCTTTCTCAGTCTTACCATCTAAATTACTTATATCTAAAGACTCTGCTGCAGCAGCATGTGTCGTAGTGACTGCATCGATGAGTTTTCTTCTGGATTCATTCTCACCGTCTATTCTAGCTTTAAGATCTCTAGAAATGTCACTGAGTTTACCTATGACTACAGGAAGAGCTTTGTTAGCACCTTTTTGTGTGATGTCATCTACAAGCTTTGATAGTTCAGATAGTTTTTGTGTGCTCTTAGTGTAAGCTGATTTTGCTACAGATTCTATGCCATCTTTAGCTTCTTTAAGTGTGTTAGTTAGCACACCAAATAAAGCTTTAGGGTTAGTTCCGGCAGCAGCTAAATCAGCTTTAAATTTATCTTGACGTTTTTTAACACCATTAAAGAAATTATCCATCCCACTGGGGATGGTATCTTGTGTTATTCTATTTCTAATTTGATCATTTTCATTCTTCTTAGTTCTAGTTAAAGATCTTAAGTCGTCTGAGTCTATATAGTCTGGATCTTTAAAATTACCAAGTATTCCTTCTACAAAGTTCTCAGTACTTAGTTGTCCCTTTTTTACAAACATTGGATTATATTCATGTAAAGTTTGAAACACACTTGGGTCAATATTAATATTATCTTTTAAACTTTTATTAACTAAAGTAATGTAACCTAATAAAGATGATTGTAATAGTAGATCACCACTATCATTAATTAATTTAACGTCAGAAATAAGTACTTTAATATTATCTTGTACCTTTAATACATCTTCTTTAGTAAGGCGACAAAAACACTTACCGTTACCTAATGTGGTAGGGAGTATATCTTCACCACCACTATTATTACAACCTTGTGTTATATATACTGTCAAAGCTTTTGCAACTATTAAAGCATTTGAGTCCTTAATAGAATTATAGATTTTTCTACCAGCTATCATAGAAACTGCTTTAAATAATTCTTTAACTGCAGTAATAGGATAATCTTCTTTAACGTCTTTCATTGATGAATCTAATGTTTTATCTACTTTATCTACTTTTGACTTTTTAATAAGACCAAGAATATGAACTAACTCCGGACTTCTATCTAAAATTTCTTTTAAACTTCCAGTTGCTTTTTCATGATTTTCAATTAGTGTGGTATAATCAAAATTAATATCTGATTGATCACTAGCTTTACTTAAGTAATCTTCTAGTAAAGCTTGAGTCTCTTTATTTTTAAGAAGTTTTATCTCTATATTAGCTTTTGCTTTTTCATCTTTACTCATTTGACTTTTATCAACTTTATCAAGCTCATTTGAACTTCTACTTAAAATAGTGGAGCCTACTCTTTTAGCTTTAGTATCTCTACCACGACCTTTAAATACAGACTTTTGTACATTTGTTATTAAGTCAGCTTTATTAACAAAAGTTCTATTTTCATAATCATAATGCATTTCTTCACTAGCATTAAACTGAGGTAACTCTGATTTCTTCTCTTCTACTATTGTGGTCTTACCATTTTTTCTTCTTTCATATTTTTTAGCTCGATCATCAATTTTTTCTAAGTTTCTTCTAGAGTCATTAAAGATAAGTTGCTGTAACTTATTAACATCACTATTTTCTTTTAGAATCTTAGAGAGGTACATCGGAATAATCTCAGTGATACTTCTATGCACCTTATTGTCAAAGATAGCAGGTTGACCATGAGTTAATATACTCTGTCCTTTAACTTCAGTATTTATTTTATCAGGAGTAGTAGCTCCTAAGATCTGTGTCAACCCACCAAAGAGTTTACTACCAAGCCATCCAGTAGGTGTGTCTTTACCTTCCATCTCCTCAGTCTTCTTAGCAGCTCTGTCTCTTAAATCTCCAAATAAAGTACTAGGTGATGTACTTAATGTAGATAAAAAGTTACCACCAGCATTAATGGTCTTATTATCCTTTATTTTATCCATAATCTTAGGTGAGATTTTACCAGCAACTTTCTCACCTAAAGTGCTTCCTAACATACCACTCAAAGCGCTAGCAAGTATACTACCTCCACCACCACCCATTTCACCAGCAGAGTTCATCATCTCCAATTGACCAGTCACATTGTCAATAATATCAGTTATACTACCAATCTTCTCGTCAACTAACTGACCCACTTTCTTCTTCACACCTTCAATATACTTAGAGTTACTAAACATTGTCTTATATGTACTCTCAACCATCTGAGTACGCATAATTTCTTGCAATCTCTCTGTGTTCTTTAATTTAACAAATTCAGGAAGACTCGTATTCTTAGCAATACTATCAAATTGAATAGAGAAACCCTTATAATAGTCTCTCATTGTCTTTAATTGATCAGCCTGGATATAGTAGCTCTTAAACTGTAATTCCAAAGATTTCTTAAAGTACTCTTTACTAATTTGTAAAGTAAAAGCAGTCTGATTAGCAACGTTGTTATCTATACTCGTTAAAGTATCTAAATTAACTTTATTAATTGCTATTGTCTCTTTATGACGAACATTGTCTTCAGAGTCACTCTTAGCTACTAGAGCTTTTTGTACTTCTAGTTGTTTATCAAAGATACTACTGATAGCACTACTAGTACTAGCATCTTGCATCTGCTCTTGAGTCTGTTGTTTAAACGTCTCAAAGTCAGATTCATACTTTTCTAAATAACTATCTAAAGCTTTAAAGTGAAATGGAAGTATTTTCTTAACTTCTTTACCAGCTCTATATAGACTCTTATTTAATTTATTTTTACTTCTATCAAAAGTCTCTTTAGTAAAATCAGCATAGTCAGAAAGCTCTGAATAGTTGGAAATATATGCCTCAGGAAGGGACTTTTTAGCAGTTTCCTTTAAAACAGAATCAAAGAAACCCTTACTAGCTTCTTTACTTAAATCCTTAGCTACGTCTGTTGCCGATGGTTTTCTACCTCCACTATCTAATCCAGCTTCATCACCAAACTCCATATCTTCATCTAGACCCATATCCTCTAGATCACCAAAATCCATATCATCTCCGACTTTGCTGCTCTTAGTTTTTTTCTTATCGACCATATTAAACTCCTTAAGGAAATACACACTCACAGCATGTCTCCAACAAATCTTTTTCTTTTTCACACTTCTTAAAATGGTGTGAATACCTTTAAAGGAGAATCCCTTGGACTTAACCACATTACAAAAACTGCCTGTCAATATAGAATTACTTTATGTAGATGATAACAGTATTCAAAAACTTCAACAAGTCTCAGACGTTCAGATCTTTGATCAGTCTGGTAACTTTGCGCCAGATGGACTATTTTCTAACCGTATTTGGGGTACCGTAGGTACCTCATACCGTGGGACTGCTTTTGCTTATATAGACTTAAAAGTAGAGTTAATCCACCCTCTTATTTATGATACTATTGTTAGTTTAAAGTCTTTCTACAAAGATATAGCACAAGGCACCACTCTAGCACTATGGGATGATAAAACAAAGGCTTTCATTAAGTCTAATGAAGAAGGTGCCGATACTGGTTACTCTTTCTTCTTTAAACATGCACATGAACTCGTCTTTGAAGAAACACAGTCTGAACAGAGATCTTTCCTTATTCAGCTTTACAAAAAAGCCATCAAAGAAAATAAGTACATCTTAAAGTATATGCTAGTTCTTCCAGCAGGTATCAGAGACTATACTATTGATGCTTCAGGCAAACCCCAAGAAGATGAAGTTAACACCTTCTATAGAAAACTTCTCTTTCAAACCTCTCTAATTGATAAACAACTCGCTCGTAAAACACCAGAAGTGTATGACAATATCCGTAAAGGTCTACAAAACATAACTTTAGACTTATTTGAGTATATTAAGTCTCTACTAGAAGGCAAGCATAAACTTATTCTTAGTAAGTGGCTTTCTCGTAAAGTCTTCAATTCTACTCGTAATGTTCTCTCAGGCAGTATTGAGAAAGTCAATAACATCAACGATCCTAATAGACTTGGGTACAATGAGTGCTATGTTGGACTGCACCAATTCTTAAGAGCTATTGTTCCTAAGTCTTTGTACGAGATTAAGAGTAGGTACATCAAAGACATTTTTATTGAGAATACCACCTTTGCTATTTTAACGAACGCTAAGACGTTAAAGAAGGAAGAGGTACTCAATACACACATCCAGAAAGATTATGACCTCTGGACGAGTTCTGATGGCTTGGAGAAGGTATTAGCAAACTTTGGTAACCTCGATATTCGCCATACCCCTATTGTTCTTAATAAAGGTAAACACTACCTTGGTTTGATCTATAAGGATGAGAAGTACTTTAGGTTTATGCAAGATATCGATGAGTTGCCAGAAGGTTATAGTAAAGAGCGTGTTTCTCCTATCACAATGGCAGAGTTCTTGTATATTTCTATCTATCATTTAAGTGGTAAGATTCCTGGACTTATTACTCGATACCCTATTACTGGATATGGTAGTATTTACCCAAGTATGATGAAGCTTAAAACAACTAACAAGTATGAGTCTTTAGAGGAGCTTGGAAGTGACTGGACTCCTACTGGCAGTTTAGCTTACTCATTCCCTATTAGAGACTCTGATTTCTTCAATACAACTGCAGTCCATACAAGTCATTATGGTGGTCTTGGTTCTGACGTTGATGGTGACACCATCTCCGTTATAGCGCTGCTTACGGATGATTCAATAGCCGAGGTAAATCAACAGCTAAAGAAGAAGGAATACTACATATCAGCTGAAAACAAGTTCTTTTTCAGTGCCAGTATTGATACATTAGATGCTGTTTTAGCCTATATGACTGAGTAACTTGACATCCTCCCCGGCCTGAAGGCCGGGGATTCCTAAGGTTACCATTAGGGGTTACCACTTCAAAGAGGTACATGCTACCAGTTGCCTGATAGTAGAGGTGAAGAACTCTCCATGGTCTGAACCTGAGTGCCCTCTCAGGTGTTGTTAGATTAGCCAGCTACGACGGCTACTTCACCGTGGTGTGACTTCGAGACGGGCAGTGTAGCATAGAGCTCCATAGCCTTATTCTCGATGTTAGCTGCTGCGTTAAGGTCTCTGTCGTGTGTGTTGCCACAGAACGGACAGTCCCAAGTGCGCTCGTCTAGTAAGAGCTTCCTCTCAAGCTGCTTACCTGTTAGTGAACAGATATGGCTGCTTGGGTAGAAGGTGCTCATATAGATGAGGGTAGCATGTTGGGATTCCACCACCTTGTACTGAAGCTTCTGAAAGAACGAAGACCAGGCTGCGTCTTGTATAGCTTTACTGAGCTTGCGGTTACGTATCATGTTGGCGACAGCTAGGGCTTCTACACCGATTACGTGGCTATTGTTAACCAGTGTACGAGTTGCCTTGTGTTGCCAGTCATGACGGGCGTTGGTGACCTTTTGGTGTAGCTTGGCTACTTTGATTCTAGATTTAGTGCGGTTCTTACTTCCTTTGGTTTTCCTTGAGAGGGATTGCTGGTGACGCTTAAGGGATTTAAGGTGGTTTTGAAGCCACCGTGGGTTCTCTAGTTTGTCACCTGTAGAGAGAGTTGCATAGGTTTTGATGCCTAGGTCGATGCCTACGTTGGTCTCACCGGCAGTCTTTTGAGGAGTGTACTCACAGGTGAAGGAGATGTAGTACTCCCCTGAGGGTGTCTTGGAGATAGCCAGAGAAGTGGGGTAGCTTGGCAACTCTCTGGACCAAATGACTTTAAGGGGAGTGTCTAGCTTAGCGATATAGAGTTGGTGGTCTTTAAGGCGAAAGCCATTTCCCATCAGGTTGAACGACTGGCGCTCTACTTTCTTCTTGAAGGTTGGCTTAGAGAAGCGGCCTTTACGCACACTCTTGAGTGACTTGAAGTAGCGCTCATAAGCACCTCCTAAGTGTATAAGAGCTTGCTGCAAGGCCACAGAGGATGTCTCTTGTAGCCAAGCAGTCTCTGGGTTATTACGGTGTGTGGATACTCTGTAGGCTAGGGCGTTAGAAGAGAGGTTAGGCTCTTTGATGGTATCAGTGAGTGTGCCATTTTCTTTGGCAAAAACGTAGGCTTGATGTTCCCTTTGGGTGTCTGCCAGGACTTTGTTATAGAGGAAGCGACAAGCACCGAAGGTTTTAGCTAAGAAGTGCTTTTGTTCGTCTGTTGGGTAGATGCGGTATTTGTAACCCTTAACAAAGGGCTTTTTAGGAGACTGTTCCATGTTGTAACCCTTTCATTAAGTTCTGGAAGCCTGGTTGTATAACCATAGTATTTACGCTGTATCCCCGGCCTACTCGAAGAGCAATGAGTGAAACGAATTAAAGGCCGGGGTTTTAGCTAAATCTTAGATAAAGAGACTCACCAACAGCTGTTTAAGGCTGTTGGTGAGTCTCTTAATTTAGTTTACTAGCATCATCACTTCATCTTTAGTAACCCAAAAAGAGTCATCATGAACTAGTACATCACACTCTTCTAAACCTAAATGTGAAATAATTTTTTTAGGATAATCTAATTCATACAGGTTAGTTTTTTGATCCTTAGTCTTTATTTTAGATATCCATATAGCTAGATGTAGTATTAAACCCATATCACTTATATCTTTATATTCAAGACTATTGTTATATATTATCATTTGTTCTTTAAGTGGGTTTAAAATAACTTTAGAAAAATTATTTTTTTCTAAAAAGCAAGTAGTTACCTCTAAATAGTTAATTTTTAGTTTATCACTTTCTACTTCAACTCTATTTAAATCTAAGAAATTAAAATGGTTATCAAGTTCTATTAATTCTTTATTCATTTTTAAATACAATATAAATTCACCTATTCCGTGAAGAAGGCCAACCGTTAGGGCTGTAGTCATATTGTGTTTATAAAGTGAAGCAATGTGTTCACATATTTTACTTGTGTTTAAATTAAAACGCCATAACGTGTACATATCTAAACCTTTAATATTTTTAATGGTTTTAGATAATCCTATAAGTAAAATAATATTAGTTATTTTTTTAAAACCAATATACTTTAAAACATCATCAACGTTATCTATTTTTCTAAATAAATTAAAATAAGAAGAATTAGCTAAAGATATAAGCTTAGTTGTTATAAAGGCATCTTTAGTAATAAGTTGTGATATTATCTTACTATCTGGTTCTTCTTTATTGAGTTCAATTAAGAGGACTGATATAATTTCTGGTATAATTGGTAAATCAGCTAAAGTAATTTTTGATATATTGTTATTTTTCATTTAATCCCCTAAATTTAAAAATTGTAAAATTTATTAAAGACAAAGATATTATATTTAAATTTATATAAATAGCTGGTATTTTTATATTAGAAATAGCTGAAAAAGCAGTAGCTATAGACTGAACTTCATAATCATTAAATGACTTATTATATTTCTTATTAATTTTATCTGTAAAATATTCTAAACTTGGGAACGAATTATTTTTACTTTCTTCTATAATTTCTGTTCCAACAACAATTAATTCTTTATTATATGTCTCTACTTGAAAATTATAATTTTCTATATCATTACTTACTATTTCTTTTATCTTTTCATTGAAAAAATCTAAGATAATAACATAGATAGGTTTTAAATCAAGCATAACCATATGATAAAGTTCTTTTGTTCTATCGTCAAGAATATAACAGTATAACGGTATCTCTTCGTTAAATATTAAAGAAGAGATAGTGATAGCTCTATATATATCTTGTATGTCGTTATCAGTGGTATTATTTATATTTGGAGGCATAGTGAGTAATAAATTAGCTATTTCCCCTGAATCAGGTTTTTTTATATATTTATAAAGATCTTTAGGAAATTTAATTCTATTTTTAATAATATATTTTTTATATTTATTAGATGTTAATAACTTTTTATTTATTAATTTTAAGTTAGTAGACTTAAAATTTTCATTAATTTTGTCCTTACTATACATGTAGTGTATATACACATAAATAGCTATAGTTGTAAATGAAAAATAAATAAATATAAAAATATAAGAAAAATAGATATCCATAATTATTCCTTATTTTTTACTGTTTATGATATTCATGATATCAGAAAAATCCCTTTTAGTATTAGCTTTATAGTTTTCGTAATCTATTTTTTGTTTTTCTATGGTGTTCTCTAGAGCAAGTATTTTTTGTTCATGTAATTCATTACTAGAAAAACCTTTTTGTATATACATTCCTATAGATCCACCTAAAACTGTCCATATTAAAGCTGCAACCGCTATAATTGTTTTATTTCTAGTTTCAGTGGCTTTAACTTCATCTTTTATAGTTTCAAAGTCAGATACAAAAGTTCTAAGATTATTACCAAGATTATTTATATCTTTACTGTTAGCTGATAATTCTGAACTAACCTTAGAATAAAAGGCATGTCTAACTATTAGTTCATCGCTGTTTGGTGGTTCTATGTTATTTCCCATTTGTAAAATCCTTTTTAAATTTAAATCAAATAATAGAAAAAATCGTTAGTGGTATAGGGATTTAAGTCTCATCTCAATACCCAAAGAAAGGGTATTGAGATGAGTTAGAATTAAGTGTCTTTGTCTATTTTAAGAGTATAGAAACCATTCATGACATCTTTGTCTGCTAGAAGTTTAGCTTGGCAAACAGGGCACTCTACTTTATCTGTTAATAGATTTATCTTATCTTCTACATCTTCGAGTCTTTTACACAGTTCTAAGATGATAGGACTGTGGTATTTGATAGAATCTAAATGATTCAATAGCTCAGGTGTCGTTAGTCTGTTTAATCTTAGCATTTAAACCCCCAGATAATCTTCTGCCGTCTTCACGATATAACTTAGAACAAGTCCAAAAACCTTCTTGATCATCTAAACCATGAATCATACTAAATATACTAGTTCCTCTTATAGAAACCCAGTGACCACCAAACTCTCCACAGTTTTCACAAACAACTATAGAGAGTTCTTTCTTACGGCTAATGGATTTTAACATATAAGCATTTGCTCTATTACTTTTTCTTTGTTTAGCATTCATGAAAATTTCCCCATTTTTGTCAAATGTCGCCCTTATTAAAAGAAAAAAGCTGTTAAGCTAATTTCTTACGACTACCTAAACACCTTTAGTTTAAGTAGTCTATGCCGTCCTTATTGGGACCTAAATCCCAATAGAACTTATGAACCGCAACGGCAATATCGCAGTCGTAATTCAACTCTCTAAGCCAACCATCCATTTCTTCTTTTGAGGAAAAGAAGTAACGCTGTTGATTTTCAATATTACCGAATGACCGGTGATTGGTGACCACACATACTCCGTGTGTTGCATCTACCGGCCAGTTACCTTGGACCATCATACCCGCAAGGTATGACCCCATCCACTTGGGTTTGATACTATCCAAAATGACGTCAGCAACTTGTGAGAATGAGGCAAGTCCTTGCTCTATCCGCATAGCTTGCATCATCACTTCGTAGTTTGACATTTTAGCGCTCATAATAATCTCCTATTAACAAACACTACCCACAGTTGTTATAACTATGAATAAAGCAATGCTTGTTTACATGTAATATATATGTAACCGAGATTATTTCCAAGGCAACTTAACTAGGTGTAACAGCTATCGAGTAAAAGATGAACGTAGTGAATCTTAACTGAAAGAATCTCCGATACAGCAAGCTGTATCTTAGAATTACGTTCACTAATTCTTGAGAACAAGATGAACGTAGTGAATCTTAACTAAGATTAATCTCGAAGCATTTCTAAGTATTTCTTATGGTGGTCTTCTCTAGCCAAATTGTACACAGGTATGTTGTAGGTGTTAGCGATAGATATAGCTTGTCCTGTGCCACCTGTTTTCCAACTACGCTCAGCAGTTGTTGTACAACCGTCTCTTGTCCAACACACTACTAAAGAAGAAGGTTCATCTAGGTTTGGACCTAGTACCTGCATCACGTTTCGAGCCATCATTTTCTTAGCACCTTGTGGCAGCTTAAACCACAATGGATGGTGTTTAGCTGCTACAACATAAGCTTCATCTGGTATGATATACTTTAACGGTATGTCATTGTACCCAGACCACGGTACAAAGATTTCCTTATTACTACACCCGTCAGCAAAAGCTTTATCAGCACCATAAGCGCCACCTGATCTAAGTGTAAATCCCCTTTCCTCATAACGTTTAGCAATACTTGTCATTAACTCTAAAATGTCAATAGGTGTTTCTCTACTACCAACTCCAGCATAGTACTTAGCCATCGTGTGTTCCCCTTTTAAACTCAATTTATCTATTAAAAAAATAAATAATGTATTGAAGCCATATTAAAAGGAGTCTATTATGCTGGTTAAAACAAATAGGTTACCTAGGGATTTTGCTGCTTTCACGTGTTGGCCTTTTATCTTTATTAGACCGTCTATGATTGGTAATACTGGTCTGATTAGTCACGAGATGGTTCACTACAATGAACAAGGTTTTCTATCTTTGTTTTGGTTAGCTCGGTATTTTCTCTCGAAGAAATTTAGACTAGAAGCAGAGGTGAGAGCTTATAAAGTTCAAATAGCTTGTAACGGTATATCTATTCACAATGCAGCTAATATGCTTTTAAAATATAAACTAGATTTAACTATTGAACAAGCATATTTACAACTTTACAATTAATTTTAAAAGAAGCCTATTATGTCTAATGATAAATTAACACACTACAAAACAGGAATAGAAAATATAGATAAAGAACATATAGAATTATTTAAAATAACATCAGAAATAGAGAAAGGTATCAGAAATTCTTCTGATGTAACAGGGTTATTAGAATTATATAAAACAAAACTTAAAGAACATTTTTTATCTGAAGAAACTTATATGCTCAGTATAGAATATCCTTATTTTCTTTATCATAAAGAAAAACATTTATCTTTATTAAAAAAGTTAGAAACTATAATGTCTCTAACTGTTAATTGTGAAAAATATAATCATATACTGGAGTGTTATATAGTTAAAGAATTAGATTCTATATTTTTACAACATGTAGATAGTATGGATTTACAAATAGCCGAATTTGTAAAAAATAAAAAATAAGAAGAAGAAACACCGTCTACTGATGTTTAGTCAGTAGACGGTGTTTCTTCTAATAGGTATGCCTTAGGATATACAAACTAAAATCTTAAATAATAGATTTAGTATAAATTTTCACTAAAAAGTTCAACATCTTCTCTTGTTTTACTATCTTTAGTCTGGTTACCAACTAAACGATATATTTGATTGGCTTTAACAGCAATGATCCAAGACTCACGCCTCGTTAAAAAATTACCAAATTGATCTACAAAGCCTTGATCACAACCATCCCAATTCTCATATGGGTCTATTTCTCTCCTTAGAATAATGGTGTCAGACATAATACCGTCAAAATGACGTATACCAATGACAATAGCGCCATCTTTGTGCTGACAAGCAGCACAAACTATTCTCTGTGGTGTTACAGAGTAGTCAGGTTTCCAATTCACATTCATAGCTTTAAACCCTTAAGTGGAAGAAACTCTACATGAGATTTAATATATTTAAGTCCCGGATACTTGGTTAAGAAAGATTTATACCTTTGCATTTTATCAGGTTCAATTAATAGAGCACAAGCATCTATTTTAGACTGATCTTCAAACATCCTGGCAAACTTAGGTTTATTCTCTGTTTCTTTCCCATTAAACAGAGAGATAATTTTTAGTGGTTCTTCTATCATAGTTCTCCTTTAAACAAAATAGGAAGTTGCTCTGGTATAAGACCAAAGCCTGCGGCATGAAAATGCCCACCGCCTTTAAATACCTTAGCAATAGCGGACACATCTACCTCTGACTTAGTGTTACTTCTGAGTGAACAATATACCTTAGTTGTGCTTAAACAATACATTAGAGCAAATGGATACTGCTCGGCTAAAATCTCACCAACTCTACTAGCAAAGTTAGATGGACAGTTCACAACAGGAATTTCATATCCTTGGAACTTGATTAACTGAAACAACTTAGCATAGGTTTGTGCTAAATGTTCTTTAAGTTTAAGAAAAGCTTGAGCTTCTGCTAGTTTATCATTAAATTCTGATATAGAAGATTCTGAGATGAAGTGATGCCAAGCCTCAATCGTCTTAGGTAGAAAAGACAAAGCTTCGTGTATAACGGGAGTATCTTTAAGAGCAAACTTCCAAAGATCTCTGTCTTGTACGGAATTAACAACACGAAAAAGCCTATCATCATCAGGATTGTCAAAAACATTATGAATAGAATCTATCCGTGAACATGCCAAAACAAAGTCGTATGTAAGTCCAGCTCCTGATTTGTCTTCAGCAATTTTAATAGTTAAATGACATTTGGTATCAGTTGGTTGAAAATAATATAAATTATAATAACCACCCCACTGTTGTGCTGCGGTTAGATGGTGATCTAACATCACAATAGACAAAGCTTTAGTACGAGCTTCTTCTAACACATCAGGCGAATACGAGAAGTCTACAATGTACACATGTTTACCGGTGACATCTGGTATAGCTTCATTATAATTAACAGCAATAAATTCTACAGGTTCTTTTCTTTCTTTGAAAAACAAATACATAAGGTATGCTGAACACATACCATCATTACACCCACCGCCGTGATATAGGACTATATTAGACATTTTTTAAATTACCTTTAGTTGTTAAGCAGCCACATTAGGTGTTACAATATTTTTAAAATTTTCACGATTAGAAAGTTATTGTTTATTGCTGAGCATGAAAATGGTTGGATACATACTCAGTAGCAATTCAACCAGACGACACTCAGCTTTAAGAAAGTCATTGGTTGCAAATGTAACATCTAGCATCGTTACATTCTTGTGTTTTTCTAAAAACTTGATATCAAACTCAAAAGAGATCACTTGTGTATTGATGTTTTGTTTGTAGTTAATTTTATCGATATACTTGAATTTACCTAGGAGTAGTTTATCTCCTTTAGTTGTAAGACAGTACGTTGTACAGTCTGACTCCATGGTGAAAATGTCAACTTGCTTATCGGGTGAGAGATCTTCACAAAAGGTAACCGCATCCGTATCTAAGTCGATATACTGAAACAGCACGAAATCGCAAGAACGCACTGAAGCAATGAATGCTTTTGCCATATTAAAACTCCTTGGATAAATTATTTCAAACTTTAGTTAAGAACTCTTTAAAGAAGCTACGAGCTTCTTCTTTTTGTTTATCAGTTCCTTTTAACGCCATCACTTTTGCAATTTGTAATGATGTCTCGTTAAAATCATAAGTTGGTTTAACAGATATATTATTATCAACTATTGGTTTTGTGTTTAGTTTTGTGTTTAGGTTTGTTTTTATTAAGTTTGACATATGATCCTTTGTGAGAAATGAAAAAGAACACACATAGAAAGTGGTGAGCTTTCTATGTGTGGGTTGGTGTAAAAGAGGTAGTCCACTTAAAGTGAATAGATATATGAAGTGCTGTACGATGCCAGCGTAGGGAGACAACTGAAGAACGATGATTACATATCTAGAAGATCTACCTGAAAACTATAAATGTTCATTTTACGCGTGACAAGATTCGAACTTGCACTAACTACGGAGTAGAAATCCGCTGCTTATCCAGTTAAGCTTCACGCGTAAAATGAACACTCTTATGGTACATATAGTATATATGCAATTAACTTTATTTCTAAAAAGGAAAAGTAGGATGTACTGGACTTGAACCAGTGACCAAGGCATTATGCTTACCACTATAGTTTTCACTACCTTATTTTATATGTTTGTGGTCTGGACTATACTATCACCATGATATATTTCTATATTTTAGGTATTCCGTCTCTAGTCTCTACACCTTCCTAATATTAGGCTTGGCTCGGCATTGTCATATTAGTATTGTATACTAACTTAGAGTTCACCGAATTTACGGAAATACTATTAACGTCTTTCGATTGAATTGTTATGCCGTTAGACTACCAACTCATTTTTCGTTAATGACCCATTCCTAAGTACCCTGCTCTAACCAACTGAGCTAACATCCTACTTTTCCTTTTCTCAGTACATCCAATTATGCTAGACTCCCAATATAGGTTACTTTCTAAAACCCAGTTTGAAGTTCCATTACTCTAAATTCGATATCTTTAAGACGCTCTACAAGTTCTTCTTGTGTCTTTTCCATCTTAACTGCATTGTGAGTCTCTTCAGATTGCACAACTACATTAAGACCTAGTTCTCTGAGCTTCTTAGCAATCAGAGCAATAGCGTGACCTTTACCAGATTTGTCTGGACCTGAGATTTCAATATTGAGCATGAATTACCCCCTTGTTAGTTAAAGCCTAAAACTTACTTCACTTTGTCAATTAATGCTTTTTATTTAAAAGACTAATTGCTTCTTTCATTAGTGCTTCACCTGTTTCTTTAGTACATCCATATTCATTCATGTTAGGTGGTTTACCTGCTTTATGAAGTGCAATGAGTTCGTCTTCAAGTTTCTGTGTATGACGCTGACGAGTGCGAAGATATTCGACATCTCTAGCACACTCTACAGATATCTCTGCATTAGTTGGTTCAAATACATCGTTATTCATTAGAAACTCCTTTATAGTGAATATATTTAAAAACCATTAGGCAAGTATATCTTTCACTCACCTAATGGCATTTATAGTAAAAAAACTATTCTTGAACTTCTAAGATTTTAGTCGTCTCTTTAGAAAGCTCTTTTGGATCTATGCGTTTAAGCCAGATACCTGGGATATCGCATTTAGATGTAAGCTCATACGTTCCGTTATCTTTCAGCACACTTAAGTCTTTACCGATACAAGAAAATATAGCACCATATTTACGATGGTCCATCCCAAATTCACCATAAACTCTCTTATCTATAGTGACAAGTTTACCAATGTTAGGACTAGATTTACCACCTAATCCTTCAATTACAATACAAATATCACCGGCTCCTAGTGGCTTTTGCATGACTTTATTCTCCTTTTAAGTTTAATCTGTTTTAGGTCCTAACTCCATAATTTTACGATATGACTCTGCGTTGGTGTAAACTTGTCCACCATATCTTAATTCATTTTCTTCGCTAGAAATTACTTCTAAAAGAGCATTTTCTAACGCGATAATATATCTTTTTATATTGTCGCTATTCATAGAGTCATCTAATGACTTTGTTAACTCTAATGCTTTTTTAGTTATAAACATTTTAACCTCTTGTTTTGATAACTTCTGTTAAGTTCAGACAATTGCTCTGTTGTTAAAACTTTAAGTTCAAGCTCTTGTGGTTCTTCTTCTTTCTTAGAGAAGATTCTATCCCAATTAGACTTATACTCTTCACGACTCACGCTTAGTGGTCTTGACTTACTACCCTTTCCACCATTACTCATACTTAATCCTTTTTAATTAATGAGGATGAAATTATACCAAAAATCTAAGTCTTTAAAGACTTCAACCACTAAAGGTAGAAGCGGTATAAATATAGCAACAAGAACCATAATAACAAAAGCAATGACTGTTTTATCCTTTTTTTCTTTTTCTTGTATGTCGTCAGCTAACAACAAATATCCACTTAAATTATTACTTGTCACACGTGTTGTTATCACATGTATTCTTTTGTTTAATTCAGTGTTTTGATTTTTATTTAAAATTTTATTTTTAAATTCCGATATTTCTTCTTTTTTAGGAAAGCTTAAATTTAGATTAGACTCCTTAAGGAAATAATCTTGATTAGAGAAATTTTTATTATCATTTTTATTCGTATTCATACTAAACTCCTAATTAACAACAACTGCTTACACCTACAACAGATGTAATACAAACAGTGATTGTTTACAATAACTATATATGTGATTAAAAGAATTTCCACAACAACCTAGTATTAATAGGTTGTTGTGGTTCTTATGTTAATTAACCACACTCTCCCAGAGCATGACAATTAGTACAGTATGTACATCCATCTTTTTTTATTACCGCGTTAGCACCACACTCTGTGCATAGTTTACCAGGAATAAACCCTGATTGAATTGTACTTACCTGAGTTGATTTATGTACTTCTTTTGCATCTTCACTATAAATAGGAAAACCTTGCTCTGTAATAATGTTTTCCTCTACGAGTAACTCTTGAATAGCATAAGCCATACAAGCTACCTCACTGGTATGGTAACGTGGAACTTTACTACCATCTGACTTAGTATACCATCCATAACGGATTTGCCCTTTGTCAGACTTAATCCTTCGATCAGCTCTTAAAGCTTTACAGAAAAGATCTAATCCACCCCGAGCAAGTAGCGATAAGTTAATAGCGTATGAGTCTAACCATTCTTGTGATACACCATCTGGACACACTGTAAAGAATACTTCAATAGGTCTCTTAATATCATTTAGAAAAGACACACCTACGTAGAAATCATCCTTAACAAAAGAAGACGAGAGGTATTCAACCTTCTTAGTTCTAGAACTTAAAGTACCATTTGGTCTTTTAATAATAAAAGTATTGAAAGGATCTTCTTCTTTAACGATAGTAGTTACTGTCGTAGTAGTGGTATCAGTTTCTACCTTTACTTTAACTTCTTCTTTAACTTCTACACCTACACTTAAAACTGAGCCTAGTGTATCGTTAGGTCTATAGGTAGCTACACCTTTGAGTTTACCTACCCACGCTTGATCATATACTGTTTTAAAGTCATCAAAAGGATAATCTGCTGGTATATTAACAGTGTTATGTGACACAACACCATCAATAAGATAGTCATGACTATCTTTAACCTCTATATCATAAATTTCATTAGCCGTATTAGTGATTTCTGTTATTTTATAGTATATAAAATTTTTATCATAATAATTATTAAAATTATTTATGTAGTGACTTTCTTTACATATTGTATTATTTCTTTGCCGCCAATTTCTATGAGTAGAATAATTAGGATCTTTACATAGAAGTTTTCCATTTAAAACTTCTTCAGGTATTTTAATAAACTCAACAGCTAAACTATCTTCAGTGTTTTTTCTTTGCTCTATACAAAAATCAACACCTTTAGCAGAAACTCCGTGAGCTATATAGTCATATCCAATAACTTTTTTACTAGTAAGTCTTGGATTATATCCAATAGCTTTAAGTAAACTAAAACCACCTAAAGCTAACTGTTTAGATTTACCAAAATAAATGTATGTAGCATCTGTACCTTTATCCGGTCTTGCTCTATAGCCGTCTAAACTAAGTCCCGATAAAAACATTCTCATTTCATCATAAGAACCTGATAAAATTTCAGTTGGTACATGTTTATCACCAGCTCTATATCCGATAAGATTTGTAAGCCATCTACAGACTGACCTTGATGTAAAATACCACGAATTAACACCGTTTCTTGGATCTACTAAATGTTTAACATCTTTAGCGTTAAACAACTCTACAGAAAGATTGTTAAATAAAACACCAACTAAAGGTTCATTTTTAGTTATATTTACCATACCTGTATTTAGTTCTAGATGACCGTCTGCTGCCATCATTCCTAAAAATAAAGCTAAAGATGGAGTCATGTGTGTAGGTATATTGTAATCTTTGCTATTACAATAAAAATCAATAGTTGGTAACAAAGCACCACCCTTGTAATTAACTTTAACTTCTCGTCTTACTTTTATACAGTCACCCACACTAAGATCAGGCATTTTAACCCAACCTTTATCTGTCATTAGCATGTGTGTTTCAGATGCTTCTATAGTCTGACCGTTATTTAAACTAATAGTTATTGTAGGTTTAAATCCACCGTAATAGTGAGAAGTAACTTCACGCCATTCACCATCTGGACAAAGTACTAATAGATCATTTAATGGTTTATCAAACTTATCGGGAATATTAGCATAACCTAAACTTTCAATAGGTAATATACCTTTATTAGTGATAATAGGTGTTCCTTTTGCTACACATTTACTTAGCGATGAATCTATATAGGGCTGTACCACTTTCATCATCGCAATGTGTTCACTAGGAGTTAACTCTAAAGCGGTCACAATACTCTTAGGAATTGCTTCTTTAACAGAGAGACTCTTACCATTATGTTCAAATGTAGTCTTATAATTAACAATAGCATTTAAGAGTTTATCAGAGTAGTCTTTCTCTAGTGTGTTTAAGTAAACTCTTAGAGAGTGGTCAATAACAGCATACTCTTGTTTAGTACCATCTTGCATACGTTTTTTACGTGTATAAGCAAGACTAAACGGTGGCTCAATGCCATTACTTGCATTGTCAGCAAAAGCTAAAGAAATAGTGTTATGGCTAACAAAACTGTTAGCAATATAAGTAACATTGTCAGGAACAGAAATATCTACAGTTAATGTTGGTTCTAAATCCTCAATGTTAATAATTTCTGTAAACATTATTTCTTCTGTTACACCTAATTCTTTTAATTTAGTATAAACTTTGTTTTTATAATCTATACAACCAAAAGCTTTAGTTAGGGTTTTTCGCACTGACTGATAATAAGTTCTGTAATCTAATTCTTCATTGTAGTTAACTAAAATTTGACTACCCTTATCTGACATAAAACCAATATTTTTATAGTATTTAAATTTATCTTTTCTGTTACCTATCGATAATCTGTAAACGTCGTTGTTTCCAAATCTCCCAACAGCTCCTCCATATCCTGAAATGTCTTTTCTAGTTACAATGCCGATAGAAGCTAAAACCTGTTGTAATTTATTAATAAAAAGTTTATCTATAGAAGTGTATGTTACACTAGTTAAACCACCAGAACCATCACCCTCATATAACCCACGTAAAAACGAATATACAATTTCCCTGCTGCTATTTAATACCCATTTTGGTATTTTTAAGTAAGAAGCACCTTTTTTAATGGAGTCGTTTATAGTTAACCATGTAACTAACTCTTTAGAATATATATTTAATTCAGCTAAATTAGGATTATTAACTCTAGCTGATACAAAAATTTTAGAATTTACTATACCTAAATCTTCTTCTAAGGTTTTAATAATTTTACTAAATGTTTTTTCTGCGTAATCGATGTGGTGATAAAGTCTAATATGTCTTTCTGTTTTAACATTTCCGTTAGACATTAAAAATCCAACAAGTTCAGCTATCCCTTTAGTATAAACAATATTTTCTTTCAGCTTGTTAATAGATTTATGATTTACATTAGTTTCATTATTCGGAATAGGTAATGTGTTAATGTTAGGATATGTGTTAACACATTTAACCAATATATCACCAATTTTTAATTGATCCAACCTTTTCCAAATATAGTCACCTGTTTCTGTGATGACTCTTAATTGATGGTTGTCTGTAGCAGTTATATTATAACCATAGTTATCTGTTATTCTTTTAACTGGTTTAACACCGTTGTTAAAAAACTTATCAGAGGTTTTAAAACCTTCGTCCGTCATGACCTGGATGTTTATATCTTGCCACTGATCTTTATTATTCTTTCCCATTTCAGATATTTCATGTAAACCATTTTCTGTAATTACCAAAGTGTCTGGTGTGACGCAACCTACTGGGGCTATCGAGAGAATATGAGAGTTACGAATACCATGTACACGAATATCTGCTTTAATATCTTCAGGTAGTCTTGATGCAAAAGTTCCTTCTTCTAAATACTTATCAACATCAAGTAAAGGAAAAGGTCCTTTTTCTTTAGCTAATTCAACAGAAGCCCTGTAAGCGGTATCTCTCATAGTTCTCATAAGAGCTTCTGTAAACAACAAAGCTTCTTGTGTGTTGTAAGCGTAACCCATCATAGACAACATATTAGCTAAACCAGTAAAACCCACACCAATGCGTCTTTTACTAGCAGACTCTTGTCTTTGTTTCTCTAAAGGCCATAGAGTTACATCTAACACATTATCTAAAAATCTAACATGAGTACTGACTGACTCTTTAAATTTATCAAATTGAAATTGTGCGTTACTCTTAAAAGGATTTGTTACATACTTAGGTAAAATAATAGGACCTAAATCACAGCACCCGTAATCAGGTAAAGGCTGCTCACCACCAAATCTGTTACTTTTATGACCATTAAATATTTAATGGCGGGAGATCTCTTCATATCTCCTCTCTTGCTTCTTTTGTTATACAAGAGTTCAGACTATCGCACCATCCTTATTACAGGATGTCTAATCACTTAGTCGTTCACGGTCTTAGTTAAAAGTTCCGCCCTGTCATCCTCTTCAGGATTTCCAAGTCAATCAGATTAGATTTTCTATATTGATTGTTCAATATAGCCGCATGGATTTTACGGATTGGTTGTCCTAATATATTCACAATACCTAAGGTTGTTATCGTTGTTAATATTGTCAGCAAATAAAATACCAGGCTCAGCAAAGTCATAAGTTGACTTCATGATGATATCCCAGAGATACTTAGCTTTTACTCTTTTATAGACCCATAAACCATCAGAGCGTTTATATGCTCCTTGATCAACTAAAGATTTTCCTGGCTCAGCTTTATGAGTAAGTTCCAACTCTAAGTCTTGATCTTTAGCGAGCATGAATTCATCTGTGACAAAAACAGACACATTAAAGTTGTTCCACCTACCGGGTGTGCGTTTAGCTGTAATGAATTCTTCAATGTCTGGGTGTGTAATAGACAAAGCACCCAATTGAGCTCCGCGACGAGAATTACTTGTATATATACCATTACCACTTAAAAGATGAACATCTTCTACTTCTAGATCGTATGTCTCTTCTTCTGGTAATTCTTTAATATATAAGATAGTATCAGACACGGTGTTTACTAACTCAGGAATGGTTACTCCAGAATTAATTATAGCATTCATTGAAATATTTGGATTCCGTAGTTCGTTACCTGGCCAATATCTAGAGAATGTAGATTTAGAAATACCAAATTCTTTTATGTCTTTCCATTTATGAGAATAACCTACACCATCTTTACTAGCTACATTTAAAAGAGTTTGTGTGGTAAACATACCAACAGTTCTTAAAAATGCATCTTGAGCATATTTTCCATAGATATTGAGTGCATATAATGTTTGCCAATTGTTTATAGTTTCTCTTTCTAAAAACAATTTAGTCATGACCCCAAGACTTGTCAACATTGTTTGTACTTCTTGTAACAATTTATACGTAATTAAACGTAACCTAATATTACTTTTACCCTCAGAAAAATAACCATCTGCATCAAATAAACCAGCTAAATAAGCTGCTCTTATTTCTTTAGAACCTTCCAAAATAAAAAAAGGAATAGACATATCTCCTTTAGTTACACCATATGTTTCTAATTTTCTAAAAAAATCTGAATCATACCAATCAAGTGTTATTGTATTTTCATTAGGCACTTTAGTCAGAGTCCCTTTAAACCCAAGCCCTGCCATTTTAAAAGCTATATCTTCTACTATGTTGAATTTAGTTACGTTATTACTAATTGTAATACCTTTAATTAAACCTTTTTCATTTTTTATCCAACTACCATTACCATGAAAAGCTCCGATTACATAAGCAAACATTTCTTCTTCTGTTTGCTTAGGTACTAATTTTTCATTTAAAGGTACAGAAATTAGTAGTGAATTATTGTCTGTTTTAATTATCTCACAAAGTTCTTTTGTTACTATTTTACCATTTTCAAATTGTGCAAACTTGTGATTAGGTGTAACTTTAACACTAAACCCATATTTAGTAACTATTTTCCATATAGTTTTAAAACCATTATTAAACTTAGCTGTAATTTTCTTAGGACCAAGATGTGTAATGGCTTGATAGTCTTTATCGGATTCAACTATGTCTTTAATTCTTAAGAGACCATCTGTCGTGTTGATAAGAGTATCACCTGTAAAACAACCAGCTGATTCAATAGTTTCACAACTGGCATTAAAGATATTCATGTAGCTACAAGGTCCTGAAGCCATAGCTCCCACTTTACCTACCTTAGCACCTTTAGGTCTAATGTAAGAGAAGTCATAACCGACACCCCCACCCCTACGTAGAGTTTCAGCTGACTCAGCCAAAGCACCATAAATACTAATATGTCCATCTTTATCATCAAAGGTGATGGAGTCACCTACAGGTTGAGTAAAACAGTTGATAAGTGTAGCATCAACATTTGTGCCAGCTGCTGACATGATACGACCAGCGCCAACAGCACCAGCTTTCATATTCTCGTAAAACTTACTTTCCCAATAATCTTTATTTGATACATTCTTTCTAACAATAACATCATCTAATAGAAATTCATACTCTTTGTAAACGTCACTCTCAGCTTGAGCAATACCTTTAGCGACTCGCTTAAAAATCTCATCTTCTGTTTGTTCATTACCTTTAGCATATTTTTCTAAAAGTACGTCTGTTGTAATGCCTTGTGGTTCCATGCTTTAAAGTGTCCTATTTAAAAGTTACTATTTACTCGCAAAACATTTGCCTAAAAATTAAAATCCAATAACCTACTATTAGCTGTAGGTTATTGGATTTGTTTTATTAACTTTTTTAATATACATTAATCTTGTGAACTATCTATCTATCTATCCCCCACCAGGGCTTATGGTGGTTGTGTTCTTACTTGTTTAATGTATTGTTTTCTTTTCTTTAGGTTGTGTTTGTTTCTTTTTCTTTTTAGTAGTGGTGTTATGGTTTAGGTTAATATAGGGATAGAGGGATTGCCTGGGGAAAAATTGGCAGTTTTTCCAAAAGATATATAATAGTAAAAAAGTTAATAGTGGTGAGAAAAACGAGATTGAGATATTTAGTGGAATGTGAAAGAAAGTATACAGAAAGCCTACTCTACACTTGAATGCTTTTTCATTCAAGTGTAGATGCTTTGAGTGTTTTTAGAAACAGGTTAAAGTTAAAAGGAAAGATTATGGTGGATGTATCAGTTAAAACAGATCAAACAAGGAATGCTACTGATGGTGTTTATGATAGAGAATGGGTTAAATCTACTTTCATTATAGCTGATAAAGATATTGTACAAGGTACAGAGTATAAAAAATGGATTAGAAAGAATAGGTATCATTCTTCAGCTGACTATAAGTTTACATCTACAACACCAGGTATGAATATAGCTGTAAACCCTAAACCACAGTTTACGAGGTATGCTGATATAAGAAGTAAGGGTAAACTCCCTGGTAGACCTGATGTAAGTTTGAGTGGAAAAGGTGATCCTAATGGTCTAGGTATGGGTAGATACTACTCTGAAGCTATAGACGACAATGAACAAAGAATCTATTTAAGGTTTGGTGTACCTAAGTTTATGCCTTTACTTTTATGGATAACAAAGTCTTTTGACATCGATAAGACTATATTACAAAATAGAGGTGTTATAACAACAACATTCTTAGAAGCTGTTGGAGTTATTTCTACCTTTTTTGCTGTTGCTGCTGCTCAATTATTAGCTTTAGGTATGTTTGTAGCAACAGCTTTAAGTGAGAGTAGTCGTTTCTATTCTGTTAAACCTACTATGTATATCTACTGGTCAACTGTAGAGAACATGTTAAACAACATGGTAGCAAGAAGAACAATGCTTCCAGGTGTATTTCAAGACTTTACTTTTAAACTAGATAACAAAATAGGTGAGACACAAAAACCTACATCTACTTATATATCAGAACTTAACACATTATTACCAGATGTTATAGACGCAAAAACTGGTAGAATAAGTGTGTTTGCTTTAGCATTAAAATCACAATCTGCTTTTAATAAAATGCAAAAAGCTGACTACGATAAAAACGCTAATGCTAAAGTCTCTGATGAAATGACTAATAAAGACTTTTCAGGTTATCCTATAAATGAAGCTGGTGTACATGATACTTATTTTACTAATAGGGAAGGTAGAGCTAGTTTTTTTACAAAAAACTTATTTGATAAAGCTTACAATTTATTAATTAAGGATGATAAGACCGAGCAGAAGAATTTAGATAGCAAAGAAGGAACACAAAAATCTGTAGTTGCTTATGATCCTTTATATACTGATGAGAATGGTGAAATACTTACACTAGACCCAACATCTGATATTAAAGTAGATCAATTTTTAGAAGACAACGCTAAGAAAAAGAAACCAACTTTTGATAAGTATAAAGAATACTTATTAGCAGAACTATCAGAAGGTGCTGCTTTTGCTGTTTTTAATGTTGACTCAACTGGGTCTGTGGGGGAATCTTTTTCTAGTTCATCTGGAAGCAATCCTATTGAATCTACCTTTAATTCGTTAAGTGCTAAGTCCAGAAACATAGGTAATATGCTTGAATCAGTTGCAAGTATTCCTGTTATCGGGGATGCTTTAAAGTTAGCTGCAGACACAGGAGCGACTATCTTAAGTAAATCTACTTTTGGTTTAGCTAATCCGTTATTAGCTTTAGCTTATGGTGTTAATGTATCTATGCCAAAAATATGGGAATCTAGCTCAGCGTCACTGCCAAGATCTAGTTATAAAATAAAGTTAATATCTCCATATGGTAATGCTTATTCGCAACTTTTTAATATCTATTTACCTTTATCTATGATATTAGCTGGAAGTTTACCTAGGTCAACAGGTAATTCTTCTTACACATCTCCTTTTATGTGTCAGTTGTTTGATAGAGGTAGATCTAATATTCAACTAGGTATGATAGAGACTGTCTCTATTACAAGAGGTACTTCTAATCTAGGTTTTAGTAAGAGTGGTCATCCTAACGCTATTGATATAGATTTATCTATAGCTAATATGGATGAAGTTATTTCTGTGGATATAGCAAGCAGCGGTATTATTTCCAATATAGCTGCACAAATAAGTCCAAAATTTGCAGATACACCTTTTATTTCTTATTTAAACAGTGTTATGGCTGTTGATGTGTATACAATGATTTATAGAGTTCCTATGATGAGATTAAAATTAGCAGAAAGATATATGGCATTAAAAGCAATTGCTAATCCAGACCCAGCTGCGTTTGCTGCTTTTACTGTTAATAAAGTTCCGTTTAGCGGACTACTACAAAATATATTAGGTAACAATCAAGCAGCTATCCAGGACGTCACAAATAGGTAGCCAAAAGCTCTTAAAATGCTCTAGGTACCTTTTAAAAATAGCAGGCAACAAACTTACACACAAAAAGAAAAGAATGGCTTAAAAGACGTTTTAAACCCTCTCTGGATTTTAGTCCAGAGAGGGTTTATTTATTTATTTTTAAACCGGAGCTACACATTGTTCTTCTAAGTCTTCAGCCTCAGACTGTTCTTGAACTTTAGTGACCGCTTTAGTTTCAGGATCTACTGAGTACACTACATCACTAATCTTTTCTTCTTCTTCTTTCATATGAATGAGACTAACGATATCAGTATAACTGACATTCTTCATTAAAGAGTTGATTTCTTTCTTAACAATAAAACTCATAGCTTTGCAGCTCCAGTCTTCAAGATTAAGTTTATAACTTAGTTCATTTTCAATTTTGTTTAAAGTAATTGTTACATCCATTTCTTCAATAATTGTGTTAATATTGATACCTAATACATCAATAGAAGAAATTTCATCCTTATTGATAACAACCTCTTTAATTAATATGTTTAGTTGTTCTTGTGTTAGTTTAACTGGAATCAATAAACCAAGATGAACTTTATTAACTTCTTCTTCAGGGTTACCCATAAAGAAAGCAGTGTTTTGCGCAATAACCTTAATACCTAAAGTTTCAAATAAATTAGAACCAAGCTCTTCTATAATTTCACGAACACCGCAACCGATAGTTGTTTCCACAATATCGTTCAAACTCATAGAGTAAGTAACAACACCATCTATGTCAGTTGAGCTACCAAATTTGAGTTCATCTGATGCATCGATGTGACCACCAAACCCAATACTAGTTTTAGACAGTAGACGGTCTTCACCACCTGTGGCAGCTCGAAGGTATTGTACAAAACGAACTTTACCTTCAGAAATATCTGTAGTGTAGAAAACAACGTAAGGAATAACTTGTAGATAACCATTTTCCACAATCTCACAAACAGCGCGGTCGACCATTTGTGAGTCAATGGTTTCACGTTCACCACTAACTAACTCACTCAACTCTTTCAAAGAACGAATACAAAGTGCCTCTTTCATACTAAACTCCTAAATTGATTAGACTAAAAACTATGTTGTGAAAATCCACATAATGACAATCCAATTAAAAAAGTGTACTCCTTATGTTCCAAAGACTTGTTGCTTGACATTGTCTACCTTTTTGTCCAAAGATATCTGAGAGTCCTTTGGCTTGTTTAACAACATCTTTGAGCTGAGGATTTTCTTCTAGATATTCTAACCAAAGTCTATTGTAGAAAACAATACAATCTGAGATATTAACTGGGGTTTTACCTTTAGCTTGCTTCCAAGACAAGTTAGTGCTACCATCTTCAAAGATCTTGAAAGCTTGGTAGAGTTCTTCTATAGACTTATTGTCTTTCGCTTTAATCCTAGCACAAAATGCACTAAAACGTTTGTCACCTTTTGAGCTACACTCTAGATAAGGCGGATCGCCGTGTTTTACCATGAGTTTCTCTTTTAAAGAAAAAAGAAAGACACTAGTGGTTAGTTAGTGTCTTTCTTGTTGTGTTTAAACCGACTTACTTGACATCCTTCCCGGCCTGAAGACCGTGGCCTTCACTAACCTTTACGTAAAATGTTAACATTCACAAGGTTATCAATAACTTCGTATGGATTAGTGTTAGCGTCAAATGTATCCCACTCTGGGTCCATTTCAGCTCTCACCCACAGAGCCAGCATGTGGACATTACGAGGATACCAATCATTGTCAGGTGTAAGCTCCTTGACACCGTTTTGGTGAACCCTATAACGAACCAGCGGAAGACTATCCCAGTCTTCTGGAAACTTTCTAAGTTCATTCACCATTGCTTTTAACTGGTGGTATTTACCCACAGTTAAAAGCATCTTGTAAGGAATGGTGATGTGACCTTTAACTCGGTCATTATACCTAGCCTCCTCACCAGCTCCAGCAATCCAGTTACAGAACCCGATAGCCGAATTGAAATTACCAATTTGAGGTATGAAAAATTTATATCTCCATTCCGGAGATAGAAACTTACCAACAATGCTAGAGCTCAAAGGAGAAAGCTGAAAGTGCTCAGTTCCTTCTTCTGAATACAAGTTAACCATTTCTTTAAAATTCATGAAAATACTCCTTTTGTTACGATATAAACTAAAACTTCTATATAAATTTAGTTAGTGATAGACTCTGATGAAATCTGTAATAATTGCGTCGTTGTGCACGTTGTTCCTTATGGTTAGAGAGAGTTGATGGTACTAGTAACACCCACGGGGAGTAGGCTACAAGTTGTAAATCAGATACTTTAGCATTTCTACATAAACGTTGACCACTTATAAGAGTATGAAGTGTTAAACCAGTCTTACTATGGTATCCACCTGTATAACATTTACCATGTTTAGGGTGGATAGCTAATGTTCCTTTTTTAACACCTGTAGACATAGATCCACCGTATCTTTGTCTATTACCACCTTTAGAAGGATTGAATCTATGAAGTTGTCTTTTACAGATAGAAAGTGGTTTAAGGACTAAGACTTCTATTAACTCTGGTGAGATATGACCACCAACGTAACTATTAGCTAGCACCCAGCTATCTACACAGTGTGCTGAAAAGATAGTAGCCAATTTGTTCTTAGACTTCTGAAGCCCTAAGGACTGACGAAGGTTGTAAGTATCCATACCTTCTACCAGTCTTAGCTCTACACCTGTAGCACGTAACCTAGAGTAGAGCCAGTTTTTGCCAGCTTGTATAGGTGAGAAGTTGTTGTTCCACCTGTAGTCACCGGCTTTGGTTCTGGCTTTAACATCCTCTATGATTACACATGTGATAGGGTACAGTTGACATAGCCAGTTGAAGATATTGTACTTGAGTTGCCACCTGGCTTTAGTAGAAGGTGGAACCCAGTTAGCTGAACGTGCTCTATTAGGTCTAAAAGCTCTACAAGGAGTGTTTTTATTACGTCTAGTGTGTCGAGTATTGTGTCGAGCTTCCATTGTCTTTTTAATAGCGTTACCATCCCTTGCGTGACTCTGAATATTGACATAGGTGTGAGCTTCACTTTTAACTGTGTAGCCTTCCATCTTACTACCTGGGTCGATGCCAAGCGCGATGGGTTGAGTATCTCCAGTTTCACGATCTAGTAACTTAATGTAGAATAGACCTTTCTTATAACGAGGGATAGCTCTACCAGCTGCTATGAGTTTACGAGCTCTTGCCGGGTGGCAAGGCATGAGAGGGATACCTATAGAGGAAACTACAGGTACCCAGGGTTGAGTTGATTCAGGATGCATATTGGTTACCTTACGGAACTTCGTTTGACACAAGTGAGGACCCCTTCGCCACTAACCACCACAGAGGATACAGACTAGGGGAGCATCCGTAACGTGTTGCTGCCTTCCACGGCAAGGTGACTTAGTTACTCATTTAAGAGTTTGGCTAGTACAACTGTTTAGTCCCAGGTTGGGTTATGTGGTAACCCTCTCCAAGCCTTGGATTTCAGTCCAAGGTAGTTGACACCCCAAACGAAAGTTTTAGTAGCTGGGGAAAGTACTACTAAAACTACTTACAACAAATATATATGTGTTTGAAATTAATTCCAAAACTAACAAACACCTAGACTTTTTTCTAGGTGTTTGTTTCAAACCAACATGAATGCTTCTAAGTATGGTATTGTTTCAGTTAAATTATCTTTATCATCGTACTTATTAATTGACCCAACAATATAAACCTTTTCTTCAGAACTATCAAGATTTATACTTATAGGTTCAACGTCACCTAGATCACTATATAATAGATAGTAAACCAAGAATTTATTACTCTCTATATCAACCACACCATAGGCATTTACTTTATTTATTGTATCAAACCCAATAATATATATTTTATTTTTACTTTGTATGTAAGTATCCACTTCTATATCATCTAAACAACTTATAATTGTAAAAAGTTTTCTATTATTTTTAACTGTAGTGGTAGACAGTTTGAGATTATTACTATTATCAATTTCAAACTTACTAGTAGTATTATTTATGTCGACTATACCAACATACTTATACACACCATCTGTACTTTCTATAGGTTTAAAAAATCTAATATCTAAGTTTTTATTGTACTCAAATGGTAGTGTTATTTCATCTACTTCTGTTACACAGAAATACTTATCACACGTTACTTTGTATATAACGTGATCTGTAAAATCACTAAAAAATAAATATATATTAAACTTATCAGAGTAGCAATATAAATATTTTCCTAATGATGTTACATTAGAGAGTTTTACTAGATCTTTACTTTTTTTCACAATAAACTCCTTTTTAGAAAGTACCACCCTTTAGTGATTGAGGGTGGTACTTTTATTGAAGAAGTTTACTTTTTAAACATACCAGCAAACTCCTCAGACATCGACTCACGAACAGCTTTAAGACCATAACCTTTAGCGGACTGTGATGTAACAGTTGTCTGCATAACAAGTTGCTTGGTGACTTCTTTGTCAGCTTCTTCTTTAGCGAGATGATTCTGATATGTCTTACTACGAACCACACTAACGCTAATAGAATCAGCTTTACCGAAATAACCTACCTCAGCTTCCACTGTTTCAATTGACTTTTTACCTTTGAAAATATCAGCAGCAAGTTCACCTACAGCTACGTGTGTAGCTGTAACAAATTTGCTGTTATATTTAGCAAGTTCTTCTACTTGCTTTTTGCTGATGTCTTCTGGCAAGTTGCTATAATAAGCTGAATGTGGTTCTTTCTCTTTAATCGTAGCATCATTAACTTCTAAAGTATCTTTGATACTGTCCGAGAGTTCTTTATACTTAGCGATATTTTCAGATTTAAAATTGACTGACATGGTTTTCTCCTATTGAGGAATGTAAAAATTACAAGAAACATAAGGTTACTTAGAATGCAACCAAGGTATGTGAACCAGAGTAAAAAATGTAATCAGTACTAAGGTCACAATTAATATATATGTTACTGAATAGTATCCCAAAACAAGAGTAAGTACAGCTGGTGGACTAAATCCACCAGCTGTACTTTTAGTATTTTATTACTAGTGGCCATTTTAAATCTCCTTTAAATGTTCAAAAAATTAACATACCCCACAGTAAACTGTGGGGTATGTGTAACTTAAATTGTTGTTGACACTTTTAAGAAAAATGCTTGAGTCAAGGCATAAGTACTTCCAACTTGCCTATGGTCATTATAAACATTTATATTACCATAACTAGTATTAGAAAATAAATGTTTATTATAGTAAGCGTCATTGACATAAACAGTGTATTTATTTTCTGTAGTTTTTCTTTTACTATATTCTGCTAGTTTACCATATCCTACCATAATTGGTAGTGTTGGTTCAAGCTCAGTTCTAAAGTTTCCTGGTATATTGCTATGCTCAAGATAGACTCTATCTACTGATAGGTTGTTAACAGGTAAGTCTACTAAAAATGAATTAAACGTAGTTAAGAATTTAGTAATAGCTACCTCAGACCTAACTGTATTAGCATCTATCATGCTTACATTATTAGGTGAAATAGGAATATCTAACTCAGTGAAAATATCCCTACTCCTTTTTAATTCATAGAGTTTCTCTATATAATTGATTTTATCCATTCTAAGTACATATGCGTTAGGAGAAACTCTATAGAAAACTTCTGGGTTTTCAAATATAAGGTAACCACAAACAACAAGAATAGGACAATTAACAGGAGAGTTAAAGGTGATGACTGCTTTTTCATATAGGGTAAAAGGTGCCTCTGGTGTAATCATATCAGCAGTGATAGGAGTCTTAGTTAACACCCCAGGCAGACTGTTAAAACTAAAAATACCTATGTTATTTTCTCTAGACCTTAACATACTTTTAGTGGCGTTAGCGACATAAAGTCTATTTTCTATAACAGTTGTATTGTGTACGTAACCATTAACAGTTATTAAAGCTTTACTATCAAGAGACTTTAAATCTGTATCTGTTGCTGGTCTAGTTATTTCAATATCAGGAAAATTTTCTTTATTGTAATAGGCTAGGTCATCGTAATTATTAAAACCGATTTTAGTGATATTGAATTTATAACCTGATGTATTAGCTAATGAATATTGAAAAGTAACTGTTGACATATTAGCCTCTTTTTAACTTAGTCTTTAGGTTTTTTATTTAAAGATCTTGCTTGTTCTAATTGTAAATTACATGTCTTTAAAGTTCCTAATAACGATATAGAATAGTCTGTTAAATAAGATTCTCTTTTAGGTAAAGTAAGCTGTAAATAAGATTCTAATTCAATAGGCTTTTCCGGAATACATTCAGCTAAAATATTGTCCGGTATAGTAACGTACACTATTTCAGTTTTTACTACATCAATACTGTTAAGCTTAGGACCGCTTGTACATCCACTTAAAAACAAAGAAAAGCTAAATAATAAAAGGAATTTAAATTTTAACATGATAGTATCTCAGTTTGTTGAAGGTCTTGTTTAAATATATCAGGACTAACGTCTGACACAGTTTCACTCATTTTTAAATCTTTCTCGAACAATTTAGTATAAGTTTCATTTAAACTATTGATGTTATTAGAAGAGAGTTCATTAACTTCTTTTAAAGGAAGTGTGACAGTTGTTAAGGTGTAAATAGAATTGTCGTTTAAAGACTTTTCTACCTTATTTTCTACATCCTTTTTCTTACGAGTAACAAAAGTAATAACTTCCTTTGATATTTCCTTATTAACTTGAAGTTCATTCATAGCTTTAATATCTCTAGCGTGATTATCGTTGAGTTGTTTTATAGTATTATTTAAGTCATCGTTTACTGACTTCAATGTAACCAAATCAGCTTGTGCTTTAGTGAGCTGAGATTTCAGAGTAGTTGTTGTCTCAAACCCAAACTTACTAAGAACGACATTACTATTAGAGTATAAAAATAAAATAAAAAGAATACCAAAAATACTTAAGAATATACCACTATTTGAAAACAGTTTACCCTTAATAAAACTAAGAATTGTTGTCCACATTTTTATTTCCTTCTTTTAACATGAGATTATAAACAAAACCAACAGCTATAGCATCTATCTCATGTTCAGATAAAGTGTCTATATCAATTGCTATCAGTATACTACCATCTTCTTTTTTCTTAATTAAAAAATCTTTAATAAGATCTTTAGCAGCCATACCTTTACTAGTAAACATTTTCTTAACTAAAAGGGGCTCTATCAGTTTAAAAATATATTTACCTTTAACAATAATATCATACTTAAGTGCAAAGATAACTTCAAGTAAAGAGCCATATGCAACAGGTGTTAAAGCATTATAAAAAGGAGCTTCAACAACAACAGTGTCTATATCATACTTGAGTAATAAAGATCGAATAGCCTTTAAAATAGAATCTACTTTAACAGCACGTGTACCGTACTCTTTTTCTATTGTTTTTTCGTCGTCAGTAAATTTTCTAGCATTTTTAACAAGAATAGATTCAACAACAGTGAATTGGTTTGAGGTATCTAGAACCACAATTCCACAATTGTTAATACCTGGGTCGATAGAAAGTAACAAGATTAACTCCTTTGACTCATAGCGTATTAGTAGATACCTTTTATAGTACACTTCAAACTATTGAACGAGTGTCTTGAAAACTAAAGGAAAACACAGTCTAGCAAATTCTTGAAAACTAAAGGAAAACACAGTCTAGCAAATTAGTGCTAGACTGTGTTTAACAAACTCAACTTAAACCAATAAGCTTTCTACTGAACCCAAATCTAGTTCGATCTGTACTTGTGTTGTGTTAGAAGACAAGGCGTGATATTGAGAAATATAAGCAGCAACTTGAGTTGCAATAACATCAGTGTAATTACTGGTGACGCTACCAAAAGTTCCTTGTACAATCTTATCTACACCAGTACATAAAGCAATTTCGTTAATAACAGCATAACGAACATCTCCGTAAAGAATATTACAAGCGTCCATAATTTCACCAACATCTTGTTGTGAAATAGTAAACATAACTTTAGCTGTAGATACTAGATAATCACCATTAGGGTTATTTAGATTGCTAGCAGCAATAACAGGTGGCGTTGGTGATAAATCAGATAATACTGGTTCAAAAGAAGTTGTTGTGATTAAGCCATCATCAACATTACGAAGCTCTACCGTTGGAATAACGGTAGATAAATCTAAAACTCTTAAGTAATAAGCAATGTAGTCTACACCACCAACACTCAAAGGTACACGCATTCTATAGAGAAGACGCTCAGTAGCTGATAGATCATTATCAGGAGTTCTGATAACGAAAGGAATAAAGTTATAAAGGCTTGCGTCTCTTGGTAGGTGAGGTACAGGTGTAGTTAAAACATAACCCGATGAGGTCATCTCATAACTTGCTCCTTTATTTCCAATACCAATATATCCTAAGAAAGGGTATTGATTTGAAGCTAAAACTTCATTAGGATATAAGTTAAATTTCTGATTTAAAGTACTATTAGGTAGTAAAGTAAAAGGACGATTGAGTAACTTAGTAGTTTGCAAATGTGCTGAGAAAATAGTTCTCGTTAATGATTCCATAAAAAACTCCTATAAATTAGATGCTAAGAACAAAAGATCTGGTTCACTAGATTGAGTAATAAGCCATTGTGAATCTCCTAAATCATTTAACGTTGTAGTATTAAAAATAACACTAGCTTTATTTAATAAATTAGAGTTACATTTGATGTCAATACTAAAATCAGCATATGTAAAACTATACTCACTAAAACTGTAATAACCATTAACGTTTAAGTTAACAGATTCTTTAATAAGTATATCTGTAGATGTATTAACATCTTTAATAATACGATTATTTAAATCAATAATAACATTATCGTAGTAGCTAACCCCAGTAATAATTTCTGTATTAATATCAATTATCTCTTTACAATAATAACTATAACTAGAATAACCATTGACATTTAAATCTATACTTGTTGTGTCAAGTATCTTATATTCCATATCAACAGACATAGTGTATGCATTAAAGTAGTAATATCTGTTATGTATATCTTCGCTGACAGCGTATCTTGTATCACGAAGACCAGCTACTACTGTACTATTGCTATAGTAATTGTGAATGATCTGTATAGTATAACTATTAAATTTTTCAAAAATACCAATCAAGGCGTCTTGAATATATTTATACTTATTTATGAAATCAAGTTTACTATCAAAAAGTTTATTAAGTATATTGTAACAAAAGTTTTCTAGCATTTGTTGGTTATAGGTATCTATACCACTTAAACCTATTTTGTCTAGGAAATGCTCTACTGTTTCATCGTTAAAGGTATAATCTTCAGACGTGTTTAAACGATCTACAATCAACTCAAACTGACCATGATCATCTTTTTCACTTAAGTTATTTAGAAAGAGTGACAAGCCTAAATTAAGCTTGTATATACCAAAGACATATTGTTCAAACTGATAACTCGTTACAACTGTTGTGTAGTTTGGTATAGCATTTTTAATAGTAGTTATAGTACTTTTATACCAATATTTTTTATCGTAGCAAGCCTTTAATAAGTTTTCAGTTAAAGGTAACTCTTTATGAAACGCATGCTTAATAGTGTATGGCGGGAATTCATATAAAATCCTGTTGTTACTTCTATAAAGTAAAATAGTAAATAGTTTAAAAGCGTCTGAGGTATTTAACCTTAAATCTTGGTTAGTGATTGGGTCAACAATACTTAATATAAAGTTTACTTTGTTTTGTTTAAGTAAATAAGCCCAATAATCAATTATAGTAGGTATTATTTTATATCTAACGTTATCAGTGTTATCAATAACACTGAACTCTATATCTTTAGTTGTTAGAAAGTTAAATAATGAATTTTTAAATTTATCAGAAATGTACTCTTCTCTTGTGTCTATTTCTCTAGGGTTACCTATAACTAAATCTCTTACCTTGTCATCTAAATTCTTTAAAGTGTAATCATTGTTAGAATAAACTAGATTTTTATTGTTAAGGAGTTTTTGTTTAAACTTATACTCTATATTGTTAATATCATCTACGCTGTTTTTTTGTTTATAGTTGTAAGTAACCACAGAGATATTTCTAGGTGTAAATAACTTATCAATTAGTGTCTCAAAGGTATCTATCTTACCAGAATGGTTATCTAGGTATAGCATATTTCTATATAAAAATAGTGCTTGATATCTTGTTAGGTACCTGTAATACTTATCAAGAAAGTGGTGACTAGCTAGGTAATTTATAATATGGTAAGAGTGAGCGTTAATCGTTTTAGCGTTCTCTAGTCTTATACTAAGTATACTTGTAAATAAAAATTGATAAAATGTACTATACTGAGAAGCTAAGAATAAATTATCAGAAACATGGTAATAAGGTATTAACCATATGTTTTCGTAATTAGTGATTTTATTTTGTAGCTTAGGAAGAAGGTTATCTTCATTTTCTTCTACTAAACTTAAATTACTACTAACAATAGTATAATTATCTAGATCAATTATCTCTTGTATATTAGAGTAAGGTGACTCTGTTATGCAGCTTCTGATAAAAAGTTCTTGTTCAGGATACTTATCAACCAACTCTTTATAATATAATCCAAATTTAAGTAACTCATCTTTGGATTTTTTATGTAAGTTAATGGTTGGTTTATCTAAGATAATGTCCATTCCATTATCCAGAGACCTTAGCATAATGTCTTTATCAATATCGTAGTACTGTGAGTTTAAATGTTTGTAGTATCTCCATGTTGATCTAACGCTAAGATCAACACTTAATGTTGGATACTTAACAGATAAATATTCATTGTAAAGATCTGCTTCTGTACTGTTGACAACAATAATTGATTTAACTAAGTTAATTGTGTTCGTGAAATAATTGTCAGTTAATATTTTATTGTTGCCAAGTATTTTCTCAGTGATAGAGATTGCCATTTTAGTGTCCTTTTTTGAGATCCATCAGAAAATTGGTGGAAAAAGAAAAATACTTCTTAGGCAATTTTGTGAACCATACAAAAGGACACTAATATGCCAGTTTCACCTAATAACCTCGTTGATATTATTAATCAAAATAAAAACAAAAAACTATTAGCTAGTAAGATTATTGAATCTAACCCAAAGGTACTTCCTATTTTACCTAAGCTAGTTAGAGATAAAGCTAAACCTTTTAATTCTGAAGATGACAGACTAAACATAAATAGATCATTATTAGAGTCTATTTATACGCGCATTCGGTCTCTTAAACAAAATAACGAGAACATCACTAAACTATTTCCTGATATTGAATTAAGCATTCAAATTCTAGTTAGCTCTATTCTTAGCCCTAAGAAGATGACTGACATTCAGCTCAATTATAAACTTGATAAAACATTAAATATTAACCCAATAGTTACAGCAGGTATGCTTGAGAAAATCAAGACATACATGAATGATACTTATGAAATAGAAGAAAAATTACCAGAGATTATTCGAGAAGCACTCTTTAGTACAGGTGCTTATGTTTTAGCGGTTATACCAGAGTCTTCTGTGGATGACTTGATCAATACAGATTTGTTACCTTCTTATTCTACTGAGGAGTTTAAGAGTAAAGTCGATACAGTCATGCACAGCATCACTCGACCTGTTAATATTCTTAAACCAGCAGTGACAAAAAACATCTCACTAGAAGAGGTTGGTCTTACAGGTAATAAGTTTGTAGAACATTTAGTATCTAGCTCTTTTGTCAATGTTACAGATAATGTCAATATCTTTAAGTTTGCACAACTCAAAGACAAGTTAAGCCAATCAGTTATTAAAAGCGCTTTAAAGAGAAACGTTGGCATTGCTCAAGAGTCTTTAGATAAACTGGACTACATTGATATTTTCCGACAAAAAGGCTCTACTCATCAATACAAAGAAATTGAATTCATTAAACAAAAGTCAGATACAACTCGTAAGTCTATGGGTAGACCTATGACGGTTAAGATCCCAACTGAGTCAGTTATTCCTGTATTTATTCCAGGAGACGAGACAAGTCATATTGGTTATTTTGTACTACTAGATGAGTCAGGTAAACCTCTTAGTACAGAGCTAAAAGGTTCTAACTTTAATCAAGCCTCTAATAGCAATTCGTCTATGTCTACGATGACACAGTTGTCTCCTGTGCAAAAAGCTTATAATAACTTAGTCACTGATAGCACTAAAAACATAGATGTGAATCAACTCTTTGATATGTACAAAGATGTTTTAGAGAAGCAACTCTATACCTCTATTAAGAATAGCTTATACGGCTCTAACGTAGAAATCGCTAATAAGAACGAGATCTACTTTATGATGTTCACAAGAGCATTAGCTGACCAAAAAACTAACATGCTTTTTATTCCTAAAGAGTTAGTAGTTTATTTTGCTTTCTATTATAACGAAATAGGGATAGGTAAGTCCCTATTAGAAAACCTCTCAGTGTTATCTAGTCTAAGAGCTATATTACTATTTTCTAAGATTATGGCTTACTCTAAGCAGTCTATTGATGTCACTAAAGTCAATATCTCTTTAGATCCTAATGACCCTGACCCAGAGAAAACTATTGAGCAGATTCAAGACTCTGTTCTTAAACTAAGACAAAATTACTTTCCACTAGGTATTAATAATCCAGTAGATCTTCTTAACTGGATTCAAAAAGCTGGTTTACAATTTAGTTATGAAAATAATCCACTTATTCCTAATGTTAAGATTGACTTTGAAAACTCAAATATTCAACACACTATTCCTAGTTCTGATTTAGAAGAAGAACTTCGCAAACAAACTATTATCGCTTTAGGACTATCTCCTGAAACAGTCGACAATGGCTTTAGTCCAGATTTTGCTACCACTGTAGTCAATAACAATATCCTGCTTTCTAAACGCGTTGTAGTGTATCAGAACAAGCTTATTAAACACGTAAACAAACTCTTAAGTATTGTGATCTTTAACGATGAAGACATGAGAGCTATTTTAAAGAAAGATATCTTAGACAATATCAATGAGCTAACAGAGAACTTAGATGAAGAGAGTAAACAACTCTACGCTAAAGATCAGGAAGGTTTTATAAATACCTTTATAGACACTCTTTCAGAAAAAATTATAATTGAGTTACCAAGGCCAGAAAATACTAATCTTGCTAACTTGGCAGTTGAATTTGACACCTATGCTGAAGGATTGGACAAAGTAATGAATTCAACACTATCCAATGAAGCTTTAGCTTTAATGTCTAACGAGTCTGGTTATAGTATTGATGACGTAAAAAATGTGTATCGTGGTTACTTGTTAAGAAAATGGTGTACTGATAATAATTATTTTACAGAAGCTTTTGGTATCTCATCTAACGTTCCTTCTGAAATTGAAGAAACATTGACTAACATTACCGAACATTTAACGATAACAGGTAGAAATAATATTAAACTTATAGCAATGCTACAAAAGTATAAATTAGCTATTGGTAAAGACTATATAAACATAACTGGTGACACTGAGGGAACTTCTGTGTCTGATAGTCCTAACACAGATAGCTCAGACACAGACACTAAAGATTCCGATGATGGTGAAAGTTCCGAGCCAAGTGAGGACGATTTAAATTTAAACTTTTAATAAGATCCATAGCTACTTTATTAAAGTAGCTATGGATTACTTTCTTAAGTTTTAAAGTTATTTAATTTCTCTATTATTAAATTTTTAAATTTATCTTTAGTCATATATTTAAGTTGTGTATAGTTAAACTCTAGGTATCTGTACTTAAACTGCCTAGCATTACTTCTGACGATATCATCTCTGTTTTTTTGCTTTAAAAAGTCATCTTCACCATTTCTGTGAAAAAATGGTATATATTTATAATGTTGTATACCGTGAAACTCTATAAGTGTGTTAAGTTCTGGTAAATAAAAGTCATATCGTAAAAAACAAACTAAGTTTGGGATTATGTATTGCTGTACGTATTTTATACCACATTCATTTAATATATCTTTAATAGCTAACTCACCTTTAGACGCATTACAAATAGGACAACCTTGTCCCTCAATATGATTATTAGGTGCTTGTTCAAATTCACCATGTATAGGGCATACAATAATAACTTTAACTCTATTATTAACATACACCGCCTTACTATAGTCATATTTGTCACCATGTATAGCTTTTGCCCTTTCTATAAATTTTTGTGTGTTAGATCGTTTAAGGTTTATTGTTATTTCTGTCCCACATTTCCTACACCCACTACCGTTTAAATGAGCATACGGTGCTTGTTTAAATTCACCATGTATAGGACATATAATTTTAACTTTAGTCCAACGATCTATATAAACAAGTTTACTATAGTCGTACTTATCACCATGTACCTTTTTGGCTTTTTCTATAAACTCTTCGGTAGTTAATGTTCTTTTTATTGAACCAAAATCATTACCACACACTTTACATCCATATCCCTCTAAGTGTAATTTTGCGACTTGTTCAAACTCACCATGTATAGGACATATGATAGTTACTTTAGTGTTTGAGTTTACATACACCACCTTACTATAGTCGTACCTATCGCCATGCACTTTTCTGGCTTTTTCTATAAACTCTTCTGTGGTATCGGTGGTTTTGTACCCAATAGTTTTAAACCCGCAGTCCCTACACCCAGATCCTTCTAAGTGTAATTTTGCGACTTGTTCAAACTCACCATGTATGGGGCACACTATAATAACTTTAGTGTTTGAGTTTACATACACCACCTTACTATAGTCGTACTTATCACCATGTACCTTTTTGGCTTTTTCTATAAACTCTTCGGTAGTTAATGTGTTGTTTAAACCGTTTATTTTATAAGCGCATTTTGAACAACCAGAATAACTTAGATGTGTGTCTGGTGTTTGTTCAAACTCACCATGTATAGGACATATGATAGTTACTTTAGTGTTTGAGTTTACATACACCACCTTACTATAGTCGTACCTATCGCCATGCACTTTTCTGGCTTTTTCTATAAACTCTTTGGTAGTGCCACTTTTGCCCTCTATAGAACATTTATAACAACCAGAACCTTGTAAATGATCAGATGGTGTTTGTTCAAACTCACCATGTATAGGACATATGATAGTTACTTTAGTGTTTGAGTTTACATACACCACCTTACTATAGTCGTACCTATCGCCATGCACTTTTCTGGCTTTTTCTATAAACTGATCAACAGAATGAATTTTAATTTTTTTAATGTAATTATTTCTACACTTATAGCAACCTTTACCCTGTAAGTGGTTAGCTGGTGTTTGTTCAAACTCACCATGGATAGGGCATATGATAGTTACTTTGTTATGACCACCTGTATAATTAACTTTACTATAGTCGTACTTATCACCATGTACCTTTTTGGCTTTTTCTATAAATATTTCAGTTACTAGTTTCTTTGGCATAAAGTTGTTTCTACATGTAAGTTTACTTTTTGTTTAGAACTGTTATCGTCATGATTACGCAACTTTTTATAGTTTACCTTAATATAGTCATATTTACCACCATATATAAGTTTGGGTTTCTCATTGGAGACATTGGTGGTGTGTTTTGTTTGCATAAATTTCTTTCTGTCTAAAGGTTATTAACAATAGATATACCAAGTATATCAAAGTATTAGTTATTGAACACACCATATCACCAGAAATATTTAGTGACTCCATTTCAGGAGAATTGTCAGCTCAGATTGACACAATTAAAGCTATCTATAAGAACTTCCTTCTTAGAAAATGGTGTAGTGCCAATAACTATTACTCTGAGGTATTAGAATTTGGTAACAACAACAAGGATGAAGTTGACAACATGTTAGATATGGTGAGTGACCACTTAACATCCACAATGCGTAATAGCAATAAGCTTTTAAACATTATGCAGAAGTTTAAACTTGCTGTTAATAAAGACTTAGAGAATGTCACCGGTGAAGGTTCTACAGACATTTCAAGCAACAATTCTTCAGAGTCGTCAGGTGAAGAAGAAGGAGATGCTGAGCCAACAGACGACGATCTTAGTTTAGAGCTCTAAACCAAAAAAGAAAACCCTACCAAGCTGTTAAAGGCTTGGTAGGGTTTTTCTGAATCTGATTAAACTAACCTAGTGATAAAAATATCACCTTCTATATTAGAGATAAATTCAAACACTTTACGGTCTACAGTAATCACATTAAAACGATTGCGCTCGAACGAGTTAAACGCACAGTCAGCTAAACTCCTAATGAAATTATTAACAGGACTATTAGACAACTTCAATGTGTAACTATCTACATCAGTTAAACCTAGTTCTACTTCTAATTTATCTAAGTAGACTAAGCTATGCTCTTGTATGATTGAGATACAATTAGGAGTAGCTCCTTCTATTTTTTGTTTATTATTTTCATTAAGTAAATTTAGATAACTATCCATATGGTTGCACAAGTCATCTTCGACTGTTTCTGTTGTGTTACGTAGATGTTTAAGTAATTCATTAAAGTCTGTTGAAAAAGACTCAATGTTAAGTTCTTTATTAACATTGATTGCAAGGAAATCGTTAATACGGTTTGTAATAATTTTATCAATATCGTTAAAAAGATTGATGTCGTATTTATTCTTAAGAGCAGCATAAGCTGATTTAAAATCCTTATAGAAAGACTTAATGTTCATATCAAAAAACTCTGTGATAGTTTCTTGCACAGTGCAGTTATAATAATTAGTACAAACGATAGCAGTTTGTGCTTTAATTGCTGATTTATCTTCATCTGTATAAACATGCTCAATAATGTTTTCAATCGCATCTGAGAAAGAATATGCTAATACAGGTAAGTTAAGAATAACTAACTGTTCTTGGCGAATAGCTTCAGTTGTTGTTATAACTGTAACCGTATCGTTTAAAACAGACAGAGGTGCTCTCGTTGCTTTAACAGTAAAATCAGAAGCTTGTGTAGGAAGTGTAATCATTTGTTTATTCTCGACAGGTTGAGGTTGTGGGGTTTGATAGCGATTACTGGTATCTTCTTGAATGACTGTAGAAGAGGTTAACCTAGTTGTAACAGAAGGATCCCCAAATCGATTAGGTTGTGGTGGTAGATTAGGTATGTATTGCTGATTAGTGTTAACCATGCCTGGCTGCATCGGCATAGGTATAACACGACCATACTGATCCACCATAACCTGAGGCTGCTGCATCATTGGTTGCTGCATACCCTGCTGATTAGGATACATCTGTTGCATAGGCTGCTGATTAGCATACATTGGTTGCTGCATCATCATAGGTTGCTGCTGCATCGGTTGTTGAATAACACGACCATACTGATCATAGTAAAACGGTTGCTGCTGCATAGGTTGACGCTGTGGCATATTCATAGGCATTTGTGGGCGCATTGGGTGTGGATTCATGAAGTTGGTCATTTAAAAAGCTCCTTTGGGTTAAGTTAATCTTCTTCGATATGGTCGACTACATCCATATCCATCTCGTCCATATCCGTTTCATCAAAAGAATCGTCAGATATATCAGAGACATACTCATCATTATCTATAACAGAGTCACTAAGAACTATGTTAGATAAAAGTTTATCAGTGTTTTCTACAATGTCATTATAAAGTGGATTAGGTAAAATAGTTCCAGTTTTAAAGTCTACTGTAACATACGGGTTAAGTCTAATCAAGGGTGTTGGATTCTTTTTACTAAGACCTAACAAGCTACCTATTGTAGCCATGCTACCTACAACTTTCTTTCTTTCTGAAGTGTTGGTGTCATTAGCTGCAACGTTAACAAAGTCTGATTCCTGTTGAACAATCATAGAAGTATTCTTAGAATACAAATGGTCGCCACAGTACTCAATACTTGTTACATATAACTTGTCTTTCTTAAGAGAGAAAATAGCTCTTGTTACAAAGTACTTCTTAAAGATGTTATCAACCACTTTACTCTCTAATTTACCTCCACCGATTCTCAACTCTTCTTTATTGATATCAAGCACAATTCTTGTAAGTCGAGATGTCAAATGGGACAACATAAATGATTCTACTTCATAACTCTTGTTATGATACAAACTTCTAACCTCAGCATTCATGATCCAGTTGTTAAACTGTTTAAATATCACCACCAACAGTTGAATTAAACTATGACAGTTAATATCAATGTCTTTTAACTTATTAGTAGTAATTGTATCAAAATTACTATTTAAGTCATTAAAGTGAGCACTTATTTTCTCTGTAATATAAGCTAGACCGTGATTACCAGAGTGGATAATTTCACCTAAGAGTCTTTTCCATAAAGTGTGATTATTGAGTTCATCAATTGTAACACTATCAGGAAAATTATCAATGATATAGAATATGTTACCAATGCAATAAAGAGTTTCTTCGTTATATTGTTCAGGCTCAACAACAAACTTAATATTAGTGGGTGTGTATATAGTTTTATTCCTAATATACCCATGAGGAGGATTACCTGTTGAACTAATCACCACCTTATCATTTCCACTGTAGTCATATACTGCTTTAGGAATAAACCCAAGAAGCATCATCATGGTTTTATCATAACCATAGTTGGCAAGAAGATAATGCATCACTGTCGTATAAGCTTTAGTAGTGTCTTCAAGTTTTTTGGCTTGATTTTTATATAACTCAGTGTTAACAATAGGTACACGGTGAAATGTGTTATCTACTACTACACTAAAGTAACTTCGACTAAAACTGTATTTAGCTGTTAAGATATTAATAAAAATAATTTTGTCACCAATACTAACAACCTTATCAGAGAGCACAGGAAGAATTAAAAACTTATTTCCACTCATATGCATCACATTGCCTTTGCTAAGGAAAGGTACATAGAAGAAGTATTTACGAGGAAGTTCCTCATCACCATACTTGAAGTTAAACTCTACAAGATATATATCGTTATCAGCAATATCGTATACGACTTTACTTGTCTTATTAAAAAGAAACTTGATTTCTTCTTTAGGTGGTAACTCTCTGTATCCTAAGTACTCTAAATGAGTGTTAGTCTTGCTACTACAACTGTACTTAATGAAATTATCTAAGTATTCAATTGCTTTATTGATTCGGTGATACGCCATACCTTCCACCATAAGTTTATTAAACTTAGGTGTGCGGTCAGCTATAAATTTACCTAAACTTCGCATAGATAACATCCTTTTTGGTAGTGCAAAACATTCCAAGAATATTAAAAAAGTTAACCACTAAGGTCTGCTTACCACAGACCTTAGTGTATTAGCCAAACTTCTTAAACAAAACATAACCACCAGCTACTAAACCAGCAATGGCACCAACAGTTTTAATTTTTTCAATTGTATCGTCTCTTTCATACCTTCTTGTTTCATAATAATCTTTACGATCATACCCTCTACTCTCATAAACATCTTTTCTTTTATAAGAAGAAGATTCATATTCAGCCTTTAATGTCGCTATTTCTTTTTCATGAAATATCTTTGCTTCATGTGCTTGTTTATCAAAATTAAGTTTTTGTTCTTTATCTTTTTGATCATACTCTAGCCTTGATTTATTTAATAAAATATCAACTTCTGTTTTTTGTATATAAAGTTGATCGTTGTACTCTTTAATTCTATCAGCACCCTTTAAAGCAGCTTCGTGATTATCATAAATATATTTAACGTTATTGATATCTTCAAGTGTTGAGACATAGCAGTTATCAGATATATACTGATTGTCATGAATATTACCTCTAGCATCAGATGATAAAAGATAAAGACCATCTCTAAGCTCTGTATTTTTAATCTTAGGGATTTCAATAACCTTACCAGCTAAGGATATATATCTTGCTGATAAAAGAGGTTTTTTATCAACAATAAAGATTTTAATAATACCTGCTTTATATTTATCAGACATCTCTGCACTTACTTGATAGTTTATATTAAGTCCTTGGTGATCTGGTACATCTTTATAACTACCTATTGTTAAGACTAAATCTCTGTTATCTATAATGAAGTTTTTACACAATTCACCGTTGCTTTGTTTAACACCTTTTAATTTATCCATAGACACAGCAGCTACAGTTACCACTTTAATTGTAGACGATGCTGAAACTGTTGTAAAGTCTGTGTCCTGACTTTCTATAAAATCAATAACATATTGAGTAACATCTATTAATTCTTGTAACTTAGCGTTATTTTTTGTTTTGGCTTGTTCATTCAAATCCTTTAAATAGTTTTCAACACCAGTATTTCTATGAATAAAGTCAATAGAGTTTAGATAAAAAACTCTAAAAAACAGTAAAAAGCCTTTATGAGTTTGTTGTATAACTGGGTTAACGTTAGGTAGAAAGTATTTAGGAATATTACTTCTACCTCTAACTGTTACAGCTGTGTCAGATAAATTATATAAAAACTCTGGTGTGTTTAATATAAGGTCTGAAGCTGTACAACCTAATTGGTTACCTTTATGAACGTACTGTTCAGAACTAGTAACGTATTTTTCATTAACTATATCTTGATTTTGAAACGTTAATTTATCGTCTCTGATATCAAGTATGTTAAGAATAGGTAAATACTTATTAGTAAGTTCACTTGCTTGTGATCTTATTTTATTAAGATTAGCATTATTAAACTTTTGATTAATGCAGTTATTACTATCAAAATAGATAGCTACAGGTTTTGGTGTAATGTCTATACTTGTTATTTCCATAAAAATCTCCAGTAGAATATATTAGATCTAACAAAAAGTTTTGTTAGCTTACAATTAGTATATATGTAGTTGACATACATTCAGAAATACCTAAAATTTAATAGACAAATAGCAACCCACCTAGCTTTTGACTAGGTGGGTTGCTTTTAGTTCATTTTAATCTTGATGTGATTAAGGAACAGTGTGTAGGTTAACAGACACTTTGTTAGTAACATCCGGGATGCCAGAGACGTTCAGAACAGTCATGATAGGCAGGTTAACATTGTGCAAGAAGCGAGGAGCCACGACGAGTTCCTTGACGGTAGCGCCGTCACGAGCAATATTCATTACCACGGTCATTTCAGGAGACCACAGCATGTTACCAAAGCTTAGTGGGTTAATGGAAGTGTTGCGTGAAGCATCGAAAACACCGAAGCTGATAAAGATCTTACCAGAGACACGGATATCCAAGCTGGAGACAACTTTCACATCAAATGTTTCACCAAGGGTACGAAGGTCACCTTCAACCATGATGTAGTTATAGATAACTGGATCAGTACCAACAATGATAGTTGGTTTGAAACCGGTGTTACCAGTTAGAACAGCAGCAGCTGCTTTGTATTCAGAGTCACGATACATAGCGTTAGCATAGTAACGAATCTTCTCAACAATAGCTGCACGAATGTCTTTAATCTTCTCATGAGACTTCAGACTGTCTACGGTCAAAGCCAGATCAATAGACTCAGTGAAGTAAGTTGGTTTGATATAGAAGCTACCAATAGCAGACATTTCTGGTAGATCACCATTATCTGTAGCAACTGCGCTGTATGAAGCCAATGAAGTTTGAGCTTTTAGTAGGCTTGACACTGCTTCATTACTTACACGAATACCTGTAGTGGTAATCAGAATTTGTAGTGCTGAATTGTCATCGTTACCAGAATTCATTGTTGGCATAATGATAGCCAATGGTGAGCGATATGGCACTGGTACAACACGATATTCTACTTGAGAATCAAGTAGTTGACCACGCTGACGCAAGTTACTATTAGCACGGTATGCGGTCATGGTGTAACCCACAACTTCAGCTGTGGCAAACTTAGTAGCCAGAGCAGTAAATGCAGCACCAGAAACCAAAGCGTTAGCTGCATTACGAACAGCAACCAGTGACAGTGAACCACGGTTAACAACGCAATTACCCTTATCAAGAACAACGCTGCCGTTAATGTTCAGCTGAATACGTGCTTTGTTACCAGCGAGTTCAGATAGTGAGCTAGCAGACAGTGCAACACCAGCGACGTTAGTAGCTGCTGAATCCATTACTAGACCGTCAGTGTCTAGAGTCAAGATCATGCGGCGATAGTTGCTCTGAGGAGCATATGTGAAAGTAGCACCAGGAATGTTGCTAGTATCAATCTTAGCAAAGTCAGTGTTGGTGCCATCAGTAAACTTCACAAAGATGCTTTCCAATTTCAGGTAAGTATCAAGCGTGTCTGATGGTCCCATGATACCGCTATTTAGCAGTTCGTTAGTTTGTGAAATACCAATCAGATCGATAGTGGTGTCAACCTTAACAGCACCAGTTGGAACTGTGATACCTGTACCAACAGCAACTGACCAAGCAGGAATGTTAGCAACAGGAACGAAAGCTGCTGTATTATCATCAGCACCACCAGTACGTAGAACTGGAATAGCACGTGTCAATTCATTTTTCAGAATTTCAGAGTCAGCGTAAGCACGAATAACGTTCTTGCGACCGTAATTAGCGATAGAACCAGTCACTGAGCGTTTGAAGTCATTGTAGACGTAGAACAGTTTAACACTTAAAGTAATACCAACTTCGTTGGGGTTCACAACAATAGTTGGGAAGAAAGTTTCGCCGAAATCATCTTGACGAGAAGCCAGCAAGTTATATACGATGGTGTACAGTTGTGCGTTGCGGTTATCACGCTCATCGTAAGCTTCTGTGGAGATCATGGGACGTTCCATGTAACCATCAGCTACGTTAGGAGCCATCAAAACCATATCTGCACTCAGACTACGGGGTTTGGTACCCATAACGAGCTTAGGGTTAGTAGCAAACATACCGCCAATGGTAGCTGCTTCTAACTGATAAGCTTCAGTAGCTAGACCGAAATCTTTAGTAATAGTCTTAATGGTGGCTTCAATGTTGTTATAAACATTGGTGAGCACTTGTTCTTCATTAGAACCTAAAGCTTCAGTAGACACAGAATACTGTGCAATTTTCTCATCGTTAAATGAGCGTGAGCTGGAAATTTGACTGATCTTCTCAGACAGAGAACCAATGGGATCGTACACAGCTGATTTACGACCAGCTAGAATTTTTTCAACTGACATAGTTAACTCCTAAATAAAAAAGAAAAGACTGGGAAAAGAAAACGCTATACTATATATCTTAAGAACGAAGCTTAAGCATGTCTATATAGTTATTATTAAGTTTCATTTTAATATATAGGTTATAAAGACCATATATTCTATAGTTTAATTTATAGGTATAACTAAGACACTCTAGAATAAATTTTAATAAATTATCCTTAGACTCAGTTATGTTATTTAAGAAACCATCACAAACAACGACAAGAATATCACGATTTGCTAATAGCTTCAATTCATAGTATTTTTCATATTGATACCCTGAACTCATTTTCTCTTTAAAAGTGTCTACAACGTATCTCATGTCAAGTTTATTTCTTTCGATACCAATAGTTTCAAAATTATGAATTCTACCATTGGTATTAAGTAAAACTTTATTAATCTTTTCATTCATATACACAAGATAAGCTCTTGTGAGTAAGGATACTTTATCATTAGGTTTTTCTAATAATTCTGCGACACTATTAATATCGAACGATTTATCCATTAAAGCATTGTAATTAGACTTATCAATATATAGTAATCTGGTATTAGATCTTTCGTCGACTTGATAACTTGCTAAACTCTCGTCACTGTACATATAAATATCTCCTATGTTTCAAACAATTCTAGAGAGTGTCGAAACTAATCCCTAGCAGTCTTAGTTGATTTTTTATAATAATGTATTGTGAATTTGAGATATTATTGAGTCTGATAGTGTAGTTAAGTCCAAGTGTTTCTACAACACTTGAGTCTAGTATCCATACATCAGCTAAGACTACGGATTTACCTTTATAAGTAAATAAGTAATAAGTATATTTTGTGTTGTCTGTAGGAGTACCTGTTGGAAGATAGGGTAATACTTGTTTATGGATAAGTTCAATATTACCAAACTTTAATGCCGTATGGTAATCTAAAATAGAAATTAACTTAGCATTGTTATAAGTTGTACCTAAAATAGAATTAGCATAAACAGAAAAGTTATAATACTTATTAATGGTGAGAGTTGACATAGACAATCCTTTTTAAAACACTCAATGAATTTAGCTTGAAGAAGAAAAAAGCTACCAGGGTTTAGTCCTGGTAGCTTTTAGCTAAAGAAAAGTTTCAACGTACTGACCATTTATGTCAATGTAGCCAATTTTCTTAATACATGTATTTTTAATACCTGACATACAAATAGGACATGGCTTAGAGTTTAAATATTTACCAGATTTACTAACCCGATAAACCTCTAAACTATATGCTGTATCAAGGTGTCTGCATTTAATAATAGCATCTATTTCAGCGTGGATGTATATTTTTTTAGGATCAAGATTACCGTTATGAAGCGCTATTTTGTACATCATAGGGTGTGTCTTTATGTATGAATTTTTACCTACAGACAGTATCTTGCCCTTTTTATCTTTTATAAAGGCAACTAAATTAAATTTTTGCATAGAATACTAAATTAATTTAATGTTTGTTATTTTAAGAGATTCAGATTCATTCATATAAGACAATAATAAACCAATTGTTTTATTACCGTAACCTACATTTGTTGTATAAATATCGTCGTCATCAGAACAACCATCTAACTCAACTACCATATTACTAAGAATAACTATAGCTGGGTGAATAGTGTCTCCTATAGCTGTTTGCGAAGCATAATAATAGTAATCTGGTTTAACATACAATGGATTAATTGCCGCAATAAATTCATTTAAATTAGTAATATAATTATTAGTTACTGTATTTTTAATACGATACTGTTTTATTCCTGACCCAAATACTTTTCTATCGATTAGTCTAGTAAAAAACATTTGAATCGATAGCATGCGATCGTCGTTGAGATTAGCTTGAATGAGTGAAACAAGAGCTGCGTTAGTTAACATTTTGTGTTGGCTTTCTTTTAGGTGGTTTGGGGTTTTGGAAGTTAATAGGTTTTAAAACTTCGTGAAATTCATTTACTGATAAAGACAGAGCTAATTCCATATTATATGTAAGTTCTCTTAAAGTTATATAGATATTATCAACATCTTTATTGTCATTAAGTATAGTGTTAATGTTAATAATCTCAAAAACAAACCCATCAGTTATTGCTTTGTTTAAATTATAAACACCTGGTTTAATAGGTGGAGTTTTAAAATAATAAGATAAAAGTAGATTAAGATCTTCATTACTAAGTTGTGAGCTTGTTCCTAATTTAGAAACAATAGAATATATGGCTGGATTTAGTTTAGACTTACTATTTTCCCCAGACTCCGTTGTAGTCATAGTTGTACTAAACTTCTTTATTTTCTTTTTTCTATTAAATAGACTTTTTAGTATGGATAGCATGTATTCTCCTTTTTAACCTAATTGACAAAAAATATCTAAAGTGATTGTTGATGTTAAAGTCATTACTTTACTATTATACTGTAGCGGTAATATCTGATTATTGTTACCATAAACTATTACAGCTCTATGAATAACACCATATATTTCTCTTATTTCGTTATTTTTATTTTCATGTAATATCTTACAAGGTGCACCTGGGTATATGAAATCGTAATCAAAATTACTACAAACAATAGTAATGTATTTACCGTTCTTCATAAGAACATCAGATGTATCGTCAAAGTGATTTGTTGATGTTTTATAGTTAGGTGCAAATTGAAGGTTATCTTTTCTATGCTTAAAAATCATCTCTGTCACTAATTTAGTTTTTGAGAAAATAGGCCCAGGAACAGTTATAATAACTGGCTTTTTCATGTAACTATTAGCGTTAGATGTTCTAAGACCTGATCCAGTTGACATCACAATTGATTCTTTATTATCGTCTAAGTTAGTGATGTCATGTGGTAATATTTTTAAAATTTTATCTTTATATTTATAAGTAATGTCTGTAATAGATGCACTTGAAGTTGTAGGTGAATAAAATATAATTTTATACTCAGAATTCTTGTATTTTTGTGGATCATACAAAGAGTAAGTGTAAAATATTTTTTTATAAGTAAAGTGATCTAAACCAAATTTTTGAATATAACTACCTATACCTGCATTATATACACCAATATTTTTAGTTTGAAGGTAGTCTGGTATTTCTATTATTCTGGTATAAGATGGTAAGGTTATAGCTTTTAAATCTTCTTTATTATCAGGCGGCTCTATCAATATCATATCAAGAGATGGTTTATTTTCTATAAGTATTTTGTTAGCTTGCTCTGATATAATACTTTTAATAAAGCAAAAAATAGACATGTCGCCATTACCGTTTAACTTTCTATCAAAGTTTCCCTGTGTGGTTTTAATACGAAGAGTCTCAGCTGATCTATCTATTAATTGCAATGTTATTGTGATAGGTGGTCTATTGTTTAAATCAGCTTTACTCTGATTAATAGAGTTAGGTATACCTAAATTTTTATCTAGTAAATAAACTGCCTTGTATCTTTCTTTTTCTTTGTAAGGCTTTTTACCTTGATAGAGTTGTTTCTCAGTAATAAGTGTAACTTCTATATTGTCTAAATGATCATATATATCATAAAGAAAAGTACCTAGTGGAACTAGTAGTTTAGCTTCAATGTGATCACTTATATTGTTAATATAGTCTCTTAGTATATATATGGAACTAAGAAGAATTCCGTCACCTGTTGTTAAGTCTTTTAACTCTGTGTGTAACTTAGCCTCAATAACAAAAGAACTACTATAAGTTATTGGGTAGTATGATTTTAAAATATCAGCTATATCTGGCTTTAATAGTGATTCAACTTTTTCGACAGACATATAAAACCTTTACAAATGTGTACTTCAAAGCATGAACTTAGATTAGAAAAAGTACAGACTGCCTTTCTAAAAGGCAGTCTGTACTATAACCTATATTCAACCAAAACGGCTATTGACTTTACGTTTAACTAATTGACTTATACCTTCGTAATCCATCTTTGTTGGTTCTTTGTTAGCTATTTGCGCCTCTTGTAAAGGATTGACTATACCAAACCTTTTCTCTAAGAACAAATTGTCTATAACTTCACGCGGTATTGCTTTATCGTAAAGCTTTTTACTAAGGCGTTCAAGAGACAAAATTAGTCTTTTTTCTTCTTCACCTAGCTTTAAGTTAATATCATATTTAATATGGTCTTTCCATTCAGTAAGATAAGCCTCTATATCTTTATGAATTTGAATCATATCAGCTCTTGATGGTATTTGTATTTCAATACCCTCAATAAAATACTCTAAGATACGGGCAACATTAATTTTGACAGTTGTAAAGTTGACAGACATCATGGCGTCTACTTGTTTATTACCAGACAATGGCACACCAAACTTACGAACATAATCAGGATTCATTGTTAAGTGATCTGGGACAAGTACAGTGTAAAGCCGATCCCATATAAGAGAAGCGTGTTCGCTATAAAATAGTGTCATTATTTAACCTTTCTTTTTAAATAAATTAATTTTATTTATTACTAACTCTTCAAACTCATCTTTACTCATGTGTTTAAGTTGTTTGTAGTTAAACTCTAAGTATCTATATTTAAACTGACTAGCATTACTTCTAATCATGTCATCTCTGTTCTTTTGCTTTAAAAAATTATCTTCATCATTATAGTGAAAATGTGGTATATATTCATAGTGTTGTTTGCCATGAAATTCTATAAGTAGACTATATTTCGGAATGTAAAAATCATAAGAAAGTCTAGCTATAACTTCAGGTATACGATATTCTTGTACATGTTCTATGTTGTGTTTATCTAGTATAGCTTTTATAGCTAGTTCACCTTTAGACGCTTTACAAATAAAACACCCAGCTCCAGCTAAGTGTCTATTAGGTATTTGTTCAAACTCACCATGAATTGGACATATAATAGTGACACTAGTCTTAGTATTTATATAATTAACTTTGTCATAATTGTACCTATTATTATGTACTAATTTAGCTTTAGTGATAAATTCGTCTTGTAGTAATCTTGTTCTATCTTCTCCGCATTTATTGCAACCAGATCCAGATAAATGAGAACCAGGTCGTTGTTGAAAACTACCATGAACAGGGCAGATTATAATTATCTTGGTTTCTTTATTTATATAGTTGATTTTACTATAATCATATTTGTCACCATGTACTTCTCTAGCTTTTTCTATAAATTCAATCATATTACTTTTTCTACTGTCACTAAAACAATCGTGACAACCAGATCCATTTATATGTACATCTGATCTTTGTTCAAAGTCACCATGAATAGGACATGTTATAGTTATATTCATTTTAAGTGCTTTAAATTCAGTTTTAAAATAACTATATTTATCACCATGAACAGATTTAGCTTTATCTATGAATTGTTGATTAGTCAATCTAACCATATTAACACAGTAACTACAACCACTTCCTCTCAAATGGTGTTGTGGATATTGTTCAAATTCTCCGTGAACTTTACAGTTTATTTTTATTTTTCTTAAGAATCCATTAAATTTCGTTTTACTATAATCATATTTATTACCATGAATTTCAATCGCTCTATTTATAAATTCTTCTTGTGTTACCAATTTATCACCTATATAAAGTTCTCATATAATTTAGCAATTAACCACAAGCTGCCAAAGCAAAGGCAAAATATAAAGCTTATGCATAAGTGACCAACTAGTATAGCTTTCAAGAGCTACACACAAATCCTCTTTAGCAATAGCTTCTCTGTTGATAAACTTATAGATCAAAAACTCAATGTAACTTATACTTTCATATGTATTATTATCTGTTAAATAGTTATAGAAGTTATCAGACACAACGTAGGAGTCATTAACGAATAGTTCGTGTAAAAGAGGCTTAGTAAAGAGTTCATTGTTGTTCTTTGTTTGAATGGTGATAGGCGGAACAGGCATACTGTAATTTTTAGAATTCTTTAACTGAGGTATAACTGGCATATCTGTTGCCGTTAAAGTCATGTCAGTAATTTCCATATCCTTATTAGGATTCATAGGAAATAATACATACTCTATACCAGTGTGCCATAACGTACCTAGTCTTGCCTTATTAGGTATACTACTAGTAGGAACAAAGTTATAAGTTTTATTGATCGTCGAAAGAAGAGACGTGCTTCTAGTTAGTAAAACATCAAATATACTCTTTTGCTCTATATACCTATTGTTGCTATGACTGAACTTATAAAACGGAATATCTACAAGAGTGTTGTAGTCAACAATCTTACTGATAAAATTAATAAGAAGTGGATCGTAAACAGTATTACCCATACCAGGTATAGTGATACCACCTATTTCTTTTTGAGCAAAGATGGCAAAATAGTGCTCTTGCGACTCTCTTAAAAATACATTAAGTCTATCAGTAGCTTCTTTAACACTTGGTTTAATAAGAACATCTCTGTTAAAGAAATCAGTGTCTTTGTTAAAGAAGTAAGTGTCTTGAACTCTTTGCTCTAAGATTGGAATAAAAGTTGGGTTGGCTGAAGTGTAAGCGTATAAATTGTAAGAGACTTCATACAGAGTGTCTTTTCTGTAAGTTTTTCTTGAAACAGTTGTTATAATAAAGATAGCATCTTCACCGTTATCTACTTTAGCTATAAAGACATCACCTACGTTAGGCGTTATCTTATATGGCATTACCGCTACACCGTTAACTGAAGTAACTCCTGTATTAGCGTCATAGTTACTATTAAGAGGAGAAGAGACTTGTATAACCATATCAGATACACAGTAATATGGTTGTGTTAGATTAGGTGTCGTTGGATCAAAGTTCTCTAGTGTGTTATTAACGTTGAGAAGTTGACCGTAATAATTAATACTCCATGGATAACCTTCTGTATATTTAAGAAGTGAAGTAATAGTTGACTCAGGAACTAGTGATGTAAATATAGACTTACTAGGTTCTTGTATTGTCTCTGGTGTATTAACCACTATAGGTGGTGATTGATCTGGTTGTAATTTAACGATCGCCATAGTTTATATTCCTTTTAAAAGCTTCACAGAATTTTAGAAAAAGAAAAAAGAAAAGGCGGTTAGGCCTTTTCTTTGAGTTAGTTTTAAAGTACAAAACTGATCTTTGTTTCTTCATCCACAATCTCAACAGATAACTCAATTTCTGTTTCAAGAGTTTGAAGATGTACCAGTGAAACCCAGGCAGGTACTTTTACATACCCAGTGTTGCCTTGAACATAAATCCCGTAAAGTCCAGCGTTTTCTTCTTTATCTAAAGTACCATCCTTGTTTAAAGTGTCAAGGACATCAAAAGCAAAACTTAATGATGTTTGTACACTCACTAACTTATCATAAACTTTTTCTTTTTTTGCTGGAAAATTCACAACAATACCATTAGCCTTAACCATAATAACTATCTCCTATTAACAGCCACTGCTTACATCTACACTAGATGTAAAACAAACAGTAGCTACTTACAACTAATATATATGTAACCAAAAGAATTTCAGCTACACTTTTAGTGAGTCTAAGTAGGTCTGTTCGTCTATAACTTTTACACCTAAACGTTGTGCGTCAGTGAGTTTAGAACCAGCACCAGGGCCAGATATAACTAAGTTAGTAGATTTACCCACACTACCTTGAACATTAGCTCCTAGAGCTTCTAATTGGTCTTTAAGTTGTTGTCTACTCATACTCACTAGACTTCCAGTTATAACTACATTTTGTCCTACATACAAACTTTGCTTGGTAGTATTCTCACTTTCTTCATTCCAAGTTATACCTAACGCTATTAATTCATCTATAACTTTTAAATTATTAGCATTGTTGAAAAACATATAAACACTATCAGCTACTATATCTCCAATATCTCTTATAGATAGTAACTCTGACTTAGTCGTAGCTTTGATATTATCTAAAGTGTGGTAATGTTTTACTAGACGTTTAGCTGTTCCTTCTCCAGCGTGTCTAATACCTAAACCATATATAAACTTTTGTAATGTAGTCTTCTTAGATTCTTCAATAGCCTTTAGTATATTGTTAGCACTTTTGTCATTGATCCTGTCAAGTTCTCTTAAAGTTTTGTAAGCTAAAGCATCACTTTTAGGAGTAGACTTTATACACTCTAACAAAGAGATACCTTTTTCTATAGCTACTTTTCTTAATCCAATACAGTACAAATCCGATACAGTTGTAACGATTGATTTATCTACCAATAAGTCTACTAAAGATTCACCAAGACCTTTAATTTCTACAGCACCTCTTTGTGAAAAATGTAGTATAGCTTGTTTGCGTTGAGCTGAGCAAAAGAATCCGCCTGTGCAACGGTAATCTACCTCATCTTCTTCCTTAACAACAGGAGAGCTACAAACAGGACAAGTGTGAGGTATTTTAAACAAAGCAGCACGTTCATTTTCAGGTTTAATATTAAATGGTCCTACAATCTCAGGTATAACATCACCAGCTCTTCTGACTATAACTGTATCACCGACTCTTATATCTTTTCTTTTTATTTCACTCTCGTTATGAAGAGTGACGTTTGTGACAACTACACCACCTACAGAGATGGGTTCCAGTCTAGCCACAGGAGTAAGTTTACCAGTTCTTCCTACTTGTACATCTATAAAGATAAGTTTTGTTACCTTTTCTTCAGCCGGAAATTTATGAGCAACAGCCCAATTAGGTTCACGACCAGTAACTCCAAGTTTTGATTGAAGTAACAGATCATCAACTTTATAGACAACACCATCGATATCAAAAGGTAAATCAGCTCTGATATTTTTAATATGTGGTAAGTATGTAACTAACTCAGATGTATTTACTACAAGTTTATTTAAGTCACAAATTGGAAATCCTAAACACTTTAGTAGTGTTAGTTGTTTACTATGTGTTTGTATACTTTTGTGTAGACCTTGTATCTCTACAGCTTGATAAGCAAAGAAATTAAGTTTTCTCTCTTTAGTTTTTAACGGGTCTAGTTGTCTTAATGCTCCAGCAGCAGTGTTACGAGTATTAGAGTACTCTTTCTCACCATTTAGTATTTTCTCTTTATTGAGTTCAATAAAAACGTCTTTGAACATTAAGACCTCGCCACGCACAATTAAAATAGATGGAATGTTTATCTCTTCACCAGATAAAACCTTAGGGATATCTTCAATCATTTTAACATTAGCTGTAACGTCTTCACCGTATACACCATCACCGCGTGTTAAAGCTCTTAGTAGTTTTCCATAGACATAAGTTAGATCAATCCCAAGTCCGTCAAATTTAGGTTCAACACAATATACAATATCATTTACATTCAATATCCTTTTGACTCTATTATCAAAGTCTATTGCACCTTTTTCTGTAAAATCAGTCTCAGTCTTAAGTGAAAGCATTGGATGAGTATGCTTAAACTTATTGAATTGTTTTGATTTAGATATTGGTGAACCCGCTCTTTGTGTTGGTGAGTCTGGTGTAATCCATTGCGGATGGTCATGCTCTAACTGTTGCAGCATTAAGTACATTTGATCATACAAAGCGTCAGACATAATTGGTGTGTCTGAGTAGTAATAAGCTTCGTTGGCGTTGTTAATTTCAGATACTAGTTTAGTATATATCAAGTCTGTTAAACTGTTTTGGTTTAAATTGTCCATTATTAAAATCCTTTTGAAGGTTTACATGTATTATATATGTAATTGAAAAGAAATTCCAGATACAGCTGTAATGCTGTATCTGGAACAACTGTTAATGCTGCATTCTTAAAGCAACTATATAATGAGTCATAACAGTTTTCATGATGTTTATTTCTTCACCGTAATTTACTTTCTTAGTGCTTAATGACATATCTAAATCACTCACTAGAGGTCTTAATACATTATAGTTTGTTCCGTCTATTTTACTGACTACGGTAGTAGGTACATTATTAGTCATTAAATATCTTAACATATTTGGATAGCTAACTTCCAATGTTCCTAATAAACCATTAAATATATACTTGTCATCTCTTAAAACATCTAAAACACCTTTGATGCCAATAAGGTTATCTACTAACATAAGTGAATTTAACAACTTAACAAATATCATATTAAATGTAGCATCAGGTATAACACTGGTTGAGTTTTCAGTTTTAAAGTTATTATAAGCTCTTATATACTCACTAAGAAAAATATATAAAACGTTTAGGTTAAGAAGTAATCTTTCTATAGCACCTGTATCTAAAGCAGTGATATCTAAAATAATACTAAGAGTAACTCTTACAGGTTTAAATAAAGAAAGTTCTACTTTAGATTTAATGTTTAAATTATCATCTATTTCAAGTATGTTATTATCGTAATGTCTTCCATCTTGGTATAAACCAAAATAAAAAAATGACATGAAAGGATTAACAATGTATCGTTTCTCACCATTTAAAATAAAATTCAATACATCTTCTTGTATATAGTAAGGATCTAATTCTCTTAAATTAAATAAAGTTTTCTTATCAGTCTCGTTAACATCAGTTAAAAATGAAGTAATGATACCATAACCTTTATGTCCTACTCTAGTGTTAAAATCATCAAACAAAGGAATGTTAATAGGAAGATTGACATCCACTCTGTTTTCTAATTGTCTATGTGCTTCAAAGTGCGATAGTGCTCCAAGAGAGTTAGTATACCCTAATTCTCTTTTATACTCTTGTTGAGAGTTGGTTTTGTTATCCGCTATAAATTGAATGTATTTAGAAGGAAGAGTTCTATTACATATCATAACAGGATATCTAATAGCCATAGCTCTTGGAACATCAAAAGACATCTTATAAGTAAAACTAACCTTATAGTTATTGTTATCATTATCAATGTCGAGTTTTTCAGGCATAGAAGAAAAATCAAATAAACCAACTATTCTTACCTGTTTCTCATTGATAGCTAAACGAGCATTACTTGTATTAGCCATATCTGTTAAGAGATGAATTCTTTTAGTGCTATTATCCCTAAAGTAATCTTCTAAACTTTGTGGAACTAGTCTATTTTTAAGTGTATGCACTTCAGTAATAAAGTCTTCTACCACTTCAGGAATAATGATATCATACTCTATATCGTGCATTGTGATATTTCTGGTTTGAGATAGACGTATCCTTAAATCATCTCTAACCCTATTGGCTTCTGCTTTAGAAGACGTTGTATAACTAAACTCTATATCAATATCACTTTTAACATAAATAGGATAAACAACTACGTCTATATCGTGGTCAATGAAAATAGGGTAATTATCTAGTTGATGGACAGCTGTAGTTGTTAAAGTATCCTCATTATAATTCTCAGTGATAGTGGCTATGACTTTACGCTTAGAAATAGTAGAAGGTAAGTTGTCCTGTTGTAGTCCTGTAGCATTACTTTTATTATCAGTCAGTGTTGTCTCTGTGTCTTTATGAACAACGACAAGAGAGCTATGAGGAACTTTAATAGCAGTAACAATATCTTCGATGATCTTAAAATAAACACTAGAGAATATACTTCTGTTAGTCTCATCTAGTGTTAAACTGATAACTGGCATGACAACTCCTTTTGAAAAATGCATCAAAACATACCACCCTAAGTAGAAAAACTACTTAGGGTGGTATTGTGTTAACGCTTAGCTATATCTGCGACATGAGTTATAAAGGTATTTATTTTTCGTAAAATTGACATCCTCCCCGGCCTGAAGGCCGGGGATTCCTAAGGTTACCCTTAAGAGTTACCACTTCAAAGAGGTACATGCTACCAGTTGCCTGATAGTAGAGGTGAAGAACTCTCCATGGTCTGAACCTGAGTGTCCTCTCAGGCGTTGTTAGATTAGCCAGCAACGACGGCTACTTCACCGTGATGTGACTTCGAGGTGGGCAGTGTAGCGTAGAGCTCCATAGCCTTATTCTCGATGTTGGCTGCTGCATTAAGGTCTCTGTCGTGTGTGTTGCCACAGAACGGACAGTCCCAAGTGCGCTCAGATAGTGAGAGCTTCCTCTCAAGCTGCTTACCTGTTAGTGAACAGATATGGCTGCTTGGGTAGAAGGTGCTCATATAGATGAGTGTAGCATG